>Ga0315298_1002206_pt1 | contig 33750 bp, 24 predicted proteins | sample WHS_1_MG_FD_203077 | JGI IMG/M metagenome (GOLD analysis project Ga0315298, IMG submission 203077) | Extremophilic microbial mat communities from Washburn Hot Springs, YNP, Wyoming, USA - WHS_1_MG | ecosystem: Environmental > Aquatic > Thermal springs > Hot (42-90C) | place: USA: Wyoming...
AATACGCCCACGCGCACCAATACCCCGGCTGCGGCTACCAACACTCCCACGCGCACACCGACCTCTTCTGGCGCCGCCTGCTGGCCGGCCTGGGATGCGAATACGGCGTACAACGGTGGGGCGCAGGTGAGTTACAACGGTGTGAACTATCAGGCGGCGTACTGGACGCAGGGGCAGCGGCCCGATTTGTATAGCGGCCCGGCTGGTAGCGGTCAGCCGTGGATCCCGATGGGCGCTTGCGGCGGCGGCGCGGCGACGAATACGCCGACGCGCACCAACACGCCGGCTGCCGCGACAAATACTCCCACGCGCACCAACACGCCGGCTGCCGCGACGAATACGCCCACGCCCACCAATACCCCGGCTGCCGCGACGAATACTCCCACGCGCACCAACACGCCGGCCGTGGCCACCAACACTCCCACGCGCACGCCGACCAGCGCGCCGGTCAGCGGCCTGCAAATTGGCGCTTACTTTGCGGAATGGGGCGTGTATGGTCGTAACTATCACGTCAAGAACATTAAAGACAGCGGTTCGGCCTCGAAACTGACCTTCATCAACTATGCCTTTGGCAACGTGCAGAACGGTCAGTGTGTGATCGGCGATGCCTATGCCGCCTACGACAAGTTCTACGATGCGGCCAGCAGCGTGGACGGGGTGTCGGACACCTGGGATACAGGCGCTTTGCGTGGCAACTTCAACCAGTTGCGGAAGTTGAAGGCGATGTACCCGAACATCAAGGTCATCTACTCGTTCGGCGGCTGGACGTGGTCAGGTGGTTTTGGGCAGGCGGCGGCCAATCCGACGGCGTTTGCCAACTCGTGCTACAACCTGATCCATGACTCGCGCTGGGATGGGCTGTTCGACGGGATTGACATTGACTGGGAGTACCCGAACGCCTGTGGGCTGACGTGCGACACGAGCGGCTTTGCGGCCTACAAGAACCTGATGGCGGCGTTGCGCAGCCGGTTTGGTTCTTCCTTCCTGGTGACGTCGGCGGTGCCGGCCGGGTACAGCAACATCAATGCGGCGGACTACGGTGGGGCGGCGCAGTATGTTGACTGGTACAACGTGATGACCTACGACTTCTTTGGCGCCTGGGATGCGGATGGTCCGACGGCGCCGCACTCGGCGTTGTACTCGTACAGTGGGATTCCCATCCCGGAGTTCTACTCGGACTACGCCATCCAGTTGTACAAGAGCAAGGGTGTGGCGGCGAGCAAGTTGTTGCTGGGGGTTGGGTTCTATGGTCGCGGCTGGACGGGTGTGACGCAGAGTGCGCCGGGTGGTTCGGCGACCGGGCCTGCGCAGGGCACGTATGAGCAGGGCATTGACGATTACAAGGTGCTGAAGACGACGTGTCCGGCGACGGGCACGGTGGGCGGCACAGCGTATGCGTACTGCTCGCCGAACTGGTGGAGTTACGACACGCCGAGCACGCTGGCGGGGAAGATGAGTTATGTGAAGAGCCAGGGCTTGAAGGGCGTATTCGCCTGGGAGTTGTCGGGCGACACGAGCAATGGCGAACTGCTCACTGCCCTCTACAATAATCGCTGAAATCCGGCCTGAAGGAGACGTGCGGGGTGCTTCCCTGCACGTCTCCTTGTTTCCCGGCGGGGATTGCCAGCCAAACGCGGCCATTCCTTGGCTTGTGGACTTATTTCGGTCTGGCCAGCCCCCTTGTTTTTGGGCTGGCGCAAGGTCTTGAATTTTATCTGTTTTGGTAACTACTCAGCCATGTCATTGCGAGCCATTTTTTGGCGAAGCAATCTCCCCTTTATCAGGCGAAATGGACCCGCTTGGGGATTGCTTCGTCGCAAAGAACGCTCCTCGCCATGACATCCACAACGGTTTTGAGACAGGGCTCAATAGTTACCTGTTTTGTATGGAGGACGATGATGCGACGTTTCATTAGCCTTGCTCTGAGTATGGTGGTGATTGCCACCTTGCTGGTAGGCGCGACGGTGGGGGCCGCGCCGCAGCGCGCCGACCGCGGCGCCTGGGCGCCGGGCGTCGCGTATGCTGTCGGCGATACGGTGACCTATAACGGCGTGGTGTACAAGTGCCTTCAGGCGCACACTTCGCAGACTGGCTGGGAGCCGCCGAACGTGCCGGCCCTCTGGCAGCCTATCGGCACACCGACGCCCGGCGGTGGCGCGACGGCCACGCGTACCCCGACGCGCACGAACACGCCCTCTGGGGCGACCGCGACCCGCACCCCAACGCGCACCAACACGCCCTCTGGGGCGACCGCGACCCGCACCCCGACGCGCACCAACACGCCCTCTGGGGCGACGGCGACCCGCACCCCGACGCGCACCAACACGCCTGCTGGCGCGACGAATACCCCCACACGCACCAACACCCCGCCTGCGGCCACCAACACTCCCACGCGCACCCCGACCTCGGGCGCGGCCACCTGCGCGGTACAGTCTGCTCCCAGCGGTAAGGTGTTGGTTGGCTATTGGGAAAGTTGGGATGGCAGTGGCGTCCATCCGGGAATGGGGCATATCTCGTTGAGCGAAGTTCATCCGAACTACAACGTCATTGTGCTGGCCTTTCCTGTAATTCTTTCCGATGGTACCGTGCTCTGGGAGGACGGCATGGATGTTGGGGTGGATGTGCCGACGCCGGCTGAGATCTGTGCTGAGAAGGCGAAAGGACGGCGAATCCTGCTCTCGGTGGGCGGTGCCGCGGCCGGCATTGACTTGAGTTCGACTGCCGTGGCCGATCGCTTCGTTCAGACGATTGTGCCGATCTTGAAAGCCAATAACTTCGATGGCATTGACATTGATATTGAGACGGGCCTGGTAGCAGGTTCCTCCTTCTCACAACTTTCCGCCTCCCAAAGCAATCTGATTCGCATCATTGATGGCATTCTGGCGCAAATGCCCTCCAACTTTATGCTCACCATGGCGCCGGAAACCGCCTACGTCACCGGCGGTCAAATCGCTTATGGCGGCCCCTGGGGCGCGTACCTGCCTGTCATCAAAAAGTACCTCGACAACGGGCGCTTGAGCTGGCTGCAGATGCAGTACTATAACGGCAGCATGTACGGCTGTCCAGGTGGTGTGCCAACTTCTTACTCCGCCGGTACGGTGGAAGGATTCGTTGAGCAGACCAAATGCATGGCCAACGGTTTCTGGGTGGCCGGTAATCAGGCGTTCATCCAGATTCCGTACAGCAAGCAGGTGCCCGGTCTGCCGGCTCAACCGGGCGCTGGCGGCGGCTATATGTCGCCCTCGCTGGTTACCCAGGCCTACAATCAGGTCAGTTCTATTAAAGGCCTGATGACCTGGTCTATCAACTGGGATGGTTCGAAGGGCTGGACGTTTGCCCTGAACATACCCTGGTAATTCGTGAGGAGGTATTTATGAAACGGCTACTCTCTCTTGCTTTGGCTGCGCTCGTTGTGGCCACATTGTTAGCCGGTGCGACGGTCGGCGCGGCGCCGAAGCAGGCCGACCGTGGTGCCTGGGCGCCGGGCGTCGCGTACGCTGTGGGCGATACGGTGACCTACAACGGCGTGGTGTACAAGTGCCTTCAGGCGCACACTTCGCAGACCGGCTGGGAGCCGCCGAACGTGCCGGCCCTCTGGCAGCCCATCGGCACGCCGACGCCCGGCGGTGGCGCGACGGCCACGCGTACCCCGACGCGCACGAACACGCCCTCTGGGGCGACGGCGACCCGCACCCCGACGCGCACCAACACCCCCGCTGCCGCGACGAATACCCCCACGCGCACCAACACCCCGGCTGCGGCCACCAACACTCCTACGCGTACCCCGACCTCTTCTGGCGCCGCCTGCTGGCCGGCCTGGGATGCGAATACGGCGTACAACGGTGGGGCGCAGGTGAGTTACAACGGTGTGAACTATCAGGCGGCGTACTGGACGCAGGGGCAGCGGCCCGATTTGTACAGTGGCCCGGCTGGTAGCGGTCAGCCGTGGATCCCGATGGGCGCTTGTGGCGGCGGCGCGGCGACGAATACTCCCACGCGCACCAACACGCCATCGGGCGCCACCGCGACCCCGACTCGCACGCCGACATCTGTGCCTTCGGGAGGCGTCAATTACAATGCCGCGCCCTACGTCATGCCGCGCGATAACAATCCGCCCGATATCACTGCCGTGATCAACGCTACGGGTGTCAAGACCTTTACGCTGGCGTTTATTCTGGCTTACAACGGCACTTGCTCGCCGGCCTGGGATGGGGTGGACCCGATTTCAACGGATACCGTTGTGGCCGCGTATATCAACAAGATTCGCGCTGCAGGCGGCGACATTGTCGTCTCGATTGGTGGCTATGGCGGTACCAAACTGGGTCAGGTCTGTAGCGGCGGCGAGGCAACGTATAACGCTTATAAGCAGGTGGTGGACAAGTACAATCTCAAGGCGATAGATTTTGACATCGAGGAGCCGGAGATTGAGAATGCGGCGGCGGTGGCCAATGAGTTGTACGCCGCGAAGAAGTTTGTGGATGCCGGCCTGAACGTCAGCATCACGCTACCGGTGACGACTTCGGGCTTGAACTGGTTTGGTTATTCGGAGAATAACCCGGATAGCGTGCTGGTCAAGGCGCGCACGCTGGGCCTGGTGCCGACCACGTGGAATGTAATGCCCTTTGATGGTGGTTTCCCGGCGCCGATGGGCACAACGACGTGCAACGTGCTGGAAACCGTTCACAATCAGTTGAAAGCCGCTTTCGGCTGGGATGATGCGACTGCCTATGCTCATCAAGGTGTTTCGCTCATGAACGGGCGCTCGGATACCGGTGAATACACCTATGTTTCCGACTTCAACACCATCAAGAGCTGTGTGAAGTCGAAAGGAATGAAGCGCATGACCTTCTGGTCGGTGAACCGTGACCGCAGTTGTGTACCGATCTACGGTGTGGTGGATCCGGGCACGAAGGGTGATTGTTCGAGCGTGACCCAGAACGATTGGGACTTCACGAAAGTGTTCAACGGCTTTTAGTAATGGCAGGCGGGCTGTTGGGCGCGAGGCAAGGCAATCTTGTGCCCGGCAGCCCGTTCCTTGTTCTGAGGAGGACGCGATGAAGCGATTTCTGTCTCTGGTTTCTGCAATGCTGGTGGTCGCGACCCTGCTGGCGGGTGCGACGGTTGGCGCGGCGCCGAAGCAGGCCGACCGCGGTGCCTGGGCGCCGGGCGTCGCGTACGCTGTGGGTGATACGGTGACCTACAACGGCGTGGTCTATAAATGCATTCAGGCGCACACTTCGCAGACCGGCTGGGAGCCGCCGAACGTGCCGGCCCTCTGGCAGCCTATCGGCACGCCGACGCCCGGCGGTGGCGCGACGGCCACGCGTACCCCGACGCGCACGAACACGCCCTCTGGGGCGACCGCGACCCGCACCCCGACGCGCACCAACACCCCTGCTGCCGCGACGAATACCCCTACACGTACCAACACCCCGGCTGCGGCCACGAACACGCCTGCCCCCACCAACACTCCCACGCGCACGCCGACCTCTTCTGGCGCCGCCTGCTGGCCGGCCTGGGATGCGAATACGGCGTACAACGGTGGGGCGCAGGTGAGTTACAACGGTGTGAACTATCAGGCGGCGTACTGGACGCAGGGGCAGCGGCCCGATTTGTACAGTGGCCCGGCTGGTAGCGGTCAGCCGTGGATCCCGATGGGCGCTTGTGGCGGCGGTGGGGCGACGAATACCCCCACGCGCACCAACACCCCGGCTGCTGCGACCAGTACCCCCACGCGCACCAACACGCCTTCTGACGCTACGAATACGCCAACGCATACCAATACCCCGGCTGTAGCCACCAACACTCCCACGCCCACGAATACGCCGGCTGGCGCCACGGCTACCCATACCCCGACGCCAAGCAGCAGCGGACTGCCGAAGCACATTCTGGTCGGATACTGGCACAATTTTGACAATGGCTCCGGTTTCATCAAACTGCGCAACGTTTCCACGAAATTCGATGTCATCAACATTGCCTTTGCCGAGCCGGTTGACTCAAACGGCAACATCGGCTTCACACCCTATAGCGGTACTTCGGCAGAGGAAATCAAGTCGGATGTGGCTTACCTCCACAGCATTGGCAAGAAGGTGCTCATCTCCATCGGTGGACAAAATGGCCAGGTGCAATTGAACTCCTCTACGGCCGTCAACAATTTCATCAACTCGGTGAGCAACATCATCTCCACCTACGGCCTGGATGGCCTGGACATCGACTTCGAGGGGCACTCGTTGTACCTGAATACTGGCGATGCCGACTTTACCAACCCGACGACGCCGGTCATCGTCAATACCATCAATGCGATTCGTGGTGTGCGCAACCGCTTTGGCTCGAACTTCATCCTGAGCATGGCCCCCGAGACCTTCTTTGTCCAGCTCGGCTATTCCTTCTACGGTGGCACTTGCCTCAGCTGTGATACGCGCGCTGGCGCCTACCTGCCAGTCCTCTATGCCACGCGGGATATCCTCACCTACATTCACGTTCAGGATTACAACTCCGGCCCGATCATTGCGCTGGATAACGTGTATTACTCCATGGGCAATGCCGACTTCCACGTAGCCATGACGGAAATGCTCCTGGTAGGTTTCCCGGTGGCCGGCACGGGCAAAACTTTCCCGGCGCTGCGGCAGGATCAGGTGGCATTTGGCGTGCCGGCCACGGTCAACGCCGGCAACGGTTACATTCCTCCTGCCGAAATCCAGAAGGCTCTGGATTATCTCGTCAAAGGCATCTCGTTTGGCGGCAGTTACCGCTTGCGCAATCCCAGCGGCTACCCCAACCTGCGCGGCGTCATGACCTGGTCCATCAACTGGGATGCTTTCAGCGGCTTTAGTTTTTCCAATCCGATTGGGACGTATCTGGACAATTTACCGTGAGACTTGTGTATGGAGGAGGTGCGTATTGAAAGGTTCGGCAAGCATCTGTGAACGATCCTGTCAAAAAACATGAGAAATAGTTTCGAGAGGAGGTCCCTATGCGACGTTTCTTCAACTTTATCCTGGCAGCGCTGGTGGTCGCGACCCTGCTGGCAGGCGCGACGGTCAGCGCCGCGCCCAGGCAGGCCGACCGCGGCGCCTGGGCACCGGGCGTCTCGTACGCTGTGGGTGATACGGTGACCTATAACGGTGTGGTGTACAAGTGCATTCAGGCGCACACTTCGCAGACCGGCTGGGAGCCGCCGAACGTGCCGGCCCTCTGGCAGGCCATCGGCACGCCGACGCCCGGCGGTGGTGCGACCGCGACCCGTACGCGCACCCCGACGCGCACAAATACGCCTTCGGGCGCGACTGCCACGCGTACCCCAACCCGCACGAACACACCTTCCGGCGCGACGGCCACGCGCACCCCGACACGTACCAACACTCCGGCTGCCGCGACCAGTACTCCCACGCGCACCAACACGCCATCGGGCGCCACGGCGACCCGCACGCCGACCAGTGCTCCTGTGGGAAGCCGCGTCTTTGCCCCTTACCTCGATACGGGCATCTCGACCCCGGATACCAGTCTGGGCAATCTGGCCAGCCATGTAAGCGATGTCAGCAAGTATTTCACCCTGGCCTTCATCCTGGGTCGCGACTGCGCCCCCTATTGGGATGCCGTTTGGCCCATCAACTCGGATGTGGGCGATGCCTGGTTGACGCGCATCAACGAGCTGCGCGCCCAGGGCGGCAATGTCATCATCTCCTTTGGCGGGGCGGTCTCGCCCTATCTGGAGCATGTCTGCAGCAGCGCCTCCAGTTTGCAGGCCGCCTATGCTGCGGTGGTCAGCAAATATAACCCCTGGGCAATCGACCTGGACGTGGAAGACTTCACCAACGTCGATTTGCGCAATCAGGCGCTGGCCGGCCTGAAGAGCCAGTATCCTAACCTGCGCATCCACTACACCCTGGGCGTCTTACCCACCGGTCTGACCCCATCGCAGCTCTCCGTCCTGGAAAGCGCCAAGCGTTATAACCTGCGCGTCGATCTGGTCAACATCATGGCCATGGATTACTACCAGAACGTGCAGGACATGGGCGGGGCGGCTATTCAGGCGGCCCAGGCAACGCGCACCCAGTTGGACAATCTGGGCTTTACCTATACCCAGATTGGCATTACGCCGATGATCGGCGTGAATGACTCGCGCACGGAAATCTTCACTCTGGAGGATGCTCAGCAGGTAGTTAACTGGGCGAAGAGCAACGGCATTGCCCTGCTGGCGTTCTGGTCGGTTGGGCGTGATAACGGCGGCTGCCCCAATGGCACGGTTTCGCCCACCTGCAGCGGCATTTCTCAGTCCCTGTTCCAGTTCTCTTCTATCTTCCGCGGCTTTGCTCCATAACGCAGCCGGGGCTTTGGAGGGGAGGAGACCCGCTAACCAGGGCTTCCTCCCCTTATCCAGCAAATCTTTCCTGAATTCGTTTCCAGTGAGGGAGAAACTTCAATGAAACGCTTAATTGGTCTGACAACAACAGTGCTGATAACCGTTGGTTTGCTTCTCACAGCGGCAGTCGGCGCGGCGCCGAAGCAGGCTGACCGCGGTGCCTGGGCACCGGGCGTCTCGTACGCTGTGGGTGATACGGTGACCTACAACGGCGTGGTGTACAAGTGCCTTCAGGCGCACACTTCGCAGACTGGCTGGGAGCCGCCGAACGTGCCGGCTCTCTGGCAGGCCATCGGCACGCCGACGCCCGGCGGTGGCGCGACCGCGACCCGTACGCCGACGCGCACCAACACGCCCGCGGGCGCCACCGCCACGCGCACCCCCACGCGCACGAACACGCCCGCGGGCGCCACCGCCACGCGCACCCCGACACGTACCAACACGCCTTCCGGCGCCACGGCCACACGCACGCCGACACGTACCAACACGCCTTCCGGCGCCACGGCCACGCGTACCCCGACACGTACCAACACGCCCGCGGGCGCCACGGCCACCCGCACCCCGACCTCATCGGCTACGCCTTCCCCCTCTTCCGGGGGCGAGCTGGCGATCTCGTTCTCGCTCTTGAGCGAGGATGCCACCTCCTACCAGGGGAAGATCACCTTTGCCAATCCCAACACCAGTTATGTGTGGAACGGCACTTATTTCGCCATCTGGAATGTCACCTTTGAAACCACCTCGCAGATTACGAAGATGACATATCCGGATGGCGGCAGCCCAACATATACCACGAGTAATGGCGTGGTAACCGTAGATTTGGGTTGGCGCAGCCTGTTCCCTTACAATACCTCCGTGGAAGTGATTCTTGAAGCCAACAAGAGCGGCGCGCGGGTGTACCCCCAGAATTTCAAGCCCCACTATGTGCGCGGCGAGAACATTGTTTATCCTGTTTATCAGGGCTTGCCTTCCACCTGGAAGCCACAGAAAACGGACCTGCGGCCTGAAGACCTGATTGTCAACCCGACGGCCTACTATAGTTCGGCGGCCCAGCCCATTCAGGATAAACTCATCATGTACGCTCCGCCCAGTCAAACTCAAATTCAAATTGGCCTGGCGCGGACGATCAATTACCCTGTGAACGGCGCGACCGACGCCAGAGTGTACATTCCTACCAGGTATATGGCCATGGGTTTGGGCTTCGCACTGGAGGAGTTCAACATCAATCCCAACTACCTGGCTGCGCTTGGCACGAAAGAGAACTGGGCGGCCGCGGTAACCAGGAACCCCTCCTTTACTGGCCCGAAGGTGGTCATTGATGGCGAGGAATGGATCTGGCCGATTGTGATCGACCACCCCGACGGCCCGTATCAGGTGGAAGCCGGTAATTTCAATGATTTGGTCAAGTTCTTCCCCGATTACTTCCCCTCCACGGCGGTACATGACGACTACACCAAAGTCTCATCGGATTTGACCAACCCGAACTGGATCAGTTCCGCAATTACGACGGCCATCAGCCTGACGACCACCCGTGAACAATTGAACGCGGTGCCGACGGCGGATTATACCGGCTTCATGGCTCAGGCCAGGGACCCCTGGGCGGAGATGTGTGTGTTGACTTTCGCCTATAATCGGGGCATGGGGTCGTTGGAGGCCAAAAAGCTCTTCTCGACCAACCGCGCGCAGGCGCTGAACTCGACCGACATCTGCGCCGACTTCGATATGGGCGGCTTTGCCTCTCACGTGCCGACGGTGCGGGCGATCACCGATGCCATGAACAAGGAAACGACCTATATCTACGATGCCCAATTGACCTGGGCTGATGTGCAGGCGTTCTTCACCGAATTGCGAACGTTCTTGCACGGCGAACCGCCTCAGGCGCAATGGGACGCGATGATGCAAGATGTGCAGCGCGCCTACAACGTGCTTGCCCAACACTGGGGCGGCTCGTACATCTCGCTGCGCTATGACTTCCTGACGTTGCTGCGGGTTGCGAAGCAATATCGCGCCCAACCCTATCATCCCCGGCCGACCGGTTCGGACTGGTACTATCGCGTCAAGGCTTCTCAGCCGTAGTCTTTCCGGGGCGCGCCTGCCGTCACAGGTTGGCGCGCCCTATCTGAAACCAAATCTTTTTTGGAGGTCAAAATGAAAATGAAACGGTTACTCAATCCAATCTTAGCCTTGCTTGTGCTGGCAACCTTACTGGGGTCAGCGGCAGTCGGCGCGGCGCCGAAGCAGGCTGACCGCGGTGCCTGGGCGCCGGGCGTCGCGTATGCTGTCGGCGATACGGTGACCTATAACGGTGTGGTGTACAAGTGCCTTCAGGCGCACACTTCGCAGACCGGCTGGGAGCCGCCGAACGTGCCGGCTCTCTGGCAGGCCATCGGCACGCCGACGCCCGGCGGTGGCGCGACCGCGACCCGCACGCCCACGCGCACCAACACGCCTGCCGGCGCCACCGCCACGCGCACTCCAACCCGCACGAACACGCCCTCTGGGGCGACGGCGACCCGCACGCCCACGCGCACCAACACGCCTGCCGGCGCCACGGCCACGCGCACCCCAACCCGCACGAACACGCCCGCGGGCGCCACCGCCACGCGCACCCCGACGCGCACGAATACGCCCTCGGGTGGCAACATTTGCACGGCGCCTGTCTGGAATAGCAAGACAATTTACCTGGCCGGCGATGTCGTGTATTGGAATGGCCACCAGTGGCGCGCCAAATGGTGGACGCAGGGCGAGGAGCCGCCCGGCACGACCGGCGTGTGGGAAGACCTGGGCGCCTGCAGCGGCGGCCCAACGGTTGGCCCAACGCCTACCCCCGGCGTGGTGCCTCCGCCTGCCTTCCCGTCTAAAGTCTTCGCTCCCTACGTGGATGTGAACGCCTGGCCCACGTTCTCCTTCAGCACCGCCTACAGCCAGACGGGGCAGAAGTACTACACGCTGGCCTTTGTCATCCAGAGCAGTACCGGCAGTCCCTGCACGCCAGCCTGGGGCGGCGCGATCCCGATGAGCGAGAATTATCTCTTTGACGAGATCAACTATTTGCGCAGCAATGGCGGCAACGTCATTGTTTCCTTCGGCGGCGCCAACGGCACCGAACTGGCCCAATCCTGCAGCAGCGTCTCCAGCTTGCAGGCGGCCTATCAGGCGGTCATTGACAAGTACAAACTGAACTGGATCGACTTCGATATTGAAGGGACTGCCGTGACTGATACCGCCTCGATCGATCGCCGCAACAAGGCCATCGCCGCCCTGCAGGCCGCCAACCCCGGCCTCAAAGTCGCTTACTGTCTGCCGGTCCTGCCCTCGGGCCTGACTCAGGATGGCCTGAACATTATCTCCAACGCCAAGTCGAACGGCGTGCGCATCGATCTGGTCAATGTGATGGCCATGGACTATGGCGACTGGGCGGCCCCGAACCCCGATGGTAAGATGGGGCAGTATGCGATTGATGCCGCAACGAATACCTATAACCAGATGCTCAATCTGGGCGTCAATACCAAAATCGGCGTCACGCCCATGATCGGGCAGAACGACGTTCAGAGCGAGCGCTTCTACCTGACCGATGCCCAGCAACTGGTGAACTGGGCAAACTCCACCAGTTGGGTAACGCTGTTGGCCTTCTGGTCAGCGAATCGTGATAATGGTACCTGTGCTGGTCAGACCTCTGCCTCGCCGAAGTGCAGCGGCCTGTCGCAGGCCGACTGGGCGTTCATCAACATATTCAAGCAGTTTACTCGCTGAAAAGATAAGGGAGGAGCATCATACCCCGGGCTCCTGTGCGCTCACCACAGGAGCCCAAAATTTTTCCTCCGCAGGCCTGGTTGGGCAATGATATAATCTTCGCCTGTGACTGAGGCCAGTGCTTCTCGTCAGATTGCGCGCGCGGCCGGGACGGTGATGGTGGCCTTCCTCTTCAGCCAGTTGACCGGCCTGGCACGTAGCATTCTGGTCGCGCGCGCTTTTGGCGCCCATGCCGAACTGGATGCGTTTCTGGCTTCCAATCGCGTCGCCGAGACCCTGTTCAATCTGGTGGCCGGTGGAGCGCTGGGCTCTGCCTTCATTCCCACCTTTACGGCGCTGCTGGTACGAGGCGAGAGGCGTGCCGCCTGGCGTTTAGCCTCCTCCATTGCCAACCTGATACTGCTGATTCTTACCTCGCTGGCGGCGCTGGCGGCAATTTTCGCGCCGCAAATTGTTCGCTATGCCCTGGCGCCCGGTTTTGCGGCCAATCCTGCACAGGAGTCATTGACGGTTGCGTTGCTGCGCATTCAGGTTATTTCAGCAGTTTTGTTTGGCCTGGGTGGCCTGGCGGTAGGGATATTGAATGCGCATCAGGTTTTCCTTGTGCCGGCGTTGACGCCGGCCATGTACCAGTTGGGACTGATTTTCGGCGCGGTGGTGCTGGCGCCGCGTGGGGGGATTTACGGCCTGGCCTGGGGGGCGGTGCTGGGCGCGGCGGCTTACCTGCTGATTCAAATTCCGGCGCTGGCGCGGGCTGGAGCGCGCTACTGGCTGGTTCTTGGCTGGCGCGATCCGTCCGTGGGCGAGGTCTTGCGGTTGATGGGGCCGCGTCTGATCGGCGTGGCCGTAGTGCAGGTGAACTTCTGGGTCAATACCTGGCTGGCCTCGCACATGGAAGAAGGCAGTGTGAGCGGCGTCAGTTATGGTTTCGCGTTAATGCTGATGGCGCAGGCGGCGATTGCCCAGTCGGTGGCGACGGCGGCCATGCCAACCTTCGCCGCGCAGTATGCGCTGGGTCAGATGGACGAGATCCGTCGCAGCCTGGTGGCGACGCTGCGCGGCGTTTTGTTGCTCTCTCTGCCGGCTTCGATTGGCCTCATCATGCTGCGCCAGCCTCTGGTGGCGCTGATTTACCAGCGTGGCGCTTTCGACGCCCATTCCACAGAACTGGTGGCCTGGGCGCTCCTGTGGTACGCGGCTGGACTGGTGGGGCACAGCGTGCTCGAGATTCTGGCGCGTACCTTTTACGCCCTGCATGATACCCGTACCCCTGTGCTGGTGGGTACGGTGGCCATGAGCCTGAACGTTGTTTTCAGCGTGGCCTTCGCGGCCCTGTTCCGTCGTCTGGGGTGGATGCCGCATGGGGGGCTGGCGCTGGCAAATTCCCTGGCTACTGCTCTGGAGGCGGCGGCGCTTTTCCTGCTGATGCGTCGGCGGCTGGGCGGCCTGGATGGGCAACGTTTGCTGGCCGGTTGGAACGGCGCGGTGCTGGCGACAGCCGCCATGTCGTCTGGCTTGTGGGTGTGGGGCCGCGCCCGGCCCTTTCTTGCGCAGCCAATTTTCGCGTTGGGCGGCGTTCTCATCGGCGCCGCGGTCTACCTGCTCTGGCTGATGCTTTTACGCCTGCCGGAAGTTAACCTCGTGTTTTCTCTCTTGCGCAGGCTGCGTCGTCAGGGCGTGGGAAGGAGTTTATAATACATTTGCTCAGGAGTGAGTCAGGCATGAAAGCGAAGAAGGTAACAGCAGTTCTTCTGGCGGCAGGCCAGGGGACGCGCATGAAATCAGAGACGCAGAAAGTCTTGCACCCTCTCTGTGGACGGCCAATGATCGCGTATTCGCTGGAGGCGGCGCGGATGGCCAGTACCGAGAAGCCGGTGGTCGTGATCGGTAATGGAGGCGATGCGGTACAAAAATTTCTGGGCGATGCGGCGCGCTGGGTGGTGCAGAGTCCCCCGCTGGGAACAGGCCACGCCGTCTTGCAGGCTGAACCGCTCTTGCGCCATCATACCGACTATGTCGTTGTCTCCTATGCTGATATGCCGCTGCTGCGGGGCGAAACTTTGCGCCGCCTGGTCGAGGCGCAACAGGAAAATCCCGGCCCGATGACAATTCTGACCGTCATTTCGCACGATGCGCGCGGCTTTGGGCGCGTCCTGCGCACCACGGATGGCAATGTGCAGGCTATCGTGGAAGAGGCCGCGGCCACGCCAGAGCAGTTGAAAATCACTGAACTGAATGTGGGGGCTTATTGTTTCCGCGCCGATTGGCTGTGGGAGGCCCTGCATCGTATTCCCCTTTCGAAGAAGGGGGAATATTATCTGACAGACACTGTAGAACTGGCCGCGCGTGACCGCTTGCCGGTGCGCGCCATTGTGACCGAGGACCTGGACGAAACGATCGGCATTAATACCCGCATCCATCTGGCAGAGGCAAGCGCCGCCATGTATCGACGCGTCAACCGGGCATTGATGCTGGCCGGGGTGACGATTGTGGACCCGGCTACTACCTACATCGAGCCAGGGGTTGCCGTCGGGCAGGATACTGTCATCTGGCCCAATACCCATCTGCGCGGGCAGACCGTGATTGGAGAAAAGTGCGAGATTGGCCCCAATACGATCATTGACAATAGCCAGATTGGCCGGCACGTGGTTATTCGCCTGTCGGTGCTGGAAGGTGCCGTGGTGGAGGATGAGGTGACCATTGGGCCGTTTGCCCATCTACGGCCGGGCGCGCATTTGTGCCGGGGAGTGCATATGGGGAACTTCGGCGAGGTCAAGAATTCGACCCTCGGGCCGGGAACGAAAATGGGGCACTTCTCCTATCTGGGCGATACCGTCACCGGCGCGAATGTCAATATTGGCGCCGGTACGATCACCTGTAACTTCGACGGGCAACGCAAGCACCCGACAGAGATTGGCGAGGGCGCCTTCCTCGGCTCCGATACGTTGCTGGTCGCGCCGGTCAGGGTGGGAAAGGGGGCCAGGACCGGCGCCGGCGCGGTGGTGACGAAGGATGTGGAGGCCAACACCCTGGTTGTCGGGGTGCCGGCGCGGGTGTTGCGCAAACTGGATGGAAGGGAAGATGAGCACCCTGACGGATGAGGAACGTCAGCATTTGATTCAACTGGCGCTGGCGGCGCGCCGTCACGCCTATGCCCCTTACTCGCATTATCCTGTCGGGGCCGCGTTGCGCACGGTCTCGGGCCGCTTATATACCGGTTGTAACATTGAAAACGCGGCCTACCCCAGCGGAATTTGCGCCGAGCGCGTGGCCGTCTTCAAGGCGGTGGCTGATGGTGAACGCCAGTTCGAAGTGATCGCGGTTGTTACTCCCAATGGCGGTTCTCCCTGTGGCGCATGTCGTCAGGTGTTGGCCGAATTTGGCCTGGAGACGGTGGTGTTGATCGCCAATGGCGAAGGCCAGCTGCTGCGCGAAACTACGGTGAGAGAACTTTTGCCCGGCGCTTTCACGGCCAGGGATTTGGAAGAAACCGCCGGGTAACAGGAATTCGGATGGCCGCTCCGCGTTCGTTCCGGGTTGAGGCTGTTGTCTTGCGCCACGTGGATTGGGGCGAGGCGGATCGGTTGCTGACTCTTTACACGCTCGAACGCGGCAAATTGCGCGCGGTGGCCAGGGGAGCGCGGCGAATTAAATCGCGCAAAGCCGGACACCTTGAGCCGTTCACGCACGTGTTGTTACAACTGGCCAGCGGACGTGACCTCCCGATCGTTACGCAGGCGGAGACAGTAGATGCCTATCTGCCGCTGCGTGAAGATTTGCTTAAGATGGCCCTGGCATCCTATGTGGTGGAATTGCTCGATCGCTTTACCTATGAAGAAGAGGGGGATGCCCCGCCAGGCCTTTTCTACCTCTTGACGGAGACGCTCCAGCGCATCGTTGCAGGACATGCTTCCTGGACGGCAGTTCGCTACTATGAGGTACGGATGCTGGACTTTCTGGGCTTTCGTCCTCACCTCTTTGAGTGCGCGCGTTGTGGTCAGGAGATTCGCCCTGTGCCCCAATACTTTTCATTTTCTCAAGGCGGAGTTCTCTGTCCCTCTTGTGGCGCGCAGGAGAAGATGGCGTTGCCGGTTTCTGTGGAGGCATTGAAGTACCTGCGCCATTTTCAGCGCAGTACCTATGCCCAAGCGGCGCGCGCCAACCCAATCCCGGCCGTGCGTGAGGAAATTGAAGGCATCATGCACCGTTACCTTACTTTTCTGCTGGAGCGTGACCTGAATTCTCCAGCCTTTATTCACCGCCTTCAGTCCTCCGCTGGGGGAGCCGCCGGGCCATAGTCCAGTACCGCGCGCACGCCGCTGCCGGCCTCCGGGGGACCGACGATCCCTTTTTCCTCCAGAGCATCTACCAGACGCGCGGCGCGCGTGTAGCCGATTCGCAGGCGACGTTGTAACATCGAAACCGAACAACGCCCTGCCTGCCGTACCAGCGCGACCGCCTCATCATAGAGGGGATCGCCTTCGGACGGGCCAATGCTCTCGAACATGGGGAGTTGCCGGAGCGGTGCGCTCTCGCCGGAGGCCGCTTCTTCGACGCCGGGAGCGGCGCTGGCGGCTATGGCGTAAGGGCTGGCCGCGCCGGCTTGCTGTTTCCAGAAGTCCACCAGGCGCTGAATTTCAGCATCCGAGACGAAGACCCCTTGCAGACGAATTGGAGCGGGGGCATCGGGGGCCTGGAAGAGCATGTCGCCGCGCCCGAGCAGACGTTCCGCGCCGGGTTGGTCAAGGATGACGCGGCTATCCGTATTGGAGGCCACCGCGAAGGCAATGCGGGCCGGAAAGTTGGCCTTGATGAGGCCGGTCACGACGTCCACGGAGGGGCGTTGGGTGGCAATGATCAGGTGAATGCCGGTGGCGCGAGCCAGTTGTGCCAGGCGGGTGATGGTTCGTTCGGTCTCGTCTGGCGCAACCATCATCAGGTCTGCCAGTTCGTCAATCACCACGAGCAGGAAGGGCAGTTTTTTCCCGCCCTGCGCGGCCATGCGTGCATTGTAATCGGCAATGTTGCGGGCACCGACCTCGGCGAATTTATAGTAGCGGTTTTCCATCTCGCGCGTCGTCCATTGCAGCGCGCCAACCACGCGTTCGATTTCCACGACTACGGGGGCGAGCAGGTGCGGCACGCCGTTGTAACCGCTGAGTTCGACGCGCTTGGGGTCTACCAGAATCAGGCGCAGGTCATCGGGGGTGTTGTGTAAAAGCAGGCAGGACAGAATGGCGTTGACGCACACCGACTTGCCGGAGCCGGTGGTGCCAGCGATGAGCAGATGTGGCAATGTTTCCAGATTGGTGACTGCTGGATGGCCGGCAACATCCTTGCCCAGGGCGAGGCGCAGCGGAGTGCGTCCGCGCTGAAAAACCTCGCTTTCGACCACCTCACGCAGCGTGACCAGCGCCATTTCCTCATTCGGGACCTCAATGCCCACGTAACCCTGACCGGGCACCGGCGCCTGAATGCGGATGCGTGGCGCGGCCAGCGCCAGCGCCAGGTCATCGGCCAGGGAAACGATCTTCGAGACGCGCACGCGCGTCCGCCCACTGCGCGTTTCAATAAAGAGCGGTTCGACTCCAAAGAGGGTGATGACCGGCCCGCGACTGATTTCCACAACCTGACAGGGAGCATTGAAGGCGGCCAGCGTCTCCTCAATAATGCGGGCGCGCTGTGCAACGAACTCTTCGCTGATTGCCGGCGCGGAGGCCAGATCGAGAATCGCGCTTACCTTTGGCAACGTCCAGGTTGTGGGCGGCGTGGTGCTCACACCAGTCTTGATAGAAACAGCGGTCGGCGCGACAGGGGCGGTTTTGCCACCCTCGCGTGCGGTTAGCGGCGAGGAAACGGGCGCGGGCATGGACGGGGCGACGCCGGGCGAAGAGGGGGAAAGAGGGGCAGGCGCAGGTCTCTTCCCTCGTTGACTCAGACGTTGAACGGTTGTGGCCACCCAGTCAAACATTTCTTGCAGGGAAATATCCAGCGTCAGTACCAGGGCAATGAGGAACCAGCACAGCAGAATGACGCTGCTGGCGGCCTTGCCTACCCCCAGCCATAAACCTTGCAGGATGAAACTCCCCAGATAACCACCACCCTGACCGGCCTGGGCGGCAGCCCGGGCGGCTTCCGGGGAAGCGGCAATCAGATCGTGAAGGATGGTCAACAGATTCAGCAGGAGCAGGGCAAGGCCGGTCAGACGTTCGGTGGACAGCCTGGGCAGGCGTTCCACGTGCCGGGCAACGAGCCAGAGGCCGCTTAACAGGAGCGCCAGTCCGAAGAGTACTGTGCCCCAGCCAAATACTTTGCGCCAGAAGGCAATCCAGCCGTTCAGCAGCGGGCTGCGGCTGGTGGAGGCCAGACTCAGCAGGGTGATCAGCCCCAGCAATGCCAGGACTACCCCCAGGATGTCTATCTTTCGTTCTGGCGAGAGGCGCGCGAACCAGGATGGCTGAGGCGGGGGACTCGGTGGCATGGCGCGCCGGCGCGCGGATGCCCCTCCTGCCCCTGTTCTGGCTGGCGCGACCGGCTTCTTGGGCAGGACGGTCTTTGCGCGTCGTGAACGGCTGGTCGAACGTCGTGAAGAACGAGTCACTGGCATACTGATTCCATTATACTTCTTTCTGGCTGCGGGTCGGCGTTCAGCAGGCCTGTCCATGTTATAATTCGAGCACAACGGCATTCCCAAGACAGAGGCGATGACTCTGATGAGGTGAACCATGTGGTTAGATTCTCAATATGTGCTCTGTGTAATGCTTCCGGCGCTTTTGCTCATGAGCCTCGTATCGTTCTATGTGCGCTCGGCCTATAGTCGCTGGAGCAAAGTGGCGAATCGTAGTGGTCTCAGCGGTTACGAGGCGGCGAGGCGGTTGATGGCGACCGGTGGGCTGTACGACGTCCGCATTGAAGGCGTAGCCGGCCAGTTGACCGACCATTACGACGCGCGGCAGAAAGTGTTGCGTCTTTCCCGCCCGGTAGCGGAGTCGCCTTCGGTGGCGGCCGTGGCCGTGGCAGCGCATGAGTTGGGACATGCCCTGCAAGACCGGGAGGGTTATCTGCCGTTGCGATTTCGGGCGGCGCTGGTGCCGCTGGTCAATATCGGGTCAAATTTGGGCTGGATGCTGATCCTGGGGGGAATTCTTCTGGCTTCGTTGGGGTATGCTTTTGGGGTCAATCTGGCCTGGCTGGGAGTGATCGCGTTTGGCAGCGGCGCTGTGTTCGCGCTGGCCACGTTACCGGTGGAACTGAATGCCTCGGCGCGGGCGCGTCGTCTTCTGGCCGAGACGGGCATCATCACCAGCGCGGAGGAAATGCGCGGCGTCAACGCCGTGTTGAACGCGGCGGCGCTGACCTACATCGCGGCTCTGGTAACCGCCTTGTTGCAACTGCTCTATTACGTTGGCCTGGTCGGACGGCTGACCGGTCGCCGTCGCTGATCGGTTATCCCGCTGTATCCTGTGATTCCCCATGCGAAAAATTTTTGGCGCACTGATTCTGTCGCTGGCCATCGTCTTGATTCTTCTCAGCCTGTCTGAACTTAAGGATGTGGCCGAGACGCTGCGGCGCAGCAATCTCTGGTTCCTGCTGGGTGCGTTCGCGTTGGAACTGCTCTGGCTATATAACATGGCCGTTTCCTACCGCCTGTTGTATCAACTGGTGGGTCTGGAGGAGCGGACTTCCCATCTTTTTCTGGTTGTCGCCGCGGCGGACTTTGTCAATGTGGTGGCGCCCAGCGCCGGCCTTGGCGGCATGGCCGTCTTTCTTGACGATGCCCGGCAGCGCAATCATGCCAGTGGGAAAGTCACGGTGGGCGGTGCAGTTTTCCTTCTTCTGGATTACGCCGCGTTCATCTGCGTATTGGTGCTGGGGATGATCGCGCTGATACGGCGTAACAACCTGCCCCCCAGCGCCATTGGCGCCGCGCTTATTCTGTTAGGGATTGCGTCGGTGCTGGCATTTCTGGTCTATCTGGGCTATCGCTCGGCTGATGAGCTGGGGAAGGCATTGGCCTGGATGGCGCGGCTGGTCAATCGTCTCGTGCGTCCCTTTTTGCGGCGCGCCTACTTGAGCGAGCAGCGCGCTTACGAATACGCGCACGAAATGGCCGAAGGCTTTGCGGAACTGCGCGGCAAACGTCGGGAGTTTATCCTGCCGTTCCTGTATGCGCTGAACAGCAAGGCCTTGTTGATTTGTATCTTGATGGTCACGTTCCTGGCCTTCAGCACTCCTTTCAGCGTGGGGTTGCTGGTCGGCAGTTTCAGTATTGCGTATCTATTCCTGATTGTTTCGCCGACGCCCTCGGGGGTAGGCTTCGTGGAAGGCACGCTGACGATCGCGCTGGGCAGTCTGGGCGTGCCGTTAGGCACCGCCACGCTCATAGCCCTGACCTATCGCGCGGTGACGTTCTGGTTCCCGTTAGGGTTGGGGGCGATCGCCTTCCGCCTGCTGCAGAGTAAGCCGCAAAAATCTTCAGACGAGGGGGGATAAACGGCCCAGTTCCGCACGCAGACGTTGTACAATGGCGGCGTTCCCCCCTTCATCGCCGAGGGTGGCCAGTTGTTGCTTTTTGTGCGCCAGTTCACCACACAACTGATAGAAACGATTGGTCTGTAAGAAGCGGCCCTGAAACAGGGCGGCCAGCCGCGCGCCCAGTTGACGCCAGGCCGAGGAGGCAATGTGGTATTGTCGCGCGGTGATCAGGCCTGCGCCCACTTCGCCTTGCAGATGTTGTTGCAGGTAGCGTTGTTCCCGGTAGGTGGCGAAGAGGATTACGCCAAACATGAACAACCAGCCGCTCCAATCGAAAAAAGCCAGTATCCAGACGTTGGTGAAACTGGCTAACGTGTTATGGAAAGCATGGGCTCCCATGGCCACCCCCAGACCGACGAGCGGCAACAAGATTTTGGCGACCACAGAGCGCTGCATACGCGCCATGGCCAGGCCGATGCCGGTGAAGGCCGTATAGAATGGATGCTGCCAGCCTACCATCACGATCCGCATCCAGATCAGGTACAACAGTCCCTGCCAGCCGCTCTCCTGATAACCATAGGTCCAGATGTAATAGGCGTTTTCGGTCGCGGCAAACCCCAGGGCCACCACGCCGGCGTAGATAATGCCATCCAGAATCGAATCGAACTCGCGGCGGAAGACCAGAAAGACAAGGAGCACGGCCAGCCCCTTGAGCGTTTCTTCTACCACCGGAGCAATCAGCGAGCCGGTGCCCAGTTCGGTGATGGTGTCTGAGCCAGTGAAAATATACAGTCCCAAACCCATGACGGTGTTGATAATGAACGCGCTGCCACTGGCGACAATCGCACCCCACAAGAACACACCGCCAAGAAGCAAAAAAGGTTCTTTCTCATACCGATCCAGCCAGTAGAGAATAGCGGCAAAGAGCAAAGCGCCCATGAAGCTTACCAGCAGAGATACGATCAGGCCCATGGTGTCCTCCTGCAGCAAAGATAAGGCATTATAATCGCTCCTTGTACCTGGAGGCAAGTTGAATGACAGACAATCCACAGCAGGAAACTCATGAAAAACGGGCGGCGGCGGCCAGTTCGGTGCTGGCGGCCATCGGGTTGACCACCTTCAAGATTGTGGTCGGCGTGTTAACCAACTCTTTGGGCATTCTGGCAGAGGCGGCCCATTCGGCGCTGGACCTGATGGCGGCGATGATGACATATATCGCCGTGCGTGTGGCCGATAAGCCTGCCGACAGGGAGCATCTCTTCGGGCACGGTAAAGCCGAGAATCTTTCCGCCTTGTTTGAAACCCTGTTGCTGCTGGCGACGTCGGGTTGGATTATCTATGAGGCTATTCAGCGCCTGTTTTTCAAACCCGTAGCGGTTGAGGTGTCCATTTGGGCGTTTCTGGTAATGGCGACCTCGATTGCCGTGGATTACACGCGTTCGCGCCTCCTCTATCGAGCGGCGCGGAAATATAACAGCCAGGCGCTGGAGGCGGATGCGCTGCACTTCAGCACGGATATCTGGTCTTCGTCGGTGGTGATTCTGGGACTGGTGGGGCTGACCCTTGCCCGCCGGGTGCCGGCGTTGCACTGGCTGGATAAAGCCGATGCGGTCGCGGCGTCGATTGTGGCGCTGATTGTTATTTACGTGAGCGGTGAATTGGGCTGGCGTACCGTTTCTGCCTTGCTGGATGCCGCGCCGCGAGGCATGGTGGAAAAAGTGGAACAGGCCGCCCTGTCGGTGCGCGATGTTCAGGACGCGCATGCTGTGCGCGTTCGGCCCTCAGGCGCCCGCTGGTTTGTGGACTTACACGTTACCATGAGCGGCAATATTCACCTGAAACGTGCCCATACCAATACGGAACTGATCGAAGAAGCCGTGCGGCGCGTTATTCCAGATGCCGATGTCACCGTGCATGTTGAGCCAGCAGAGACGGAGGTTGCCCGGCGTTGACCGGGGGCCGGCCTTCGGTAACATGTTCATTGGGCTTGACACGCGCCGGGTGCCGCCCTCTCGGCTCGACCGTCCAGGCAACGCAGGAGGTCCACCAGCGACATGTCGGCCAGTGAACGCAGTTTCAGGTCGGCGGCGGTGAAGTCGCCCCGCTCTGTGACCGGGTTTGGCACGGCCACCACGCGCAGACCGGCGCGTTTGGCGGCCAGAACGCCATTGGGAGAATCTTCCAGAGCCAGCGCTTCCTCTGGCTTCAGGGCCAGGGCCTGCAGGGCGGCCAGGAATAAATCGGGATACGGCTTGACGCGCGGCACATCCTCGCGACAAAGAACGGCCTCGAACTCGCTCAGGAGCCCTGATTGACGCAGATACCCTTCTACCCAGGCATGGGGTGAACTGGAGGCAATCGCCCGACGCAGCCCCAGCGCTTTGGCCTGCTGAATCAGCGCCGTAACGCCCGGCCTCGGCGGCAGGAGCGCCTGCCGGGCCAGGCGGACCGCCCGCGTGCGCTCGTGCAACGCCTGTGCATCCAGCCTCTGGCCTGTCAGGCGGGCAAGATGAAGCGCCGGGTCAAAGTGCGCCGTCGTCGCGCCCACCACGGCGCGCACCCAGATATCCAGCGGGAATTCCTGCCCGTAGGCGGCATAGACCTCCTGCCAGGCCTCTACCTCAGGCGTTTCGGTATCCATGATAAGACCGTCGAAATCGAAAATCAGCGCTTTGATCATGGTGGTTCGTCCGCAAGCAGTTTTGACGCCAGGAGTAATTACCTGCCCGCTGCCATTGCGAGGCGGTGATAGGGCCATGCCGGGGCTCGCCCGAGTTGCCGCCGAAGCAACCCCCTCGCGAGTCTCACGAAAGTTCTTATTGCTTCTGTGGAACTTGAGATTGCTTCGCCGCCTTTGGCGTCTCGCAATGACATGGGTGAGCAGGTAGTTACTGCCAGGGATGAATTGGGAACCCTATTATATCAGCCGCGTCCCAACGGTCCGTACTTTTGCGCCGGATGGGTCCTTGCCGGTGCACCTGCCCAGGCTGCACAGCCTGTTGACAGAGCCTGGATAAGGGCCGGCCGGGCCGCCATTGCCCTTGCGCGCCCCTCAAAGCAGAGTATAATCTCTTCTCGTGCCTGCCGCTTCCCTTATCCCATCTGGCAGGCAACAGGTGGAGCGAAAAATTCGCTTCATCCCGCTAAACAACAGGATTCACGGACAGGCTGTCATCGCCTTTATGGATATCAAATCTGCTGCTCCTTCTCCTATTCTCCATGAGCCTTCGCGTTACAAGCCGCCACGCTCATGGCAACACTGGCTGATCGGTCGCCCTCTCCCTACGGCCGACGCCCCGCATCAGACGATCGGAAAAGCCATCGGACTGGCCGTTTTTGCTTCCGATGCGCTCTCTTCCACCGCCTATGCCACGCAGGAAATCATGTTCATCCTGGTAGCAGCCGGGATGCAGGCTTTGGGCTATGTCTTCCCCATTTCCCTGGCCATTGTCATTCTGCTGGTCATCGTTGCCATCTCCTACGAGCAGACCATTCACGCCTACCCTGGCGGCGGCGGCGCGTATATCGTCGCCCGCGATAACCTCGGCGAACTGCCCGCCCAGACCGCCGGCGCGGCGTTGCTGACCGACTATATCCTGACCGTCGCCGTATCGGTTTCTTCAGGCATTGCGCAGGTTGTTTCCGCTTTCCCGACGCTTTACCCGTACCGCGTCCTGCTGGCCATCGCGGCGGTCCTGTTCATCATGCTGGTCAACCTGCGCGGCGTCAGAGAATCCGGTGCGTTCTTTGCCGTGCCAACCTATTTCTTCGTCGCGACCATGTTCCTCACGGTAGGGGTTGGCCTGATGCGTTATCTGAACGGGACGCTGGGGACCGTCATGCATCCGCCGGAACTGGAGATTGCCCGGACTTTGCAAGTCGTGACGCCCTTTTTCTTGCTGCACGCCTTCTCCAGTGGTACGGCGGCTTTGACCGGCATTGAGGCGATTTCAAACGGGATTACCGCTTTCAAAGAACCACGCAGCCGCAACGCCGGCATTACCCTGATCTGGATGGCGGCGATCCTGAGTACGCTCTTCTTGAGCATCTCTTTCCTGGCCGGCGCAATCCATGCCGTCCCCTCGGAATATGAAACGGTCATCTCCCAACTGGGACGCACCGTTTTCCCACCCGGCAGTCCGCTGTATCTGGCTGTCATTGCCAGTACGACGGTTATCCTCATCATGGCCGCCAATACCGCCTTTGCCGATTTCCCCCGGCTGAGCGCGCTCCATGCTGGCGACGGATTCCTGCCGCGTCAGATGACTTATCGCGGCAGCCGGCTGGTCTATTCCTACGGCATCGTGGCGCTGGCGATCATCACCTCCCTGCTCATCATCGTCTTCCAGGCCAGCGTCACCCGATTGATTCCCCTGTATGCGATTGGCGTGTTCCTGTCGTTTACCCTGTCTCAGGCTGGTATGGCGCGCCGCTGGTGGAAATGCGGCCATTTGAAGCCCGGCGAAGAGGCGCAAGAGCGCGGTTCGACATTGCATCACGACCGGCGATGGCTGCTCAAGATGTTGATCAATGGTTTCGGCGCTATCTGCACCTTTGTCGTGATGCTGGTCTTTGCCACGACCAAGTTTCGCGACGGCGCCTGGTTCACCCTGATTCTGATTCCGTTGCTCGTTGTCGTGTTCTTTGCGATTCACCGCCATTATGCCGACCTGGCGGCGCACCTGACTCTGGAGAACTATCGCGGGCCGGCGCCGCGCGTGGTGCGGCATCGGGTGTTGATTCCCATTAGCGGCATCCATCGCGGCTCGCTGGAAGCGCTGCGCTATGCCCGTCTGCTCTCGGAAGATATTACTGCCATCTACGTATCCATTGACCCGGCCAACCTCGAAAAGATTCAGCAGCGCTGGGCCAGATGGAGCAACGGCATTCGTCTGGTAATCCTCGATTCGCCCTACCGTTTGTTCCTGGAGCCGCTGCTCGACTACATTGACCAGATCAATCAACAGCGTCAGCCAGATGAGGTCATCACGATTATTGTCCCCCAGTTCGTGCCGGCCAGACGCTGGCACCGTCTCCTGCACATGAACACTGCCGATTTGTTGCGCAAGGAGCTGCTTCATTACCCTGGCATCGTCATTACCGAGGTGCCTTATCAAATCCGAGAAGGTAATGTCCTATGAGGTTCGTTGTCTTTGGTTGTGGGCGCGTTGGCTCAGAACTCGCCTATCGGCTTTACCAGAATGGGCATGAAGTCGTTGTGGTGGATCAGACGCGCGAGGCCTTCAATCGCTTGCCGGCCGACTTTCGCGGCCGTACTGTGGACGGCGATTTGCTCTCCGAGGACGTGATGATGCGCGCTGACATTGCTCATGCCGACGGCCTGGCCGCCGTAACCAGTTCCGATGCGGTCAACATGGTGATCGCGCACGCGGCGCGCACCATCTATGGCCTGTCGAACGTTGTCGTTCGCAACTACGATCCTGCCCTGCGGCCGGTGCTGGAAGTGTTTGCCCTGCAATCGGTCAGTTCCACCAGTTGGGGCACCCAACGCATCGAAGAAATTCTCACCAACCCCGCGGTGCGTACCGTCTTCTCCGCCGGCAACGGCGAGGTGGAAATCTATGAGATTCGCGTCACCAGGCTCTGGGCCGGAAAAACCATCCAGGACCTGCTGCGTGGCATCCCGGATTGCCTGCCGGTCACCGTGACCCGTCACGGGCATTCCCTGCTGCCCGAAAACGGGCAGGTGCTGGAAGAGAACGACCTGCTTGCCGTCAGCGCCAGTGCCCAGGGATGCAAGGCCCTGTGCGAGCGCGTTGAGAAAGGAAGGGAGGCCTGATATGTTCGTCCTCATTGTCGGCGGAGGCCGCACCGGCGTTCAGTTAGGGTTGCTGCTGCTTCAGCAAGGGCACGACATTAAAATCGTGGACAATCGCCGTGAGGTGCTCAACCGCATTCACCGCGAAATTCCTACCCAGTGCATTTACGAAGGGAATCCGCTTGACCCACAGGTGCTGAAACTGGCCGGCATCGAACGCGCCAATGCCCTGGTGGCCAGCCTCAAGGATGACGCGACCAATCTGGTTGTCTGCTATCTGGCGCGGACGGTTTTCCGCGTGCCGCGCATCATTGCCCGCATCAACAACCCGCGCAATGCCTGGCTGTACCGCTCGCGACAATTCCACACCGACGTCTCACTCGACCAGTCCGACATCCTGGCGCATCTGGTCGCCGAGGAGATGTCGCTGGGCGACATGATGACTCTCCTGAAACTGCGCCGCGGACGCTACTCTCTGATTGAAGAGAAAATCCCGCCTGGCGCACGGGGCAGCGGCAGGGCGATTCGCGACCTGAATCTACCCGAACAGTGCATTATCGCCACCATTATCCGCCAGGGCAAAGTGATTCTGCCGCGCGGCGATACCGTGCTGCAACCTGAAGACGAGGTACTGGCCATCACCGATGAAAGCGGCGCGCGTTACCTGGCCACCCTGTTCGCCCCTCCCGAACGCGCCGCGGAATCGCGCCCGGCGCAGGGATTCTGACGTGAGCCAGACAGGCGCGTTTCCTCTACGGAGCACACGGTGAGCGGTTTCTCCTACTGGCTCGGACGAACGTTGATTCGCCTCTATGCCGGCCTCCTGCTTTCCCTGCACATCCAACGCCAGAGCGATTTACCAGCAGGGCCAAAAATCTTCGTCGCCAATCATCCCAGCGCCACCGATCCTTTCCTGATACACCTGCTTTCTCCCCAACCGTTAAGCGTCCTGATTACCGAGAAAGCATTTCGAACGCCTGTTTTGGGGTGGTATCTGCGGCACATCGAGCAGATACCGGTACCAGCCGAACAGGGACATCTGGCGCTGGTTCACGCCTGCCGCAAGTTACAGGCGGGACGCTCGGTGGGGATTTTCATCGAGGGAGCCATCAGCCCACAGCATGGCGGATTTCACCCGCCGCGCACCGGCGCCGTGCGCCTGGCGTTGATGACCGGCGCGCCCATTGTGCCGGTGGGCATTTACCTGCACCGTGCCTGGAACTATCGTTTTGCTTCGCGCGTGGGCGGCATTCCCAGCGTGGGATACTGGTATCTCTTTGGACCCTACGCCGTCACCATTGGGACGCCGCTGAGCCTGCAGGGAGACCTGGAAGACCGCGCCTTCGTCCGCGCCGCCACCGAGCAGGTCATGGCTGCGGTGCAGACGTTGGCCTGGGAAAGCGCCCGGCGCGTCCGTCCGCTGCGTCTGGCGCCGCTGACGTTGCCAGAAAGGGAATAAGCGCGTCATGGGCCGAGGCTCCAGGACCAGTCGTTTTGGCACTACCGCCCGCATCGCGCACGATTCTTCGCCTTACTACCGCTCCAGGCTATACGCCACTCTGAACGCCACCGGCGCGCCGGCCGCGCCCGATTCCCCTTTCCCCAAACAGTACGAGAATCAGATTCTGCCCGGCAATGCCGCGACGATGCACGAACTCCCTGACAACTCCGTGCATCTGATGGTGACCTCGCCGCCGTACAATGTGCGCAAGGAATACGACGCCGACCTGTCCCTCGAAGAGTATCTCGACCTCCTGCGGCAGGTTTTCACCGAGACTTACCGTGTGCTGGTCCATGGTGGACGTGCCTGTGTGAATATTGCCAATGTGGGCCGCAAACCGTACCTGCCGCTTTCCGATTACATTTCGCATCTCATGCTGGAGATTGGCTTTCTCATGCGCGGCGAAATCATCTGGTGTAAAGGCGCCGGCGCCGGGGTCTCCATGGCCTGGGGCAGCTGGCAATCGGCGGCCAACCCTGTGCTGCGGGATATTCATGAATACATCCTGGTCTTCTCCAAAGGGACGTTCGCGCGCAAGAAGACGCCCGGTAAAGAGAGTACCATCTCGCGCGCCGACTTCATGGAGTGGACCAAATCCGTCTGGACGATGAACCCGGAATCGGCCAAACGCGTCGGCCACCCGGCGCCGTTCCCGGTTGAACTTCCCTATCGTCTGATTCAACTGTACACGTACCGCGATGAGATCGTGCTCGACCCCTTCATGGGCAGCGGCAGCACCGCGATTGCCGCTCTGCAGGCCGGGCGGAAGTTCGTCGGCTACGAAATCAACCCCCACTATCTGGCTCTGGCCAACCAGCGCATTGCCGCGTTTCGCGAAAAAGGCCGCGTTTGAGCCAGCCGCAGGTCAGGCCCCCAGACGCATCGTGCAAGACAGCCTTTCCAGGCCGTCAGCCTGTGTCAGAAGGAGTCCTGCTGTAAGACAGCCTTTCCAGGCTGTCAGCTGTAAGACGGCCTTTCCAGGCCGTCAGCCTGCGTCAGAAGGAGTCCTGCTGTAAGACGGCCTTTCCAGGCCGTCAGCCTGCGTCAGAAGGAATCCTGCTGTAAGACAGCCTTTCCAGGCTGTCAGCTGTAAGATGGCCTTTCCAGGCCGTCAGCCAACCGTACCTGATCGCTCTGCTCAAAGCGCGGTCTGAACCTGACCCTACCATCCCACCAGATTCGGGTCCATGATGTACTGCCACCAGTTGTTGACAACGCCGCTGGTGCGTCCGGCGGTTTTGGGCAAATGCTTGAGCCACCAGAGATGATGCAGACGAATATCGCCGCCGCCCCATTCGCTGGCCTCCACCAGCCGCACATCGCCGATGAAGTTCGGGAAATTCAGCCAGTCGTAGCAATTGCTGAGCACGGGATGAGGGTTACCCCACTCGTAATCGCGCGTGCTGTTGGGCGCGAAGTGGATCGTGCCCACCTCGGCCTTGCCCGGCGCCACGCGGTCATAGCGGCAGAAACGCTCGAACAGGTTGGCCTCGCCCTGGGTCTGGGCGAAGACTCTGGTCAGAATCGCCTCGGCGCGGTGACCGAACGCTTCGAGCATCTCCCCCACGCCGCGCTCGTAACTGAAGCCCATGATCACGAAACGCCGCGGACAGGCCGCCGTCCCGGCCAGGGGCGGAGCATTGCACCAGAACGCGCCCTGTCCGGCCATGACCGATTCGTAAAAGCCGGCGTGCGGAAAGCCAAACAGCCAGACCTCGTCAATTTCGCGCGCGGCCACGCGCGGCAAGACGTTGAACGCCGTCAAAATGGCCTGGTAATCGGCTTCGTCTGGCGCGTGCGGCGGCAGACGACCCTGTACTACCGCCACATACGTGGCCGCATCGTAGCGGTAACCGTCCACTTTGGCCGGGAACTCGCTGAGGTCCTGCCGGGCAACGATTTCAAAGCGCGCCAGGCCGCCGCTGGCAGAACGAATATCTGAAATGAAAGTATTCACCAGTTCGTCCACCGCGTTCCAGTGCAAAACCTCCGAGAGCCGCGCCCCCAGTACGTCCACGAAGGGATCATAGACAATCAACAACACGCGATTGGTCACCACGCGCGGCGGCTCGGTCAGGTTATCGGGCGGGACAGCCGGCGGTCTCTCCTCTTTGGCCGGCGCCTGACCGCCCAGTCGCCGCCGCAGGAAAGCCCATAGAGCGGCAAAAAATGTAGCCACCGGATTGCTCATGTTCCCCTGGCCTTTCTCTTATGGCACATCGGCCGCGTAATAGATCTGATTCCCGACGCACAGGAACAGGCGTCGCTCCGGGCTGAAGGCCAGCGCGCTCGCCGGAGCCGTGAATTCCTGGCGCGCAAAACGCGCCTCAGCGCGGAACTGACCCTGCAGGAGCAGCCCTTCGGCGCGAGGACTGAAACGATAGACAGCCTGCGCATTCGGCTCCAGAAAATACAGGGAAGGATCCGGCGGGGCGGCAAACGTCAGGCTGGTAAAGATGGCCTCCGTCAAGGTGGGACCAGATTTTCCCTGCAGGCGGTTATCCACCATGGTCAGCGGGTCACGGCAGCGCGTCGGCTGCACGTCCAGATGGCTGAGCGTGCAGGCCGTGACGTGTCCATCCTGGAAAAGAAGATACAGATCGTCGCCGTTGACTGCCAGATCCAGCGCCTGGGGCATGTTCTGGGGTATCTGCTCGCCGAAGAACAACGCCGGCAGCGAAGAGAAATCGAGCATCTCACCACTATACATCCAGACCGCGCTGCCCGGCGCATCCAGCACGTAAAGGTGACGGTTGTCCACGTCGAGCGTAAACGCAGTTACCTCGTGCCAGCCCAGTTTGGGCACGGCCAGCGGCACCGCACGCGGCTCCGCATTCGGCGCGCAATACAACAACGTGCCCTGGCTATCCACGGCCAGCACGGTCGCGTCGAAGGCATTGACCTTGGGGAGCGCAACCAGGTCAATCAACCTGCCAACGGTATACCCGGCATATACTCCCGCCCCGCAGCGGAAATCCGGGTCGATCTCGTAGCCCATCTGGGTCAGGAAGGCGCGCAGCACCTGGCCGCGCGTGGCATCGAGCAGATAGAGGTCGGTGGTGGTGGCCGCCATGCGCGTCACCTGCACCGACTTATCGAGGGGCTCGGGCAGCGCCTGACGAAACTCAAGGCGCACAATGCTATCCAGCGCGTCCAGGCGCGCCTGAGCCTGTTGACGCAGCAGGCGCGAATCGGACGTTTGACGGCTGCGTTCGGCGCGGTCCACGTAATACAGGGCCATCTCCCAGTAACGCCGCGCCTGCGCCGGAGCGCCGCTCTGGTCGCCACTTTGCAAGGCGGCCACAGCCAGTTGCATGTTTTCCTGATATTGAATCAGCGTCCCATAGCGAAAATAAATTACCGCCGCCAGAGTCACAATCACCAGCGGCACGGCAACCGCGGCGAACGCCATCAACGACGACGGCAAACGCGCCTCCTGACCCCCGGCCGCCGGCAAGAGACGGGGCAGGAAGCGGAGTAACGCCGCCCGCAGCCGTTCAGCCCAACGACGTCCCTGACCCAGCGTCTGCGCCGCGCGGCGATAAGCGGCCTGGGTGCGAGGGGTGGGCTGACGTACCCTGGCGGGCAATTCCCCGCTCACGCGTGGCCTGACGAACCGTCCGCGCGGTGCGCCGACTGCCGGCGGTGTTGGCCCCTGCGCAGGCGGCGCCGCCGTCGCTGACCCGGCTGCTGCTGACGTCGCCGGTGCCGCTCCGCTTGCCGCAGGCTGGGCAGTCGCCTCCGAGGCCGACGCGCGCGGCGTCATCGTCCCGGACGGCGTCGCAACTTCCGCGAGAGTGCCCTCCGCCGGAGCAACGCTCTCCTGACCGGGCCGCAGCAGATGCACCCGTCCCTGACCGTTTTGCACCTGCACCAGCACCGCGTTTAAGTCGTCGTCCGAAAAGGAAAGCAGTTTGCGCCGCAGGGTCGCCAGGCTGGTTTTGCCAGATTCTTCTGCCTGCAGCAGCCCCTCCCAGCCGGCCGGCATGGTGGCGCACCAGACTAGCCGGTCACTGCCCTGCAAATCCAGGCGGACAAAGTAAGGTCGAATATGTTGCGAGAGGCCCAGACCGCGCCCGGCCATCTGCACATCATGAAAATGGCGCGTCCCCTCCAGCCCCAGGTGAAAGACGTGCGTTGGCCCAACCTGCGCCAGAGTCAACTGCCGGCCATGCAAGGCTCCCAGGATCAGGCGCCCGACAACCGGGCGACTCTTGCCGGCCAGGGTCAGATTACGCTCGACCAGAAGGCGATTCAAGTCATCCACGGCTGCGCCCAGCGCCGAGGTCAAGGCGCCGGGGGTGCGATAGAAGCGCTGGCTCAGGCGCGCGGTCCACTGGGCATAATCGTGCGTCGAAACGTTCCCCGAAAGCGCCAGATACACCAGCAGAATCTCGTCTTCGCGCCCGCGCGCCACACGGCGCGGCGGCGCCAGCGCGGTCAGGCCGGGCAGGGTCATCTGCTCCCGCCCTTGAATCCGGGATAGAGAAAGCAGGTTGAGGTCAAAGGAAGCAGTCACGGCTTCATTATACGGTAAAATTCAACACATACCAAATCTTATTCAGGGCATATGGAACTTTCGCTGCATCACGAATTCCCTACCTCTCCTGCGCTGGCAGAAGAATGGAACGCGCTGCTCGCCACAAGCGAGCCGTCCACCCCTTTCCTGCGTTACGAGTACCTGCGCGCCTGGTGGCAGGGACGCGGCGGCGGCGAGTGGCCCCAGGCCGACCTGACGCTGGTGCTGGCGCGTCAGAACGGGCAACTGGTGGGGATCGCCCCGCTCTTCCGCGCCGTCAATCCGCAGGGCCGCCCCGCCTTGTTCCTGCTCGGTAGCCGCGCCATCTCGGATTATCTGGACGTGATTACCGCGCCCGCCGCGCGTGCTCCTTTCCTGGCCGCCTTGCTCGATTTCCTGAACACTCCCCATCTCCCCGCCTGGGAAATGCTGGACTGGTATAACCTGCTGGAGGATTCGCCTTCGATTCCCGTCCTGCAAGCCGAAGCGCAACGTCGCGGCTGGTCCTGGGAGATACAGAACATAGACCATGCCCCGCACGTCCCGTTGCCGGGGGATTTTGAAACCTACCTTGCCAGCCTGGACAAAAAACAGCGTCACGAGATTCGCCGTAAGATGCGGCGCGCGGCCGAAGGCGACCATCGGGTCCGCTGGTACATCGTCCGCGAACGGGAGAGGCTGGAGGCCGAGGGCGAGGCGTTCCTGAACCTGATGGCGCACAGCGCCGAGAAAGCCGCCTTCCTGACCCCGGCCATGCGCGCCCAAATGCGCCTGATTCTGCAAGCCGCGTTTGACGGCGGCTGGTTGCAACTGGCCTTTCTGGAAATAGACGGCGAGAAAGCCGCCGCCTATCTGAACTTCGATTATGCGAACCGCATCTGGGTTTATAACTCCGGCCTCAACCCCGATTTTCGCGAACTCTCGCCCGGCTGGGTGTTGCTGGCGCACCTGTTGCAGTGGGCCAACGAGAACGGGCGAGCAGAATTCGATTTCATGCGCGGCGATGAGGAGTACAAATACCGCTTTGGCGGCATAGACCGCCTGGTGCAGCGGCTCACCCTTACCCGTCCCTGACCGCCGGTCTCCTTTTTTCTTCCCCTTTCCCTTCCTTGCCGCAGAATCAGGCGCCGGGAGCGGCCTGTGCGGGGGATTTGCATTTTTTGATTCTGACAGGGGATTGTAGATTTTTAGATTGTAGATTGAAGATTTTCAGATTGCAGATTTTCGGATTTCTGGGCTGCGCCGCGTTTCACGCCTGGCCTCGCCATCTGTAATCGACAATCGGCAATCATCAATCATCAATCGACAATCATCAATCATCAATCATCAATCCAGTGCCCTTACGGGCATTTTTTGATTCTGAC
>Ga0315298_1002207_pt1 | contig 33712 bp, 58 predicted proteins | sample WHS_1_MG_FD_203077 | JGI IMG/M metagenome (GOLD analysis project Ga0315298, IMG submission 203077) | Extremophilic microbial mat communities from Washburn Hot Springs, YNP, Wyoming, USA - WHS_1_MG | ecosystem: Environmental > Aquatic > Thermal springs > Hot (42-90C) | place: USA: Wyoming...
TCCACAAAGGAAAACTTGGTGCAGTGATAAAGAAATAAGACATAAATATTCGGAAAACATATTCAATACGAGGTGCGTACAATGGCAATCATAATTAGCCGAAGAACTGGCGGCGGTGCTGGCGGTATACGGAAACTGTCAGAGTTAGAGATAGATGCAGATAAAGATTGGAACGGTAAAAGCATAACTAACTTCTGAAATCTGTCAGGTGAAGTAATAGAAATTTCAACGACAAGTGGGAACATCGTGCTGAACCCTGGGAGTAAAGAAATATACCAATACATACTCGAAAATGACTGGGGTGACTTCATACAAGAAATACACAATGGTGGTTGGGGAGGATTGATACAAAATCTCTATCCTGAAGCAGTAGGAGAGATTGCTATCGTGCCTCACATGATAAAAGGTGCGGGTATAGATATTGGGTATTATTACGGATACGAAAACCACGATAGTGAGGCATGGTTAGACATCGGTGTGCCTAAAGGATATGGCTATATGGGACTTGGAATAGATGTTAACGAAACATCAGAAATAGCACAGGTTGATATGTACGGCAGATTGTGTACATTGAATATCGGAGCAGATGATGACATTATTCTTTATACCCCCTGGTTAGGTGGCGGTAGCATAACTCTAAGTCCTGGGCAGTATATAGTGCTAAACCCTATGACTGGTAAAATTATACTCCCCAAAGACGCACTTCATCCAACATTTCTCCGATATGGTGAGGGTGCTGGCGGTTTGCCTTATCAAGGTGGAAATTGGTTTGTGATTGATGTTGAGACGAGTTGTAATTTTGTAGTTAAGGATGAGTTAAATTTATGGGCAGGCGGTGGAGAAGGAGTAATATCTATAAATGCAGACCACAACATCTATCTCTCAGTAGGAATTAGCGGAGATATATACCTTGACCCAAGAGGCGTTGTTAACTTCAACCATCATCAGGCGACTGATTTTGTACTACATATGTGGACTACATCTACAAGACCTACAAACCTATCCGAAGGACAGATTGGATACAATACAGACACAAAGCGGTTAGAATACTGGGATGGGACAACATGGAAAGAGGTAGCAACACTGTAAACTGTATAAAAACCTTAAATACTACTATACTAATTACATGACGGTGAAAACATGGAAGCCATAAGCATAATATACGGCATCCTGCTCGGAATTGGTGCAAGCGTGTTCTACGCTGTGGTAGGATATATCAAAGAAGCAGTGAAATCAAATGAGGATTTTGACTACAAGAAAATGACACGAACAGCGATAATTGGTGCAATACTTGGTGTGTTGATATACGCATTGGGCTATGACCCAAAGGTTGCACAGGACTACGCCCCAGTGATTTTTACAGTGATTGGCGGGAATGTCATAGTTGAGAAAATCGTGAAGGCAGTAGAGTATAAACTTAAAAAAAACTAAATCAGAATAAGGATAAAATCTTACATTTTTTGGTAAACTTTCTCATCACCTTTTTGATTATCGGTATATCAATAGATGTTTTAGATGCACCAGTGGACATTGCCGTTGTTATAGCGATATTTGTTAGTACGGTTGTATCACTGACTAAAGAACTCTGGGATATATACATCCAGCACGATAACACACCAAAAGAGAGTGCAAAAGATTTCATTGCAGATGTATCAGGATTGGTGATTGGAATACTCGTGGGATTGATTGTGGCGTTTTCCTAAACCCGCTACTAAAGGAAAAAATACCTGCAGTGAAAACTCATTATTTTTTTCATTACCTGTTAGTTTACCCTTATCAGGCACAAGTAGGAAAAATATATATACATGAAGTGCTTATGGTAAATCGGTGTCTGTAATGAAATCAGGAGAGCATGCATTAAGTATTGACGAAGTTCGACGCCTGCTATCAGGAATAACTGTTTTCAGAGACGAGATACTAATAAGGTTGGCTATAGAAACTGCAATGCGTAGAGAAGACATTGTGGCAATTGAATTGTGCAATGTAACCATAAATAACGATAACACCGTGAAAATTAAGTTCTGGGAGAACAAGAAGAAGCGGTACTGGACGGTATATGTTGGTGGTGAAACTGCCAGGCGTCTAATTCAGTATATAAATCTGATTAAAACTGAAACAAAACAAGAACGATGGATATTTCCATCATCACAGAAGGGCAAGCACATAACAGGCAGGACTGCTTACAACATCTTCCAATACTGGTTGAGAGTAACAGGTGTTAGAAAAGAGAACACCCCATTCCATGCCCTTCGTGCTACAGCAATCAAGTTAATGAAAGCACGAGGTTATACGATAGAAGAAGTTATGCGTGTTACAGGTGATACGCAGAGGGTGATAGCAGAGCATTATGCCTATCCAAGTGATGCCGAACTTAAAGATATAGCGACTAAAAAGCCAGTGTTAGACACATGATGGTGGTAAAATGAAAGTCAAAATACCATTCAAATCAGAAATGAAAAAACTCATATTAGCAGGCAAGAAGACCTGCACATCACGAACACGGAAGTATGGCAAGTCAGGAGACACTTTCACAGTAAACAAAGTAACATTCGTTATAACTAAAGTGAGGCGGATACCCATTAGTGAGATTTTTAATAAGTACTACAAACACGAAGGTTTTTCAACACCAGATGAATGCAAAAACTATTTTATTAAATTGGGGCTGGCGTGTGATGATGATAATGAAATTTTGTGGGTTCACTTTTTCAAGAGGATTGATAAGAAGATAACACCTAAACAGGTTACTACATTGGATGCGTTCCAGAAGGAGGTGAAAGAATGACTGCCAGAAAGAAAGCAAATAAGAAAAAAGTAGGTGCAGTACCAGACCTACCTGGGCGTGTTATATTGGTATTGATGCGAAATGTTGAAAACGAACTTGAAAACGAACAAATGAAAAAAAGCAGGAGGCGAAAGAATGAATGATACCATAGGATTTAAATATCATAATGGAATAAAGGTAAGTAACGAAGGATACACGATATTCTGGGAAGATAAAGAATGTTTTTATGAGGACACTTTAAATCACGAACCCATTGCCAAATATTATATTTGTCTCGGGAAGGCAGGAAAAGATATAGAACTGTTCATTTTATGTATATACAAACCATCACAAACAGAAAAAATACAAATGATACCTAATTTTAAGAAGTTCTTAAGAAGCAGAAAATATTGTCACGATTTCAAAGTGTATTTCGTGGCAAGGATTGTGGAATTATTAATTGAACTGACATCAAAAGAAGTGAAAAAATGACTACTAAAAAGAAAGCAAATAAGAAAAAAGTTGAACCAGAACCAAACATACCAAATCGTATTCTATTGGTATTGATGCGAAATGTTGAAAACGAACTTGAAAAAGAGCGATTGAAAAAAAGCAGGAGGCGAAAGCATGACAGAAGAAAAGAATAACAGCCCCGTAGCACCTATCGGGGAGGAAGCAAAAGAGGGTGGTAAGATGAACGAAAACATAGCGGTACCAAACGCCACAGTAAATACAGTAGTGTGTCTCGACACATACACCGCAGAGGCAGTTGGGTTCTCGGTGTTGCTATATAAGGCACACACTGGAAAACTAAACATAACGCCAGAAGAGTTTGACAAAATCGTCAAAACAACGATGGAAATTGAAGCAAAAGAAAGAGAGAAATACGACAATAAACAGGGTACAGAGCGTATCTATCTGGGGCTGGAGTTGGTCGGAGAAATTGTAAAAACTGTGGTCGGAGAAAAAACACCGAATGATTTGCTTACAGTTATGACCTGTCCTCATTGCGGTGGAAAGATATATCTCACAAAGACAAACAAGGTGAAAGAATGAAGAATAAGAACAAAACCAGTAAAGGAACAAAAACTGCGGGTAAGACGAAGGTGATGGATGATGACAGTAGATGGAGCGTAGAACTGGTCGGTAAGACAACATACAAAGGGAAAGACCCAACAGTAGAACCATACAATGTGAAAAAAACAACATACAGAGTAACAGACCCAGAAGGCAGAGCATATAAATTGGAGTTTGAGCGAATTGACATAGAGAAACTGGCAACCAGAAAATTTATCGGTTCAATATCAGGTTATGTGAAGATTAATGGTAAGTGGTTCGAGTTGTCAACAGATGAAGTGGTCTACATAATCGGGAGTATTCTAATGGCATTTCTGGTTAATGGGGGTGTTGCAATCCCACTCAAAATGTCTGGTGAAAGTCATATAGACATGGATTGAGGTGAAATTGTGGGTAAAATAGGATATAAACCACTGTTGAGAGATGACTGCACGCTGGCAGACATATTAAGAGAACACGAGATGATAAAGAAGCGTGAGTGGGCGAAAATAACACATGATAAAAAACGACACAAACAATGAATATGATTTGTGGGTGGTATGGTTGAATGACATAAACGCCTACAGGAATAAAATCATCTACGGAAACACACTGGATGTGCTGGAGCAAATACCAGACGATAGTGTGGACTGCATAATCACCAGCCCCCCATACTGGGGCTTGAGATTTTACGGTGAGCAGACGAAAACAATCTGGGACGGAGACCCGAACTGTGAGCATGAATGGGGCGAAGTAATCACCGAAAGAGTGGATGAAACTGGCTTTGAGCGTAACAGACGGGGGCTGAATAAATCAGCAGAAGAACACGACGGAAATCCACGATATGCAACAACCGATAATCCACCAGTGAAGAAAGAACATCAATTTTGTAAGAAGTGTGGTGCGTGGTACGGGCAACTTGGACTTGAGCCAGATTTAGTGATGTATCACAATCACCTACTCCAAATCACCGCAGAACTTAAAAGAGTGTTGAAGAAGACAGGGACAATGTGGTGGGTGCATGGCGATAGTTACTGTGGTAGTCAAGGACATTTTGATGCGAAAAACCCAAAAGCACGAGAGGGCAAACTCATACCTGACTGGAAAGATTATCCAAAGAAGTGCTTATATCTCCAGAACTATCGCTTGGCAATCCGCATGATTGATGAGCAGGGCTGGATACTGCGTAACGATTTAATCTGGCACAAATTAAATGCAATGCCGAGTTCTGTTAAGGATAGATTAACTATAGTACACGAGCCCGTATTCTTTTTCACAAAGAGCCAGAGATACTTCTTTGACCTTGATAGCATCCGTGTGCCACCCAAGACACACGAGAACAGACCATATGGGATAGTCAGGACAAGAGAATGGAACTACAACTCATCATATCCGCAAGTGTGGAAACTGGAAGATGTGCATGCCATCAAAAAAGAAACACCCAAAATCACTATAGATGAGTGTAATGAGATAGATGATGCCGAAATCCAAACACTCAAAGAGATACAGCAATATAGTGGCTCGCCAGGTCGTAGGGCTAAACTATCGTTGATTGAAGGTAAATTGACTACGACAGTCAGGAAAAAACTATATGATGTGGGTAATTACCTCATATACTAAAAGTGATAAGTATACATTCAACAAACGGGCTGAATTTAGAGCAGAGCCACCAGACCACTGGGATGGTTGGAATAGACCATTTGTGGGGTATTTGGTGAATGTTTTCTATGATATTAAGAAAATTCGTGCTGGTTGCATCAGAAAGGTTGAAGGGGGGGCGAAGAATAACAGGAAATTACATCCCTGTAATATGCCTGTACGATTGGCTGAAAGGATAATAAAATGCAGTTCTAACGAGGGCGATATAGTGTTAGACCCCTTTGTTGGTTCTGGCACTACTGCTGTGGCATGTAAAAAACTAAATAGACACTATATCGGGATAGACATCAACCCAGATTTTTGCGAGATGGCGTTGAAGCGTCTGGCAGAAACGCCAAAGTCATTGGATTGCTACTGTCAAGGAGACAGACAACATACTACTGGATTGGAGGTGTAGAAATGGATTTTGCGTCTTTAGAAGAACAATACATGAAACATTTCGCAAAGGAGAAATTCTTGAAGTTTGTAGAGAAAGTAAAAACATGGGGCGAGTATGTCAGTGATAACATGAAGTTGGTCTATGAGATAGTATACAAGTCCAAGAGTAGAGATGGCGTTTATAGGGCGTGTGTTTGTGAAGTTGAATTTACAAACGGAAAGTTGTATCTGGTAGATACCATAAGAAAGGATGAGCCATTTACGGATTACTTTGACGCACTCATGTTTAACACACTCCAGGAAGCGATTGATTTCGTGAACCGTGAATATCGAGACACCGAGTACACAGAAGTGCTGGAAAGGAGGTTTGTGGATGCCAGATGACGAATATATAGAAATAAAAGAAGTAGACAAGGACGAACCGATACACTTGGACGATGACGATATATACATCACGAAAAAGCGACTTGAGAAAATACACAAACTGGGCTATACAGTGTTCTTACATCGTGATGGTGAATACAACATTGAGTTCTTATTTATGCGTGGGTTTTCTGTTGAATACGACAACAACACGGTTAGGATACATTTCAAGGATGTATATTTCGTGAACATCTGCGAGTACGACTTACCAGAAGAACTCAAACGCATTATGTTTAAGGAGTGAGGTAAAATAACACGAGATATTTTTTACAGAGCAAATAGAAAAGTATAAATACATGTGTTGCATATACCTATTGTGATGATTGTAGACGAGAAGAAGAAGCGAGGTGAAAACACGCTAACAGAAAAGAATAACAGCCCCGTAGCACCCAGCGGGGAGGAAGCAAAAGAGGGTGGTAGGATGAACGAAAAATGCATGACTGATAAAAATAATAACAGCCCTGACGCACCAATCAGGGAAAAGAAAATAAAGGGTGGCGAGACGGATGAAGTATTGGTATCATTGCTGGATGTATCAAGAATAAAAGACAGGGAAGGAAAATTGCGTGTATATCTGAGTTTCCGTGTTGAGATAGGCAACGATATGTATCTGGTATCACTTGAAGGCGTACCAGTTATAGAAAACAGAAAAGGGAAGCATGTAGTTCAGAAGGCAGTAAAACAAGGAGATTTGACAGTGTATGTTGATGTAGAAGATGAAACTGAGAGAAAACGAGTAATGGCAGAAGTAAAGTTCTTCGCAGATATTATGAAAGCACTCATATTCTCATTCAAGAAAGTCGAAGACTGTTGAAAGTCAGGAAGGGGTTGAATGAAACAACTATACATTTACAAAATCTGGCAAGAAGTCAACAAAGAGTGGGATACCTTTGACAGTGCAATAGTATGTGCAGAGAACAAAGAAGAAGCCAGAAAGACATGTCCTTGTGAAGAAGAACTCAGGAGAGAGTTGTGGGCTGATAAAAGGTTTGTAAAGGTGGAATATCTTGGAAAGGCAAAAAGTGGACTAAAAAAAGGAGTAATTCTTGCGAGTTTCAGGTCTGGATAAGGAGTGTGATACTGGCATGATAACTGAGAAGATTGTCATTTTGAAAACAAAAAATCAAGTAGTGCGTTGGATACCGAACAATCCAGATGAAAAATTAGAGGACATAATCAAACGGATGATGAGGAGTTTCAACATCCATCCAGGAGACCTAATTAGCATAGTTGTTGATAACACGCAGATTGTGTTTGTATATTGGGAATACGAATACAAGAGTATACTCGCAAACGACACACTGATTGCTGACATCAAGGCGGGCAAGGTATTTTTCGGATATGAAATTGTGAAAATCATTGATTTGAGAGAGATTGGAAAGTCGCAAAACACGAAACCGAAAATCACGGGAATACTCAAAAAACCGAGCCAATTCCGTGAAGATTACGGGGTTTTTTGAGGGTGGGGGGATTTGAGATATGGGGTGGGCATAGAAAATCGTTTTATAAAAATCCATCTGGCTCGTCAAATTCAAAAACTATAAAAATCCACACGGAAACGAGGGTTGCAATGATTTTTGAGCGAAAACCGTGCAAATGAAACATTGAAATACAAGAAAAGCATATAGTCATTCATGCAAGATAAAACGATAATTGAAAAGAAGGATGATGTGTGGGTAGTGCGTGTCAATCCATTCACACGACCACTGGGCATACCAATGCCGATGAAAGACAACGATAAAGTGAGTATAGACCCTGGCATAACATACAACAAAGACGGCAAAGTAATTGTGTCAAAGGACAAGAAGCCATTGTTAGTGCCAGCAGTGGTGTATATAGATGGAAAAACGCCACACGAAGATGTATTAAAGATTGTGGCAGACATAAAAGAGAAGGAGAAATCCTGCTCAATATGTAACACAATCAAGGAACAGGTGAGTAAGGGCAATGTAACACCTGCTGGTGAGGACGCAAAACAACTATTCAGCAAAGATGATTTAGAACAATTGCTGGCGAAAAAGGACAACAAGGAAGAACTATCCAGAATTATAATCTCAAAGGCGATGGGCATACAAAACAACACGCCCCCACCATTGCCACAACCAAGTACAGAGCAAGAACCAGTAGTTGCAGATAAACCGAAAAAGAAACGAGGCAGACCTAAAAAACAAAAGAAAAAAGAAAATAAAGACGAAGTGCCACCATCAAATAACGAAGACGGTGGGTTGTTCCAAAGGTTTAAAATACTTGAACAAATTAGACCCAAACGAATATTCAGGTGATGTAATGACAGAAAAAAAAGAAGAAAAAAAATACCCATGTCCGTATGGAATAACGGCTGATGGACGCTGTGACGACCCATTCCAGAACAAGTATATAGAGTTGGTAATACAAGAGAAAAACACCATTGCCATAGATACCGATTTGTGCAAGGTATGTATAGAAGCGAAGCGTTTACTGGTTGAAATGGCAATACTCCAGACATTGCTGGATAAGATGAAAGACACCCAGAACAAAGAAAACGCACATACGAAAAAATGAGTTTGTAGGACAAAAATATATATACCAGCAGTTCAATCGGGGTATCGGTGAAAACATGGCAACCATAAAGAATGCAAAGAAAAAGTGGGAAGACAAGGTTGAAGGAAAGGGTGCATACTGGCAGAAGCGTGTGAACGAAGCCATAGAGAACGACAAGTTCTGCACGGGTGTTGCAGAATTTCTCGGCGTGAAATCCTGCTCTACAGAAGTGGCAAAGAGTTGGGAGGAAGGCGTTAAGAACAAAGCCACTGCCTTCAACGAGGGTGTAAAGGGCAAGTCTGGCAAGTGGGCAAAGAACTACGCCGAGAAGATGGCTGGCGTCGCTGTCAGAGAGGAGGAATAAATAAACCCCTTCCTACAAACAACCTTAAAAATTTTTTTCCTATTTTTTAAAATCTCGATACACAATCTGTCTGATTAAGAAATAAGTAATCATCTGGTTTATAGCGTGGTTGATATTATTGCCAAACAGCATTTTCAAGTGCTCGTATAGATACTGTTCTATTCTGATAGATACAACGACACTGCTATTATCTTGTATTACTATACCCAACTTCTCCTTCTGCTCATCTACTGACGGTAATGCTTCATGGTCTTTCATCACATATGTTCTAAACCAGAAATAATTGATAATCTGCCTGATTACTTCACTTCTATTGCTTTTGGATAGACATGCGATTTTATCAATCACATCAAGATGTTGTCTGGGTATCCGCAATTGCAATTTCTTGCATTTCTCTGCCATGTGATACAGTAATAAACAACATTTATATATATCTTTTTCATATAGGAGAAACATGAAGCAGTATAAGAATTTTTGGTTTCTGGCTAATAAAGGTGGCACAGGTAAAACGACAATATCAGTTAGTACGGCAGTCCAATTAGTCAAAAAAGGGTATAAAGTCGGCATACTGGATGCGGATATATCCTCGCCATCAGTTCCGAGACTTCTGGATATGGAGAATATCACTGCAAAAGCCACAGTCAAAGAAGTTTTGCCATGCGATTGCCCGAAATATCCAAATTTAAAAGTAGTTAGTGTCGGCACACACCCCTCACTTGTAGGAAACAAACCAGTAGTGTGGCGTGGTGAACGGCATAGAGATTATATCACACAATGTATAGAGGATGTGGCATGGGGTGATATTGATTATTTAATCGTGGATTTTCCAGCAGGTCTCGGCGACCCGATACTTGCGATAAAGAAATACTTCAGGAAAATAGATGGTGTGGTATTGATTAGCATTCCGTCAATGGTATCCGTCAAGAGTTGTGAGAAAGCGATTATCATGGCAAAGAAGTTAAATGTGCCGATTATCGGATTGGTATCCAACATGTCTTACTTTGTATGTCAGCATGGCGAGAGACACTATATATTTGGCAATGGGAATGTGCATAAATTAGCAGACCAGTATGATATTAAATTTCTGGGCGAAATTCCATTCGTGCCAGAATTACATCACGGCTCTGGTTTGCACACATATCTGGATAATACGATAATTGATGAAATATCAAATGCTATTATATCAACCAAATCAGGGCTTCTTGATAAAATAAAGTCAGCAATAATCGGAGCGTGATTGTGTGGTTGGCGAAGAAGAACTGACCGTAAAAGAGCGTTTGTTTCTGCGTCTGTTTCGTGAAGGGATAGAAATACTACAGCATGAATTGAATGTGGCTGAATTACAGCAGAAATACAACGCATACCAATCTCAAGTGCTTATGCTTGAAGTTAAAGATTTAAGGATGCCACCCATATACCTACAAATCCAAGAGGGGAAGATAAAACGCAGTTTTAAATTTGACGGCAAACCAGATGCGAGAGTGTCTTTCAGGACTTTGGATGGGTTACTGAACATACTTGATGGAAATATATCAATAGATGACATATTCTGCTGGGATGGTATGGTATTTGACAACGGTAAAATGGTGAAAGAAGTGGATTTTGAGGGTGATTTCTACAAGGGCTCTATGATACTGAAGGATGTGCTTGAAAACTACCTAATGATAATTCGCAAAATACTACACGACCAGATGAAAATAACAGGATATGCAGTGAGGACTGTGGCAAAAATCAAGAAGGTGTTCAACCGAGACCCCAACCTGGACGCGGTCTAAAAATTATGTCAACTACCCCATCCTGACGGATGGGGCTTGTTGCTGGTCTCCACTCCACCCGTAGGTGGAACTTCACCGAACCGCAACGATTGGCTGGTTGACAACAACCTGAAATACTCAGATTTACCGAGCATTTCAATGTTTCTTGAGGCATTTAAATCTGCATTCAATTCAAAGCCACAGTTCTTGCATTTAAATTCTGCTCCGTCCCTGTTTCTCTTGTTTATGTATCCGCACCTTGAACATTTCTGTGATGTATGCTTGGGATTTACATATATTACTGTTTTACCTAAATCCTCTGCCTTGTATTCAATGAAGTTCTGTAATTCCGCTGGAGACCAAAATCCAAGTTTTTTCCTGAACTTCTTGCCCTTCTCTGTCCGTTTCATCTTTGCTGGCTCTAATGCCTCAAGTACAAATACATCATAAGGGAGTGAAACAATCTGTTTTGAAATCACATGATTGACATCTCGCACAAACCGTCTCTCTCGTCCCGCTATCTTTTTCAATTTCCGCTTTGCGGAACGAGTGCCTAAGTGCTGTAGTTTTCGCCTCAAATACTGGTATCTGCCTTTCACTTCCCTTAGATGCTTGCTATTGAAAAACGCATTGTTTGATAGCACTGCTATATTTTTTATACCTCTGTCTATCCCCAACACTTTTACTTCTTCTTTTTTCACCATCTCTTTATCTGGTATTTTTACCTGTATCATTATGATTATTTTGGCTCTTTTTTCATCTATTACCACTTGTGCATTTGTGTATTCGCCTCTGTATTTGTCAATCAGAGGCGAATGTGCCACTGGATAAACTAATCTGCCGTGCACTGTAGTAAGAGATACTGTATGTGTGTCGGAGTAGAATTTGAATGTCCTATTATCATATCTTATTGATAGAGATTTTCGTCTTATCTTTTTCTCAAGGTTTGTTGCTTTCAATGCTTCTGATGCCGTGTCCCTTGCGGTTTGAACAAGTGCAGATGGTAGTGTAGGTATTTTTTCTCTTACCGTCCTATAAGTCCCTTTGTTAAGTTTATTTTTATTGAATGTTTTATTTTCATAACCATAATCCAGAACCATTTGTACGGCTTCCTTGAACTGCTTTGCCGTTTCAATTATCGTTTTGTCATACGGGAGTTTCAATTTGATAGTTCTAAACATCACTTAATAGAATGGCATGGTCGTTATTAAACCTTTCGGTTCGCTTTCATCCCCTTCCTTTCGGAAGGGGTCTTCCCGCTCACCCAAGATAAAAAACTTTAAATACCATTATGCGTTATTTAGTTGTGGTGATTGCATGAAAATCATACTCGATAAGGATACTGCCGAAGGAATGTTGAAACATGGATTTGATGGATTTATGTCTTTTCACACACGCAAAAATGTGTGGGAGTTTTGTGATGAGAAACATTGCACCAGTATAGAGCGTATAGGCAAAAGAAAGTATAGAGTAGTATGGAGTAGACGCCGTTATCCATACATGCAAGAATTTGAGAACTTATTTGAAACTTTTGATGAGGCGTTGGCATACGCAAGGGTTGTAGCGGAAGCAATGACAACAGCAATCAACGACCCAGAAACATCAATTATTGAAGGTGCAACTCAATCAGTCAAAAAACTGGTTGAGAAGGGGGATTTGTTGCTGTGTGACTTTAGTCCGCTGGAAAGATTTGTTGCACAGGACTATACTGGGACGCAAGATATGCATCCAATCACTGGGTTTGACAAGATGTTCATGTGTTTGAGAAAAATATAAATACAGTAATTACGATATGGGGGACATGCTAATGCGATTAAATAACCTTGCAGATGCAAATGCCCGTATCCGATACCTATACCAGAGCATACAGGACTTGAATGAAACATTGAAGAAAGTGGATAAAACAACTGTTGAAAAACTGTTGAGCAATTCAGTAGTAGTGGATAAACACATGCCAGATGTGATTAAAATTCTCAAATCTATCAATGATGAATTGAAATGCGTGAATATAAATTTACAGAGATTGAGAACTAACACTGGATTGATTGGTATTGCATTGAATGGTGGTGTAGATGAGGTATTAGCACCACTATGCAAAGAAATAGATGCATTGAATAATAAGATAAACGAATTACTGAATGGGAACGGAGGTGAAAAAAATGGCAAGTAAAGGAATATTAGGTTTGGGGATTATAGATACAGAAAAAGGCATATTGAGTGGCATAGGTAACGGGCAAAGACCACTTACACAACGACTGGGCGAGACCATACCGCTATTAAAGACGGGGGCTGTGTGGGGTGCGGGTGCGACAGTTGGCTCTGTAGCGACGGGTAAAGTTATAGATAGAGTAATGGATTTGGTTACCAGACTTAGGATTTGAACATGTCAAACAAAACCTTTGTTATAACAGTTCCACATGCTACTTGTGTAGACGCCCCACAACACAGGATAATGCACACATGCGATTATATAGCGAGTGATGTTGCAACTGCGTTGGGGCAATTTATACAACAATGTGGTATGGACAAAGTATTCTATGGCAACATCAATCGTGGAGAAACAGATTTGAATAGACGAGAAGGGCGAGATACACGCTTTAGACAGAAAGTGCGAGAGCATCTGAAACCAGGAACTATACTTGTTGATGTTCACTCCTATCCGTCATACAGTTTCAATTACGGTGATTATGATGTGGCACTTATAGGGGATAATGAGCGAATAAAGAAGACACTGAAAAGTAAATTAGAGCGACACGGCTACAAAGTGGGTACTTTTACAACAAACTCTATAGATGACATACTGCTTGAAGCGAGAGACAGAGGCGTCACAGATAGCGTTCTGGTAGAAGTGAATGAGAAGCATGTGAACGATGTGAAAAATATTTCAAGAATACTTTCAGAGGGGCTATGTGAGGTGGTTTAATGAGCGATTTGTTTGAACCAGTTGGGCAGAGCATACTTGGTACTGGATTACCGACCATGAGTGATGATGAAATGCGTGAGTATATAGAGAAATATGACTGGGTGTTGGATAGTGTAGTAACTGCATGTTTCTATCGCATACTTGGGCAGGCGTCATTGCATTTCAATCTCTGGGAAATAATTAAATTATTGTGGGCAGAATGCAAGATTGGTAAATATGGTGGCGAATTAAAGCCAATAATACCCAATTATTGGTATGTCTGGAAAAATGTTAAACTCGGAAAAGACATAACACAAGATTTTTATGTATGGGGCTTGAGAAATGGGACAAACACCATTTTTACAAGACCTGGGTTCTGGAGAATGGCGTTGGGCAGAGAGTACCAGCGTTCCCCGTTCTGAAAAAAAGAAAAAATAGTTTGAAGTTCAGCGGTACATGGTGTTATCTGATTTTACTGGTGTTGGGATGTCAATACTGCTACGCACCACAATAGCGTTTTTCTCTCTCTCGTAAGACACATGCATATGTGTTACGCTGTTCATCTCCATCAGGATATGCAATAGTATTTCCATGCGTAGTCGCTTCTGTATATCTTTTATAAGGCATTTCAAGAGTATTAGCAGGGCAATGTCTGGTGTCAGCGTTTTGCGTATGTCTCCCTTGATTTCTTGTATGGATATTTTGTTAGATATTCTTTTCATTTTGTCTGGGTAGTGCTTCTTGATGTATTTCAAGAGCATATCTCGTAGCATGTCTATGTCTTCTGGTTGTATGATTATGGGCGTTGTGTTTTCGTCAACCACATCTGCAAACGCCAACGCAGTCAGTTGCATACCCAATTTGCTATGTTTCTCTGCGATGTCGCACATCATGTTCGAAGTTATTGCATCAACACCTTTTTTCGTGTCTTTATGTTTTTTTCTATTCATGGGGCTCACCCCGACACGGGCTACTAACACATGACTTCTCAAGTATATAAAAGATTTATATACCTGTCTCACATATCGTTGTTATGGTGATATTATGACAGATATTGAAACCGCAATCAAAAAGGTCGAGAAAATTGCCAGAGAAGATTTGGCACAATGTGAGAGAGAGGCAATTAAAGAAGGAGAAAGTACAGAACCCTGTATTGTATTCGATTTGGCATTCGGCATTGCATCAGACATGATGAAATACGGAGATTGGACAGAAGTGCCAAAATCAAAACTGGGTGAGGAATTTGGTGATTGGTGGGAGAATTTCACACAGTATGATGATTATGCCAATACTATTTTACCAGAGTTGAGGCGTGCAGTTGGGTGTCTGGATACTATGGGTGTTGGCACTTATACAGAGTGTACAGAAGACCAACTATCAGAACTGGATGATTTAGTGATGGAACTTGAGGGTAAGATATACGAGTATCTGGAAGAAATGCTTAATCAGGTGTGAGGTCATGGGGTTATGAACGATAAGGATGTGGAAATTGTACAGGCGTTACACAAATGCAATCTTGATGAGGAAATGCAAAATAAAGATGTGCCGTTAGCGTGGAGTGGTATACGCTGGGCATACAATTCTGCTACAGGTATATCTAAGAAAAAGGGTTTTGACGGAGAGACCTTTTGCAGTTTATTTGCGGATTTGTTGAAACAAAAAGAGAGGTGGATAGATAGATACAAGAACAGTATTGGTAACAGCAATACGGAGGATTGAAAACATGATTGTTGAGAAAGAGCCGACAGTATCACCCGAAATTCGCAGGATACTGGAGAAGGAATGTGGAATAAAAATACCAAAAGAGGGGTTAGAGCCTGGAGAGAAGCCCGAAGAAGCACAACCCGAATTTATTGAAACAAGAGGAGTAACTTGGGCAATATCTACAGCAGAAGGATGGTGCAGACGCTTTGCTGGTGATGATAAAAAATTATTTGAGAAGTGTTTGTGCAAAATAACACCGAAGTTATTGCAAAAACGAAATGAGTGGGAGCGGAATACATGGAGAGGCATAAAAGAATTTATCGGTATTGCTGAAGAAATGATGGAAGAATTAGAAAGTGAGGAGGAATGAAGATGCCAGTATTGAAAAAAGGTAAAGATGTTCGTGAAAGTGTGCGTGAGTATATCAATGATAGGATAAAGATAGCGAAGGACACTGCAAAGATGGTTGAGAGCAGGATAAGAACTGGCGAGCCGACGATAATTCGCCCAGACCTTGTAGTTGTGGCACTGACCGATGAATTTGGCTCGACCACCAAGAAGGAGCGTTCAAAAGCGATTAGAAAGATGGTAGGCAAGATATTCCCAGCATATAAGGACTTTGAGACACGAAGAATAATCCAGTGATGGAAATGTCCGATAAGTATCAGGATGCTTTCAACATAACCGTAACACTACCGAAATACGATAATAAAGGTAATCCTATCGCTCCAGAGGTCATAGAACAGTTTATGTTTCAACTCTCTGATGAAGTTGCATGTTATCTCGGTGAAGATGGTAAAGGATTTACTGCATATCCTGAAGTATTCGGATGCTGGACAGAAACAGGCAAGCCCGAAGACATGAAATGCGAGCATAATGCGATATTCCAGCAAACGATACCAAAAATGCGAAAAGTGTTCATTGCGAACAATAGAGTGATAACGCCATCTGAATTGTGTGAGATGAAGAATAAAACACAAAAGACCATTAATGAGATAACCAAAGAACTGAATGCGGTTGCCAAAGTCGTTCCAGTTTCAATTGAAGAAGTCAGTGATATAATAGAGAGAATTAGTACGGATATAGGAACAAAACTAAATCAATACTCAATATATTCAACAAGAGGCGTAGTGCAACACGCATTCTTTCCATCTACCAGTTCGGAAAAGGGCGAGGCAGTCAAACCTGCATATAGACGGAAATCACACTTTGTGTGGCATCCGTCAGAAAACGAAAAATAAATGGGTTATGGCTTTTTGTTTTTGCCAGAGGTTCTCGTCGATAGAAATAGTTTTGCACTATGGCTCACTGCCCACTCTTTATCCTCTGTTAGTTTCTCAACCACATCTATAGGCGTGTTATCGTTCTCTGCAACATACATTCTGACTACCCATGATTTATCATTCGCTAATTTGAGCAGTAAATCTACGGGTGTATTGCGATTGGATGCAACGCATGCTCTGACCATTGGGTCTTCATCGTTTGCAAGTTTGTATAGCAAGTCAACGGGTGTGTTTATGTTTCTGGCTACTGCCATTCGTACTACACTACTCCAATCCTCTGATAACTCGTAAAGATATAGAGATTGATTGGCTACTGCCAGTCTAACATTTACCGAATTTTTGAATATAAGTTGCTCCGCTTCAGTCAGCGGTTCGTTGTTGCTCATTTTAGCCATAACCCTCTTTATAAATTCTTTTATCCGTATGTTCTCTATTTCTACTGTCTCGTCATTTTTGTAGTGTTTGTATTTCCACATCGTCCTCACCCCGAAAAAGAGAGAGAAAATTAGCACACGATATTTCGTGTGCTTAGTTTTGTGTATTGCTGTTTGTTTTTTAAATATTCGTCTATTGTGTCAAAGATAAACACACCAGTAATCAATGCCATTCGTTGTTTTATTAGCCGTAGCATCTCCGAAATCATGCGTTCTCCAAATGTATCACAGTTCTCACCATCCATTACCAGTATCAGTATCTCGGCATGATTGTATGTGTCTGTATCGTTGATTATCACGATTTTTGCATTCTCGCCGAATGTATCAAGTGCTGTTTTTATGTGTTCTATGTCCGTGTCTTCATATCTCGCTAATACTGACAGGTCTTTACACTGCTCGTTGCACAGTGATTTGATAAGGTTGTGTTTGTCGGTTTCTGTATTCCACAGTGCGGTCTCTATCTTTGAAATATACCAAAAGAATACTTGTGGCAATATCTCACCCCCGAAAAATCAAACATACTAAATTCGCCTGCTTATTCTGGATTTTTCTGGCACTTCAAAATATTCCCACTCAAATAGCCTACCCAATCTATCCCGATTGTTATGATACACCTTTGAATGACATTTCAAGACTTCTTCGAGATTTTTACGCTCTAAACACTCCCGTTCTTCGTCCATTATCGTGTCTATCTCCTCACTAACTCGTTGATATGCTTTTGTCTGCTTAATCTCGTCAATTATCGCATCCACATATTGTTCTATTGTGTAAGTCAGGTATTCTATCCTATCACAATACTTCTCTATATCGCTCAAATCAAGATGAATGTAGTTATCTGCAATTACATCGGGTTTTACTTCGTATGGAATTTGTATATCCAATACTTCTGATAAGATTTTTTCGGCTCTTTTCATGGCATCTATCATACTAACATTGCGTTTGGGCTTGACACCGACATCTATATCACTAACTGCAAATCCCCGTTTAACTACACCGCCGTAAATTTGAATGCTATCTATTTTGGCGGATGATAGTTTACGCTTTAGTTCGGGCATGTGTTTGCATATATCATCCAGCAGATTAGACAGTTCTACTATCATGTTGACGCAAACTCCACCGAATTTTTTGCTTGGATTTCTCTATTTCTGCCCATACGCATTTCTTATATTCTTTGCCGTATACATCTGAACAATTGTTGATTATCGCTTTCAATCCATCATTTATGCGGGTCTTTATTTCTGGGTCTATAGACATGAGTGTGTCAAGTATCAACAAATCGTAGTCCTTTCTGATTACTGCTTTGGATTTATCCACAAATGATATATATGCGATTTGATATTTATGATTTGTGGTTAGCATGCCCAAAAAACAGGTCGAGAGTAAAACAAAGCGTCCACGCCTAATTCTAACTAAAGATGTAGTATGCATTGAGGAGTGGTTGTGCGAACCTGGATACGAACAATTCTATGATTTATTGGGCAAAATAGTCATGCACAAATTGAGTGCAAAAGGGTTTGATAGTGTATTTGCAGGATTTACTGGCGAGTTGGAAGGTGTGGAGAAAAGGAAATTTGTTAGACAACCAGATAATTATTATGAGAAGGTTCTGGGTGCGTTTCAAACTTGTGTAGATAATGAAGTAAGGACAGTAGTTAATACAAAAGTGCGTAATAGGAATATCAAAAACTGCATGGAGAAGTCATTTAAAAATGCCGATTTGGAAGTCAAGGCAGAGGGTAAACGAATACGGATTGCTGGTGTAGAAGATTTCGCTGTTCCGCCTAAAGATAGTTTATTATCAGATATAGCCCTATGGGGTGATGCAAACGATTACTTGATAGTTACAGGTGAAAAAATAGACCCCCGCATACATCCAAAACACAGCAACATAATACAAGTTAATGTTTCGGACATACCAGACATATATAAAAGGACTTTTAGAGGCGTTGCGATTACTCCAATAACATTGAAGCGTGAGAAAGTAATAATGGACATCAGCGATATGATTGTGGATAGAATAACAAAAAAGATTGATAGAGTGCGAACCAACATTTGTGTTGATTAGTTGTTGGACACACACCGAAAAAGAAAAAAAGAGAGTTAGATTTTGAGAAGTTTTTTTACTCGTGTTGTTGTATTAGGATTGTCTGCTACTGCCTTACGGACTGTTGGACTGGGGTCAAGTGCAAGTATCATTAGGATTGTCTCATTTGCACTGAAATTGTCGGCTACAGCACGACGAACATCCTCACGCTTATCATGTGCAAGTTTCAACAGCACATCAGTTGGTGTATTTCGATTGTCGGCAACTTTGTAACGAACTCCCCACCACTTATCTTTTGAGAGTTTCCGTAATGTTTCTGGTGGTGTGTTGGGATTTTCGGCTACGGCTTCACGAATACCGTCTTCATTTCTGGTCGCAAGTTGTTGTAGTATTTCTGGTGGTGCGTTGCGATTTCTGGTTACGCATCTAATAACATCAACATTCCCATCATTGACGAGTTTTTTGAGTGTTTCTGGTGGTGTGTTGGGATTGATGGCAACTTCGCAACGAACAATCATAGAACTATCATTAGCGAGTTTCTTGAGTGTTGCTGGTGGCGTATTGGGATTGCGTGCAACTTCTTCGAGAACATCCTTAGTTACATCATTGGCAAGTTTTTCCAATGCTTCTGGTGGTGTGTTGTGATTTCTGGCTACGGCTCTACGAATGCGATGTTCGTTGCTGGTAGCAAGTTGTAGTAGAGCCTTTGGTGGTGTGTTGTGATTGCCTGCAACTCTCGTGAGAACATCAAGACACCAGTCCTCAGCGAGCATTGATAGTATCTCTGGTGGTGTGTTTTTGTTTTTAGCGATTGCAATACGCTGTTCCACTGGATTGTTGAGTATCAGTTGTTCAGCGGGTGTTAATTTGTCTTTCTTCATCACCGTGCTGAAAAATTGTTTCATTCTTTCCTCATCAATATCAATCTCTGGTGTCATTTTATCACCCCGAAAAATAAAAAATTCAACATTCTGTTAAGAGTTTTCTGACGAGTTCTACTGGTGTGTTGGGGTTGTGTGCTACAGCACGGCGTATGTCAACATCCAAATCATTAGCGAGTTTTTCAAGTACTTCTGGTGGTGTATAAGGATTTTGTGCTACTGCAGTGCGAATTTCACTGTCCTTATCGTTGGCGAGTTGTGTTAGTATGTCAGATGGTGTATGTGAATGCATTGCGACACTACAGCGAGTTGTGCGGTTTTTGCGTGTAGCGAGTATTCGCAAAGCGTCAGGTGGTGTGTTGGGGTTGTCGGCAACTGCCTGATAAATTTGGTCTCGCCTGGATTTGGCAAGTTCCAGCAGTATATCTGGTGGTGTATTGGGATTGAGGGCGAGATGCAAACGCATAACCCAATCTCTGTTTTTGAATAGTTTTCTCAGTATTGATTGCGGTGTTCTATGGTTATACGCTACTGCTTGACGAACTTCTGGCGATTTATCGTTTGCGAGTTTTTTTAAGATGTAACCTGGTGTGTTCGGGTGTGTGGCAACAGCACAGCGTATTGTATAATCCTCATCACGAGAAAGATAGCATAGTGTTTCTGGTAGCGTGTTAGGGTTCTTTGCGACATAGCAACGAATATACCAATCACCACAGGTAGTTCCCAACTCATGCAGTATGTTAGATGGTGTGTTGGGATTTCCAGCAACTTCACGAAGCACTTCTACATACATTGATTTATATAGTTTATTTAGTGTTGCTTGTGATGTATTCTGATTTTTAGCAACAGCACAGAGGACTGCAATGCACCAGTCCTCAGCGAGCATGTCAAGTATGTCGGATGGTGTATGTGGACTTTTGGCAATTTCAACTCGCTTTTCCGCTGAGTTGTTGAGTATCAGTTGTTCTGCTGGTGTTAATTTGTCTTTCTTCATCACCGTGCTGAAAAATTGTTTCATTCTTTCCTCATCAATATCAAACTCAGGTATCGTTTTACCACCCCGAAAAAGAATAGAGAAAGGAGTAAAACATTTAGAAAAATTCTTTTATTCTGGCTATTAGTTCGTCTTTCTCAACTGCTCCAATCAATGTATAAACCAGACGCCCATAGTAATACAATTGTAATCTGGGGATTGAGCGAATATCGTTGTCATATGCGTATTGTTTGTTCTCTGGCTCTGATACATCAAGTTCAACAACCTCTGCATTTTTCAGTTGACTATCTGACATACTGCCTACTGTGTTCTTCAGCATTACACAAAATGGGCAGTGCTTCCCTGTTATCAACACGAGCAGTTTTGGGTGTTCTGCAGACAGTTCGTCTATTTCCAGATAATTTATTTTTCTAATTCGCCTCATAGTTCTCACCTTGTCAGTTCTATATCGTCGCCATTTTCGTCAGATGGCGTTATTTCGACAGTTATGTTTTCTGGGTATGTGGTTGCATATGTGAGACACGCTGATGTTATTATTGAATTGAGCATTATTACTGCCTCTGTTACATTCATCGCCTTTGAGAGATTGATTATTGTATCCTCTGCTATTTTGAAAGTGATTAGTTGGTCTTCGTCATTGTTGCCTAATATTTGTTTGTATTCGTTTATTGCCTGTTTTACATCTATATTCTTTGCTAACTCCACAACAATATCTGGATTGTTTTGCAGGTCTTCTATGTCTTGTTTCTCAAAGTGTTCCTTGCCGTATATCAAAAAAGCAATCGCCAGATGATATAGGTAGTGCGTGAAAAGTTTATCTGCACTTTCCTCGCCAATCTTCTTGCCATCCATAGTCATCACCACCGTTCTGACTTGACTGAATGCGTGTATTAATCTGCTCAGTAGTGCTTCGTATAGTGTTTTTATGTCCTCAGAGTTATCAAGCATTTCATCAACAATGTCGTATGGGGTCTTATCATCCTTTATTTTTATTGACACTGGCATGTCTTCACCTTCCCTGCAATCGCTTAACGCCAATTCTGACAATCGTCCATACGGTTGCATTCATCTGTACCAATATAGTAGAGGTTGTATTTATAACATCCTCTACAACACCCTGCAGTCCGTCTATTGCTGATGTCGGAGCAGTTGTTTTTTCTTCCTTCCTTTCTTTAGTTTCTTGGTTCATGGGTATCACCCCGAAAAAGAAAAAAAGAGTTAAAGATTTAGTTCAGCACGGAGTTTTTCACGGATGTCTGGTGGCGTGTAAGGATTGCGGGCAACTGCCTTACGAACATCCTCATAACTATCGTTAGCGAGTTTTTTGAGTGTCTCTGGTGGCGTGTTGGGATTGGATGCAACTACCATACGAACAAAATCAGAAGTATCATCAGCGAGTTTCTTGAGTGTCTCTGGTGGTGTGTTGGGATTTTCGGCTACGGCTCTACGAATAGGTGTTTCATTTCTGGTAGCGAGTTGTTGTAATGTTTCTGGTGGCGTAACTGGATGGTCGGCTACGGCTACACGAACTTCTACAGAACTATCGTTGGCAAGTTTTTTGAGTGTCTCTGGTGATGTGGTGGGATTTTGGGCTACGGCTCTACGAATAGGTGTTTCATCTCTGGTAGCGAGTTTTTCGAGTGCTTCTGGTGGTGTGTAGGGATTGCGGGCAACTGCCTTACGAACATCCTCATCCATATCGCCAGCGAGTTTCTCGAGTGTCTCTGGTGGTGTGTGGTAATTTAGGGCTACGGCTTCACGAATATATGCGTCATCACTGGTTGCAAGTTGTTGTAGTATTTCTGGTGGCGTATGGGGATTGTATGCAACCTTCAAACGAACATCATTAGAACTATCATTAGCAAGTTTTTTAAGTACCTCTGGTGGCGTGTTGAGATTTTTGGCTACGGCTTCACGAACCCACGAAAAACTATCATTGGCAAGTTTCTTGAGTGTTTCTGGTGGTGTGTTGGGATTTTTGGCTACGGTTTCACGAATATGTCTATCATCACTGGTTGCAAGTTGTTGTAGTATCTTTGGTGGCGTGTTGAGATTTTCTGCAACACACCCACGAACATCGATACACCAGTCCTCAGCGAGCATTGATAGTATCTCTGGTGGTGTATGCCTGTTATCTGCGATTTTAATACGCTGTTCCACTGGATTGTTGAGTATCAGTTGTTCTGCTGGTGTCAATTTGTCTTTCTTCATTACCGTGCTGAAGAATTGTTTCATTTTTTCCTCGTCAATAGCGGGTGTCATTTTATCACCCCGAAAAAGAAAAAAGAAAAAAGGTTTTAGTTTACTTTTCTGGTTTGACTTTATCGTTGAATATTAGTGCTTCAAGTTGCTTCACCAGAACATCCAACTGTGTCTCGACCTTCTTACTCTGGTAACTCAATTGCTCATCGTATTTCGCTTTGAGTTTTTTGTAGTGGTTGAGTTTATCTGCATACTGCTTATACTCTGATGGTGTCAACTTCACTGTTGGGTCGTGCAGAATTTCTGTAATATCTTTCAGCATTTTCTCTATCTCTGTAAGCACTTCTTCCTCGTATTTCACGATAACAAGGTCTCGCAGTTCATCAGTGCGTATCACGGGTATAGTTACACACTCACTCTTGGTTGTAGCGATGTATTTGTTCAACTCTGCGACAAGTTTACTCAGGCTCACAATCAAGTCATTGTATTCAATGGGAACAAAGTATATTGTCCCTTTATCACGCATGGAAATGGCGTATGTCCTGTACAGGATGTATCGCACCATATCTCTGATGTCTTTTTCAAAAAAGTGTGTCCTCAATGTATCATACAATGCCTTGATTTCGCTGTCTATATGTGTGTATATTTCCTGTTTGCTCTGGTCTATCAACTGCGACACGATTGTCTCGGTATCTGGGTCAAATGACCACATCGCAATTATCGGCAGTGCGTTGCTGTTTGGGTCTTTCTCTCTGTTCACAAGGTATTTTGTATGACTGTTGCGTTTCTGCTTGCCGTTTTCAACAATGACCTCATCTGTAAACAGATACTCCAAGTGTTTCTGTGCATACTTTGCCACTGCATTCTTGAAACAGTCGACGGGTCTTGGCTCTTTGGGGAAGTATTCTCTCGGTATGTTGTATTTCTTGAACAATTCAGCCAGTGCGTCTATTGGTACAATCATCTCTGTGATTGTATACCACACTATTCGTCCAATCAGTGCATGCTCGCTGTCTGTTGATATGGCTATCTGCTGTCCCTGTATTTTTATGTCGGTTGGCAGTCCACTCACTACTTCTTTTATTTTGCTTACTTCTTCTATCATGGGCATCACCCCGAAAAAGGTGTGGTTTTCCGCTTGACGCTTTAAAATCGGGAATTAGGGAGTTCCCGTAGGTAAAGCGTCAATATGTAACATAGCAACTTCAACTTGACTGGTGCGAACCGCACCAGCCCCTTACACAGAACACACCAAAACAGCATGAGCAACTCGCTCCACCTCCCCTACACGAGTTGCCACCACCAACCCACCACTCACGCTGTTCTGCATGCGTCCATGCAGGTAAAACGAAAACCACACCCCGAAAAAGAAAAAATTAAAGAATTTTGGAAAGCATGTTTATCAGGTTATCAACAGTATACTTGCTCGGTGTTGTTGCTGGGTGCTTGCGTGAACCTCTGCAGGCGATGAAACCAGCGTGGTGGAAGAACCACCCATCTTCATCAATGTAGTCGGCGAGTTTTGTCAATGATGGCTCTGTGATTTTTGCATTGCGTGTTACACCAATGTTGTTGCCTGTGTGGTAGATGATGAAGTCAACGCCGTAATCATCGAACAGCACGCCCATCACTGTTGGCGGGTATTCGTCAGATACAATGGCGACCTTTCTGCCATCAATCTGACGAATGTCAATTTTCTTCGCAATCTCGTATGCCTCGTATTTCACACGCAGATACTTATCGAAGTATTCCAGAATGTCAAAGCACTTAAAGATTATCGTTTGGTCATCGTAGTTGCACTGTCGCAGTGCATTTATCAGTGAGCCGAGTGTGAAGTCCTTGAATGGCTCTGGCAAATTCACCCACTCGGCTGTATCGAGAGCATCTGCGTAGTCAACGAGTGGGCGAAGATATGGTTTTGTTTTGTCGAGTTCAAACACTTTGTATATCAACGAAGCACACGATTTGTATTCTCTGTTCTCACTATGGTGGTCTATGACAATAATACTATCAGACGCTTTTTTAGGTGTGTAGTCAACGCAGATGGCGTCATATAGTATTTCGCCGTTCTCTGGTGCTACATATACCTCGACACGCTGGTTTAACGCTGTCCACATTATGAACGCTGATATTACGGCGTCTGCGTCTGGTTTTGTATGCACGATTATCGGCGGTGCGTTCATCTTCGCTATCGCTTCCAGTATTTCTTCTTTTTTTGTTTCACTTCTTACTATTTTCATGGGTACCACCCCGAAAAAGGTGTGGTTTTCCTTCACATTCCGAGATGGCAATTTGGGAATTGCCAGTGGCGGAATTTGTGAGTATCAACACAACTACAATTTGACTGGTGCGAACCGCACCAGCCCCTTACATGTTGGTTATACACAATTACATATGGTAAACTCGCTCCACCGCCCCATACGAGTTTCCCTCCGCCTCCGCCCAAACCCATATGCTTGCGTATAGCACCCATGCAGGTAAAACGAAAACCACACCCCGAAAAAGAAAAAATTAGAAAAGAAGTTTTTCTATCTCGTTCATCTTCTGGATAAACCACTTACCCTGCATTGAATTGATGTGGTTTATCCAGTTCACTTTGCCTCGTAGTTTCTCAATGACCTCGCTGTCTATGTGCTTGCCGTGCTTCAGTGCTTCCAGCACTGTGTGTATCTCGGCACGCACCTGTCTACGATATTTCTTTGGAACGCTGACTGTCTTGTCATTGACTACAACTCCACACACGAGTATACGCTGTCCATGATGGTATATCTTTGTCTTCGCTTCGTTGACTTTGAACCCAGTTCGTGTATATGAGGACTTACTTTTATATTCAATCATGTTTTGGACATACTGAAGTATCTTGGTTATTCGTTTATCTGTTAGTCGCTCTTTAGCAGATATTATGATGTCATCAGCATATCGTGTGTATGTTAGGGAGTAGTGTTTTGCAAACTCCTTGAGTTTATTGTCAATGTGATAGAAGACTATGTTGGAAATCACTGGCGAAGTTACTGCTCCTTGTGGTGTTATTAGTAGTGGGGTGAAGGCGTTGTATATTTCACGAAGTTTGCCATCCTCATATATGTATTTCGGGTGGCAAACTACCTTGATTATATAGTCAATGAACTGTTTGTTTAACTTTTCATCAAACCGTTTATCAAGTATATATCTGACATGCTCCTCTGTGATGCTGTGGAAAAACTCCTTGATGTCTATGCAGATAACTGTCTTCGCACCGATGTGCCTGTATGCCATCTCTTTGATACCAATGCCTTTTCTGTATGAGTAGCACACTGGCGACACTTTGAAGTGCTTGAGAAAGAAGTTCACAAGTGCTTTCTGCTCTCGCTTCAGGGCTTCGCTTGGTATGTATATCACACGCCTATCACCATTCTTTTTTGGAATGGTGATGACTGTATATTTTCCATCGTTCATTCAACCACCCCGATTGGGGCAGTGCCATCACACACGCCAATAACCTGTGTGCTAATAGCCCAGCGTTATGGCGTGTGCAAAGGCACTAAAGTGCTTTGCATAGCAATTGCCACGCCCCAACCGAGAGGACGCTTATCGTGGCGTTGGGCGTCCTTCCACCACACGCACACAACCATCTTCGGACACACGGTTATGTGGTGCTTCCTGTGTGTCGTGTGCCCCATACTAAATCCAAATCGGAACACAGCCAGCCCGCAACACTGCCGTGATGACAGTCGCTAAAAGTCCTGCTGGAACACTGCAATCAAATGGGGTGGTGTGTGCATAGAACATATGGTCATGCATTTCATTTGGGATTATCTGGCACTTCACCCCGAAAAAGAAAAAGGTAAAAAGGTTTTAGTTTTACGGTGGCACTGTGCCACCACAGGCGTATGCTATCAGTCGTTTAGCAATCTCTGCGTTAATGTTGTGTGTGAATGCAAATCTATATACAATTCCATCTTTGTCAACGCTGATGCAGTTATAGTATACTCTGGATGGGGATTTGTTAGCCCCATATTCGCACAACACTGTAATTCCGTATCGCCGTAACTCTGGATAGCACACTGTAATGTCAATGCCTTTTGGCGTTACATAGAATGGGTTTACAGCCTCTAAATAATCAGTTATCGCTGATAATACACTGTATATCCGCTGTGCAAACCTCTCTGCTCGTCGCTCAAGTAGTCGCTCCACTCCCTTCAGCGTTTTTGGTGTTGGTTTACCGTCTCTGTTAATCTTTCGTATCGCAACTGATAACGCTGGTATACCTGTGATAGTGTTGTCATCAATGAATACATTAATTTTTGTGTCCCAAGAGGATGAGTTTTTCTTGAAATAGGCACATACATGCATTTCGACCACCCCGAAAAACAAAAAGAAATTAAGAATTTTTAGGGGTCAGATGAACTCAAAGACCTCACCAGCGATGTCGTTGCCATCGCTGACATCTGCATTGTCGATTATCTTATCGCTGATTGGCTCTAACGAGTTAGAGCGTCCCTCTATTATTATACTGATTACCTTGAACTCCTTGTTTTTCTTTGCTTCCAGAAACTTTTTCTGGAAGTTTTCACTGATTGTGCATTCACCGTCTGTGATGAACACTATGTCTCCTTTTTTATACTCTGGTTTGTCAATGAACTTCAGTGCTTCAGATAGTGGCTTCTCAAAGTCAGTACCACCATTAAGAAAGTAACTGGCAAGTGCAATTACTTTCTTTAGGCGGTCAACGGCACTGTCATATTTGGATATCTCAATGACTTTCAGCGGGTCGTCTTTATCACCGAAGTGGATGCATACAAAGTTTCTCTTTTCCTTCACTGCAATCTCCAGTAGTCCAATTGCAATTGCCTTGCTCCATATTTCCTTATCTCCAGCCATAGACCCGCTGTTGTCCACGCACACTATCAGGTCGCCTTTAGCGACCCGCTCTTTCGCTTCCAAGTCATACTGGAGTAACTGCTTTTCCACAAACTTCTTGTGGAAAAGTGTCTCTGCCTCTGGCACTGCAAGTAAAAGTTCCTCGTTGGGGAGTAAGAAAGTCAAGTCATCGCCTGTAGTAATATCATAGACCTCGCTGGGCTCTTTTTTGACCTTGTTAGTCCACTTACAAATTGCAAGTCGCTTGAACCTGCCGATAATCTCGGCAAGTCTCTTGAACTTCTTGTTATTAACGAGCAACTCTGCAATCTTAAGTTTCTCCTCGTAGGGCAACTCCTGTGGGTTGCCCGCACCTATGCCCCACCCAGTGCAGAACTCATGGACTTCGCTTATATCCTGGTTGGCATTGCGTATCGCTTGGTCCATCACTTGTCTAACACGCTGGGGGTCAATGTCAATGGGTTTAATCTGTTGCTGGAGTTGCTGTTGTTTCTGCATTAGTGCATTGATTTTCTGCTGTATCTGCTGTTGCTGGTTTGGGTCTGATGTGTTGCTCATCGCAACATTCAGACCATTAATCTGTTGCTGGAGTTGCTGGAGTTGCTGTGCTATATCATGTTGCTGGTTGATGTTCTGCATGTATTGCTGGAGTTCTTCGTCATTCTCCATCTGTTCCATTAGTGTTTGTAGTATGGTATGGGTCGCTAACGCACTTTCGAATGGCTGTAGGCGGGTCAGCGACCTCAATTGCTGGTATTCTTTTGTCTCCATCCCCTTCTTCACGAAGGGGCGGTTCGCTTGATATGGCTGTTCTATCACTTCGTCTGGGTTTTCCCTGATGCGATATTTGTATAGCGAGTTGAAAATATCACTCGCCAATCCGTCAATTGTCTGTAGTTTCTCTGTATACTGTCGCACTGCTTGGTTGAGTTTCTCTGCCCTCTGCAACATTTCATTAAACGCCATAGCGTCAAACTTGTCTGACGCTATGACATTTTTCGTTTTGGTTTGTTCCTCAAACATTTGTATCACCCCGATAAAGAAAATAAAGTAAAAAGGTTTTGTGTTACGAAGTGGCTATGCAGTTATGCCCAGATAGTCCTTCAGCAGTTGCCTGATGATTTTCTGAACTTCTGCGATGTACACCTCTACCTTTCTGGTATCTCTGCCCTCACTGGCGAGTTTATCTCTGATATTCTGCAGTTTGTTGCTTGCCTCTTTTGTCTTCGCCAGTATCTCGGTTGCCATCACTGTCTTGTCCTTGTCATCGGCTTTCTGTAAATCACGCATTGCACTGACAACAGCGTCAAATATCTCATCTGCCTCACGCCCATATGGGTTTGTGAGGCTGATTATGATGTTTGACACTTTGCCGATATGCTGTGGCTCTGACCACAGCACATACTGCAGTATTTGCATATCATCGTCTGTTACTGTCGTATGCCCATTGAGATAGGCATACGCTTTAAGAATTTTGGCACACTGGAAGTATCGCCTGTCGCTCACTATGATGCCCTCTTTGTTAAGTGCGGCTCTGATTTTTACTAAAATCTCTTTGATTTTGTCGCTGATTGTTACGCTGTCCACTTCGCTCTGCATCTGTCTCAACTCATCGAATGTTATCTGCACAGGCGGGTTGCAGGTTTCACTGACGATGTCCTGGTTATCAAACATTCTTATGAAATCGCTGTCGTCCCTGATGTAGTTCACGATATACCGCAGGATGAACCTGTCATATAGGGCAGACAGGTTCTCATCCTGTGGTAGTTCGTTGCTCGCACCTATCACTGACAACAGGGGACACTTTACGGGTGTCCCGTTGTTGTAGAAAATTCTCTCGTTTATCACTGATAGTAGTGAGTTCAGTATGCTTGAGTTGGCTTTGAATATCTCATCAATGAAGGCGATGTGGGCTGTCGGTAGGTGTCCTTCAATATTTCGTTCAAACTTGTCCTTCTTCAGGGCAGAGAGTTTCACTGCCCCGAACAACTCGTCTGGGACACTGAACTTCGTCAGCAGTCTCTCAAAATATCTGGCGTCCCTGATGCAAGAGCATACTGCTCTTGCAAGTAGGCTTTTCGCCGTCCCTGGCTGTCCAATCAACAGCACATGTCCCTGTGAGAGGAGTGCGGTCAGCACGCCCTCTGCCACTTCGTTCCTCTCTACAAAAATTGTAGAGAGCCAATCCTTTACCTGCACGAGTTTTTCTCGTGCAGAGATATTTTTCTCTGTCATGCGTATCACCCCGAAAAAGAAGAAGAAAAAAGGTTAAGAATGTTTGCGGTTATGCAAGTTCTCTGACGATGTTCGCCATCTCCCAAAGGACTTCGTCAGAGACTTGGAAAAGGGTCGATAGTTTGCGGTATGTCTTGTAGCACGAGTTGTACGCCCTGATGGCTTCAGTAATTTTCGTGTAGCCAAATTCTGCACTGAACTCGTCGATGTTCTGTGTCTCCCTGTAGGCAAGGGCATCACACAGCAAACAATCCAGCAAAAGTTCTTTGCTGGGTTGTTTGTTCTGCAAATTATTCCAGAAGTCAAAGGTTCTCTTATGCCCCTTATATATCACTGTAACACGCCAGTGTGGGCGGTAATCATCCGCCCAGGGACAGTCTTTCTCGTCCACCTGCACAGCCCTTACTCTTGTCTCGACGAGAATTTCTCTCGCCATTTCTTTCTCTTTTATTTCCTCTATCATGGATACCACCCCGATAAACAAAAAGAAAGAAGTTATTTGGAAAGAAGTTTGGCGAGGATACGCTCTGGGTCAATTCCCAGTTTCTCCCTGCATTCCTGCAGGGATATTGGTATGGTCGTTTCCCATACTCGCCCATACCTCACATACTTACCACGCAGGGTCAACCTGCGTGGCTCGCCGTTCTCCAGCCATACACCAAGCCAGAAATGCTTGTGTATGGTTGGAGAATAGATTTTCGTTTCTCTAATTTCTACAACCATCTTTACCACCCCGAAAAACAAAGAAAAAGGTTTAGAGAAGTTGTTTAAGTGCCTGTGCAAGCACACTGGCAGGGTATGCGTTTCGCACAACCACTTTACCTTTTACCACTTTTGCTATGCTGATATACTCAACATCGCCCCACTTGCAAAGTGCTATTGCAAGTGAGACACTGTTGCTGGTCGGAATGGGTTTTAGTTGTTTGACAACAACCCACTCCTTCTTCTTCGGCTTCTCTGCCTTCTTCTGGCTCTGATTGACAAGAGCCAGAAGTTTCTCATAGTCCTCCTTCGAGAGAACTGTGGTTTCGGTCTGCTTGCTGGCACTTTTCTTGTCGCCCTTCTGGGCGACCACATTTTTCTGGGTCTTCATGGTTACCACCCCGATATATGTGTTGTGGCTAAACTATCAGGTGTCAGAGGCACAGTTTCCTCACATCCAGAGGATGCGTATCCACCCTCACAGCCACCGTGCTGGCTGTGGAGTAACTGTGCTTCTGTTGTCCACACACGCTTGGGCGTGTGGATGGTGGAAATTAACCTATTGCGTGCCTGCCTGCCAGAACCCGCAGGGGTATGCGGGTATGCCGTCTGGCATATTCGCACTCGCTCTGACACCTTCACTGGCATGGGCTGGGGTGTTTTTCAGTCCTCACTGCATGCCAGTCCAGTGCGACAGGCTTAACGCATGCTGGGCTTTCCCAGCGATTAAGCATGGTCTGGCTGGGTCGGGTTTTCAAACCCCACAGCCACTTACCATGCACCTGTGGGCATCATCCCGTCCCAGACAAACACTTAAATGCCATACACAGGTATGGCACGGCACAGGCTTAAGCCACACTGGGTTTTCCCAGTGATTAAGTTTGGTCTGCCAGGCTCGGTGCTTCGCACCCACTGGCACTAACCAAAACACCTGTTTCGTGCAGTCAGTTCGGGATTTAGCCCATTCGGACTGGCACGAATATCCTGGGAGAGGCTTAACTCCGTGCTGGGCTTTCCCAGCGATTAAGCAAGGTCTGTCAGGTTCGGGTTGCTGACGCAACCCCACTGGCATCAACCTTGCACCTTTTGTTCCGATATGCCAGCACTTTGTCCATCTTCTGGACGGGCTGGCATACCGCAGTTTGGTTAGATTGCATGCATCCAACCAAACTATCATATGTTAGTTAGCATATGCACTTCCGAACTATATATACTTTTCTATTTTCTCCGAGATTTATATTAATCAGAATATAATTATTGCTGGCAATGGCAAAAAACAACAAAAAAACGCAAAAAAAACGCAAAAAAACGCAAAAAAACGCAAAAAAAAAGTTGTGTTTGAACCCCCCTCCTCTGCCCTTCTGGCTCATACCTGCGGTCTTATCCATGTGTTCCAATATATCTTATTCCAAATGATAAACCATGCGATTGGGAAGCCGACGAGGAACAGCACCCCCTCCCACCCCCATACTCCCTCTCCGACAAACACAAGCCCGAAATAAGTCAGTATCTCGGTTATTGCACATGCTCGCAAGATGTTATCTCGCTTCCATTTCTTATTCATAACCAGATAGTCAACACAACATAGTACGCACAAGAATATGAGTATTGCAATTACAATCGCATATATTGAAGTGTGGTAGTATAATCCTATCCATGAACCGAAAATCACCATCGGCATTTTTATCGCATAGCCGTAGAGTTTTGAAATCAGCGTGCCTTTGTATTCTCCATTCTCAACTTTGCAACCGAACTTCCGATACAGGTTGACTGGGTCATGCTCTATGTCTTTGATGTAGCCCTCGACTGAAATCTGGAATAGTATCTGGAAAAACGCATAACCCAGCACGAGAAGTATTCCTGTGTTGACATTATCTGAATACGCAAAATAAGATACGCCTGGCAAAAAGCCGAAACATATTGAAATCAGTATCGGGGATATGAGCGTTATTTTACTCAAATAGTTGTATCCAATGCCTGCGAACACGGTTATGATGAAAAGAGCAAATGCTATTTTGCTATGAACGGTCAATGCTGTTATCAGGGCTGTGCTGATAAAGAAGAAGATGTAAACCAGTCCATATGCTACTTCTACACTGACTTCGCCAGTTATCATTGGATGGTGTTGTTTACTCTTATCCTCTTTATCCCACTTGTAATCTGCCAGATTGTTATGGGCGAAACCAGTCGCATGAAATAGCCAACCAGCAAGTATCCACACCAGTGTTGTCCACGAAAATAACGGCTGTCCTGCCAGATATATCCCTACCAGCATTGCTGGTATCGTTAATGATGCTGTGTGCCACCTAAAAAATACCAAGTATGGTTTTACTCGCATAATTGGGAAATTACAACAAAATATATAAATGTTGGCATTCACTCAAAAATTCTACTTTGGTGGCGTGTATCTGGACGACACACGCCACCATCTCCTTTGTTCATTACCAGATAGACGAAGTAAGGTTGTGGTTTTTATTCAACATGCTAAAAACCTCTACAAGATGAGAACAAATTTTGTTCTCTTAATCTCACTGGGTGCAACCACACACCCTCTAT
>Ga0315298_1002209_pt1 | contig 33672 bp, 21 predicted proteins | sample WHS_1_MG_FD_203077 | JGI IMG/M metagenome (GOLD analysis project Ga0315298, IMG submission 203077) | Extremophilic microbial mat communities from Washburn Hot Springs, YNP, Wyoming, USA - WHS_1_MG | ecosystem: Environmental > Aquatic > Thermal springs > Hot (42-90C) | place: USA: Wyoming...
GCTTCCGCCCCGGCGCCTCAACCCGCGTGTAGACCGCGACCTGGAGACGGTCTGCCTGAAGTGCCTGGAGAAATCCCCTGCAAAGCGTTACGGATGTGCGGGCGAGCTCGGCGAGGACCTGGCCCGATGGCTGGCGGGCCGGCCAGTGGAGGCCCGCCGCGTGAGCCACTGGGAACGGGCCCGGCGATGGTGCTGCCGCTATCCCTTGCTCAGCGGGCTGGCGGCTATGGTCTTGCTGCTTGTTTGCGGCGTCCTCGTCTTGCTATTGATCCATCAGAGCCGCGTGGCTCGCTATCAACAGGCTGCCGAGCAACACCTTTATGCCGCGAACATCCGGCTGGCACAAATCGCGTGGAATAACAACGATTTGGGGGAAACGCTGAGGCTGCTGGCCGCCACCGAGCCATCGCCGGGGCGCCCGGACCTCCGCAGTTTCGAGTGGTACTATCTTTTCGGCCTGGCCCACCGGCAAAAGCGGACTCTGGCAGGGCACAGGGGGGACGTGTACGCCGTCGCCTTTGCCCCGGACGGCACGCGGCTGGCCAGTGCCGGGCGCGACGGCACCGCACGCTTGTGGCACGTGGCCAACGGACAGTCGCTTCATGTCTTAGAAGGGCACCGGGATGAAGTCAATGCGGTGGCGTTTTCGCCCGATGGCACCTTGCTGGGATCGGCCAGCGACGACGGCACGGTTCGGTTGTGGAATGTACAAAGCGGCGCGCCTGCCGCCCGCTTATTTCTGGCTGGAGGACCTGTAGTGGCGCTGGATTTTTCGCCGGACGGCCGCACTTTGGCTTGTGGCGGGCATGCGGGTATTGTGCAGCTTTGGGAGGTGTCCACCGGCCGCCAGTTGGCTCGACAGGCCGGTCACACCGCCGCCATTGAATGCATCGCCTTCCAACCACAGGGCAACCTGCTGGTTTCTGCGGGCCGGGACCACGCGGTCCGGCTGTGGGATTCCACCACGCTCGCACCGCGAGGGGTGTTGCGCGGGCATGGACGGGCGGTGATGGCCGTGGCGTTTTCACGCGATGGCCAATGGCTTACCAGCGGGGGCCAGGACGGAAGCATCTGCCTGTGGGACCGCGCCGGCCGACTGCAAGCACAGGGGCTGGGACATCAAAGCTGGGTGATGTCATTGGCTTTCTCGCCGGACGGCCGTACCGCCGTTTCCGCTGGCAAAGACGCCGCCGTTTGGGTTTGGGAATTGCCCAGCGCGAAGCAATTGGGCGCCCTCCAGGCCCCCCATGCCGAACGGGTGTGGTCGGTTGCGATCGCGCCCGATGGAGGGCTGCTGGCCACTTCGGGTGGCGATGGCTTGATCAAGCTGTGGGATGCGCAAGCGGTGCAAGGTCAGCAGCGTGTGGCCCTGGCCGCCAGCCAGAGCGCCGATTCTCTGGCCATCCACCCCGATGGCCGGCGCATCGCCCTGGCCGGCAACGGCGTTTTTGATTCCAGGGACGGGCGCGCCCAGGCCACGTTCGCTCCGGGCGACAAAATCCAGTGTGTGGCTTTTTCGCCCGACGGGTTGACCCTGGCCACGGGCGCCTACGACGGCACCGTGGCCCTGAGGGAACCGGCGACCGGCCAGGTGCGTAAAGTTCTGGGCCGACATGCCAACTACGTGACGGCTATAGCCTTTGCGGCCGATGGCCGAACCCTGGCCACTCTGGCCGACGAGCCCACCGTGTGGATCTGGGACCCGGAGGTTGCAGGTCCACCCCGCGCGCTGCTCGGGCACCAAGCGACGGCCAAGGCTTTGGCCTTTGACCCTTACGGTCATGTGCTGGCCACCGGCGACACCCATTACGTGGTGCATTTGTGGGACGCCCGCTCCGGACTCTTGCGGCGGACGCTTCAAGGCCGACCGGCCCGCCTGGATGCCCTGGCCTTCTCGCCCGACGGTAGCCTCCTGGCTACCTCGGGCGATGACCGAGTGGTACACCTCTGGCACGTGGCGTCAGGCCGCCAGTTGGGCATGTTGTTGGGCCATACGGCCGCAGTTCGCGCCCTGGCCTTTTCGCCCGACGGCATGCGTCTGGCCAGCGGAGGGGATGATCAGGTGGTGCGAATCTGGGACCTCACCACGCGGCGCGAACTGCTCGTGCTGAGCACCAACAGCATTCGCTGCCTCGCCTTCTCGCCGTCTGGCACCGCCTTGGCCGGCGCGGGCATCGGTTCATCGCTTTACCCTGCTTCGGCCCACGTTTGGCTGGCACCACGCCCTTGAGTGGCCCGATGCGAAGGACCGCTTGCGGCTAAACCAAACGACTTCCTCGCCAAGCGGGCAAACTCGGGCTGCCTGCAGAAGCTTGCCGGCGCCACCCGAATGCACGCTCCCTGCGGACCTGCCGCCGTGGAGTGGCGCAAAGGGAGCGAGGCCCTTCGCCCTAGGGCCGGCTGTCCAAGTCGCCCCGTTGCTTGAGAGGCTCCAGAAAGTCAATTATGATGTTTTTTGCAGTCGCCTGGCTCGCGCGAGTGACCCCGCGTTGGCCGCGCACTTGTCCAAAGGGAACTTCGCATGGGCTGTCTTGGCCTCGGCCTGGTCGTATGTGCCGTTGATTTGGGGTGCGCAGGGGCTGTCAACCAGTGCCCGGTCCTTTGTGGCACTCAAAGAGCAGGTCTCGTCGCATCGGCGGTAAAATGGCTGGGAAGGCCATCGGTCGGCGAACCTCCGGCCGCCTCGTCGGGTCGGGCCACCGTTGTCTTCCAGAGAGCCCTCGCGCAGAACACCCGCCCTGCTTTTGGAGGATACCGGGCTCCTTGTCGATAGGCACGTTTTGGCCATGGAAACCATCACTCCGACCGGATCGATCCGGTCCCGTGCCGTGGTGCTCGGGGTGGTCGGCCTGATGGGCTTGACCGTCGCGGGGGTCGTGTACCGGGCGCTTCGCATTCGGGAAGACCGCCTGATTGAGGCTTCGTTCCGGTACGACGCCGGGGTGCAAACCGGGGCTATCCAGCGCGAGTTGCACGAGTGCCTGGGGGTGCTGGAGGCCATCGGCGCGTTTTACAACGGGTCGCAAGTGGTCGATCGCGAAGAGTTTCGAGCGTTCTGTCAAGGGTTTTTCGCGCGGCATCCGGAGTTGCTGGCCCTGGGGCGAACCGCCCGGGTTCTCCAGGCCGATCGGAGCGACCACGAAACCGCTGCCAGCCAGGAACTCCACACCCGCTACGTGATTGTCGAACGCGACGCCGAAGGGCAGATTGTTTCGGCGCAGCCACGCCCGGTCTACTACCCCCTGTATTTTCTGGAGCCGGCCGATTCCGCCGTCGCCCCACTGGGTCTGGATTTCGGCGCCAGCGCGGCGTGCCGGCCGGCCATCGAGCGTATCGAGGCGGGGGCGCGGCTGGCAGCGGGCATTCCCTGTGCGGTGGATACCGCCCAGGGGCGTACGGCCGGTTTGTTCGTACTCAAGCCCCTGTATCGCCGCGGCGCGGTTTTGGAGACGCCCGAAGATTACGTCGACGAATTGGAAGGGCTGGTGGTCGGGTGTTTTCATATTGGCGGGGTGGCAGATCACGCTCTGATTGGGGTGGAGCCGGCCGCCTTGGATTTGCGGCTGTTTGATGAGACCGACCCCGCCGCGCCGCAACTGTTGCATATGCGGGCCTCGGGGGTTCGGGAAGGGCCGCCCGAGGCCTCCATCTCCCCGCCAGACGCCTCAGCTGCCTTAGTGCATCGCGTGGAGATCCCCGTAGCTGGTCGCATCTGGACCATCTACAGCACGCCCACCGACCAGTACGTCGCGTCGCGCAAAACGTGGCTGCCGCTGAGCACGCTGGTTTCGGGCATTTTGATCACGGCCCTGGTGATGCTCAATGCCAACGCGTTGTTGGGGCGGACCGCTCGCATCGAGCAATTGGTCATCCAGCGCACGCGGGAACTGCAACAAGCCAACGAGAGCCTGGAGGCCGAGATTGCCGATCGTACGCGGGCCGAGGCCGTGCTCAAGGACTCCCAGGCCCTGTATTCGTCGCTGGTGGAAAACCTGCCGGTGCATGTGCTCCGCAAAGACCTGGAGGGAAGGTTCACCTTTGCCAACCAGTCGTTCTGTACGCTGTTAGGGAAAACGCTGGACGATATTTTGGGCAAGACGGATTACGACTTCTATCCGGAAGAGTTGGCAGCCAAGTATCGGCGCGACGACCAGCGTGTGGCAGAAACCGGCGAGTTGTTCGAAGATGTCGAGGAAAACCGTCAAGGGGGCGAGGTGCGGTATGTGCAGGTGAGAAAGTCGCCGGTGCGGGATTCCACGGGTCGGATCGTCGGCATCCAGGCGGTGTTCTGGGACGTCACCGAGCAGAAGTGGGCGCACGAACACCTTCAGCAAGCCAAAGAAGCGGCCGAGGCGGCCAACCGGGCCAAAAGCGCCTTCTTGGCCAACATGAGCCACGAAATCCGCACTCCGCTGAATGCCATTCTGGGCATGACCGATCTGGTGTTGGATACGCCCTTGTTGCCGGCCCAGCGAGAGTATCTTCGCGTGGTCCGCGAGTCGGGCGAGGTGCTGTTGAACCTGGTCAACGACATCCTCGACTTTTCCAAGATCGAGGCGGGCAAGCTCACGCTGGAGGAGACCGAATTCGACCTCCGCGAGCTGTTGGGCGACATCCTGAAGTCGCTGGCCTTGCGGGCGCACAGCAAGGGGCTGGAGCTGATTGGCCGGGTGCGGGCCGACGTGCCCCCCCGGCTGCTCGGCGACAGCACCCGGTTGCGCCAGGTGCTGACCAACCTGGTGGCCAACGCCATCAAGTTCACCGAAAAAGGTGAAATTGTGGTGGACGCCGGGTGCATGACGCGCTCCGCGAGCCACCTGATGCTGCACGTGGGGGTGCGGGATACGGGCATCGGCATACCGAGCGACAAGCAAAAGATCATCTTCCAGCCTTTCGAACAAGCCGACACCAGCACCACGCGCCGCTACGGCGGTACGGGGCTGGGGCTGGCCATCAGCGCCCGCCTGGTCGAGCTGATGGGGGGGCAAATCTGGATGGAGAGCGAGGTGGGCCGGGGAAGCACCTTCCACTTCACCGCCCGGTTGGGGGTACCTGCCCTGCCGGAGCAGCCTCCCTCGGCCCCGCCCGAAGGCCTGCAGGACTTGCCTGTGCTGGTCGTGGACGACAATTCTAGTGCCCGCGCATTCCTCGTCGAGATGCTCCGGGGTTGGGGGATGGCCCCGCAGGCGGCTTCCAGCGGCGAAGAGGCCCTGGCCCGCCTCGCCGAGGCGCGAGCCAAGGGCCGCCCCTTCGCCTTGGTCCTGGCCGACGCCCACATGCCCGGCATGGACGGCTTCGCCCTGGCCGAACGCCTCCGCCAGGAACCCGGTGGCCGGCCGGCCATGGTGATGATGCTCGCCTCCGGCGACCGGCCGGGCGACATCTCGCGCTGCGAAGCGGCCGGGGTGGCCAACTACGTGCTCAAACCGGTCAAACACTCCGAACTGCTGAACGCGATAACGGCCGCCCTCGGCACCGCGGCCCGGGACCGCCAGCCCCCAAGCGCCGAGGAAGCCCCCGTGGCCCGGCCGCTGCGAATCCTCGTGGCCGAAGATAGCGCCGTCAACCAGAAACTCATCAAGGGGATTCTGGGGCGTCGGGGGCACCAGTTGGTCATCGTCGGCAGCGGCCAGGAAGCCGTGGAAGCCTACCGCCGCCAGCCGTTCGACCTTGTGTTGATGGACATCCAGATGCCGGAAATGGATGGCTTAGCCGCTGCCGCCGCCATCCGCCAGATGGATGCTGCCACCGGCCGACACGTCCCCATCGTGGCCATGACCGCCTACGGCTTTGCCGAAGACCGGCAGCGGTGTTTGGCGGCGGGCATGGACCGGTACTTGTCCAAACCCATTCGCGCGAAAGAATTGCTGAAACTGGTGGCAGCGGTGGGTGCGGCGACTTCGCCGGAAAGCGTTCCGGTTCCCGACAGCGCAGGCGAGGAGAGCCTGGGCGATGGCCAGCGTCCTTCGGCCCCCGAGCCGCCGGCCGAGCCGGCCCTGGCAGGTCAAGCCATGGCAGAGGCTGGCCGGCCCGAAGCCTCGGGCGCCCGGGCAGCTCCTGCAGCGGAGCCGATCCAGCCGCCAGTCGTCGATTGGGAAGCAGCCCTGGCTGCGGTTCAGGGAGATCGCGAGTTGCTCCGCGTGGTGGCCGAAACCTTCCTCGATGAGTCGCCGCAGCTTCTGGCCGCGATTCGGCGGGCCCTGGAGACGGGTGTGCCCGGCGAGGCCCATCGCGCCGCCCACACCCTCAAAGGGGCGCTGAACTATTTCGGGGCGGCCCAGGCCTTTGAACTGGCATACCGCATCGAGGTCCTGGCCGACCAGAAAAACCTGGAGGAAGTCCGCCGCACGCTACCCCAACTGGAAGCCGAGGTGGCACGGTTGCGGCCCGCGCTGGTATATTTCCTGAACTCGGCAGAGCGTTAACGTTTCCGGGGGAAGGTGTGGCTCGATGACCACTGTGCTTGTCGTGGACGATTCGGCCGTGGATCGGCGGCTAGTGGGCGGATTGCTGGAAAAAGATGGCGAGCTGAAGGTTCGATACGCCGTAGATGGGTCCGACGCCCTGGCCGCCATGAAACTCGGGCCCGTGGACCTGGTGGTCACCGACCTGGTCATGCCGGGCATGGACGGTCTGGAACTGGTGGCCGCCGTCCGCTCCCTCACCCCTCATGTTCCCGTGATCCTCATGACTTCCAAGGGTAGCGAGGAAATCGCCGTGCGGGCGCTCCAGGAAGGGGCCGCCAGCTACGTCCCCAAACGCCTTTTGGCCCAGGAACTGCTGGATACGGTGCACCGCGTGGCTGCGCTTTCCGGCCGGCAACGATCCCACACGCGCCTCCTAGGGCACATGACGCGCATCCAGTGCTCGTTTGTGCTGGACAACGACAGCTCGCTGATTGCCACGCTGGTGGCCTACTTGCAAGACAATCTGCTTCAGATGGGCCTTTGCGGCGACGCCGAATGCACGCGCATTGGCGTGGCCCTGGAAGAGGCCCTGGTCAACGCCCTGTACCACGGCAACCTGGAAGTCAGCTCCGAACTCCGGGGGGAAGACGACACGTCGTTTTATCGGGTGGCGGCCGAGCGGGCCCGAACCCCCCCGTACTGCCACCGCCGCATCCATATCGAAGCCAGCCTGTCCCGGGAGGAAGCGGTGTTCAGCATCCGCGACGAAGGTCCGGGGTTCGACCCCTCGAAACTTCCCGATCCCACCAGTCCCGAGAGTTTGGAAAAAGTTAGTGGCCGGGGCCTGCTCCTCATGCGGGCTTTCATGGACGAGGTGTTCCACAACAGTACCGGAAACATGGTGACGCTGGTCAAACGGCGGCAGCGCCGCGACAGCGAGAGCCAAAGCGAGGTGGCTTGATGCCCGACCCCAACGTCTTTCACGTCGAACGCAACGATACCACCCTGCTTTTAGTGCCCCGCCGCAACATCAGCAGCGTGGCGGCGGAAAACATCCAGGCCGAACTCCAAACCATCGTGGAGATCCTGGCGGGCAACGATATCCGGGACGTGGTGGTCGATCTGGAAAGCGTCCCCCATTTCGGCTCGGAAATGCTCGGTGCGCTGCACGTCATCTGGAGGCGAGTTCGGGCTGGCGAGGGCAGGATGCTTTTGTGCAACGTCTCGCCCGTGGGACGCGAAATCCTTCAGGTGGCCAAGTTCGACGCGCTGTGGCCCATCCACGCGTCCCGCAGCGAGGCCCTGGCCGCTCTCTCCTGACTGGCTGCAAGGGAGCTGCTCCCCGAAAACTCGGTTCACGCAAGGACCGGACAAGCATCGAACCAACTGTGCCCCTGCCGGGCGATCCAGGCGGCCGATTCCGCCGGCCCCCACTGCCCCGGTTCGTAGAAAACGAGTTCCGGCTGGTCCTGCTCGTCCCACGTTTGCTGGATGGGATCGATAAGGCTCCAGGCCAGCTCCACTTCATCGGCGCGGGCAAAAAGGCTGGCATCGCCCAGCATCACATCCAAAAGCAACCGCTGGTAAGCGTCGGGCAGGGGGGCGCCGAACTTGTCGCGGAACCGGAAACTCAGATCGCTCAGCCGCAACTGCATCCCCGCATCGGGCACTTTGGTTTGCAGATGAAGCTGGATGCCCTCGGCAGGCTGAATCTGGATCACCAGCCGGTTGGACTCGTGTTGGCCCGGACCGAACAGCAGGTGCGGCGGGCGGCGGAACTGGATGACGATCTGCGTGGTGGCACACGACATCGCCTTGCCGCTCCGCAGGAAAAAAGGCACTCCTTGCCATCGCCAGTTTTCCACATCCAGGCGCACGGCGGCAAACGTCGCGGTCCGGCTGTGGGGATCCACCTGCGGCTCCTGGCGGTAGCCGCGATACTGTCCCCGCAGCGTGCACCGCGGTATGTCGGCCGGTTCCGGGGGCGGGATCGACCGCAACACTTTCACTTTCTCGTCGCGCACCGCATCGGCCTCGAAGCGCACCGGAGCTTCCATGGCCACCAGCGTCAAAAGCTGCAACAGATGGTTCTGGAACATGTCGCGGAGCACGCCAGCCGTATCGTAATAGGCCCCGCGATGCCCGACGGTGAGTTCCTCGGCCGCGGTGATCTCCACGTGCTCCACGTAGTTTCGATTCCAGATCGGCTCGAACACGGCGTTGGCCAACCGGAAGACCAGCACGTTCTGCACGGTCTCTTTGCCCAAATAGTGGTCGATGCGATACACCTGTCGTTCCGAGAATACCCGGTGCAAGACGCCATTGAGGCGCTGCGCATCCGCTCGATTGCGTCCGAAGGGCTTTTCCACCACGATCCGCGCGGTACCGCCGCACGCCCCCGCCAGCCCGCTGGCACCTAACCGGGCGATGGCCGTCTCATAGAACTGCGGGGCGGTGGCCAGATAATAGATCCGCGTGCCGTCGGCCGAAGGTTCCAGTGCGCTCAAACGGGAGGCCAGGCTGCCGAAGTCTTCGGGCCGCTGGAGGTCTCCCGGGTGGTAGAACAAGGCGGGGGCAAAAGTCTCCCACGCCCGGCGGTCGAAACCGCAGCCGAGAAAGCGCTCGGTGGAGGCAGCCAGGCGCTGCCGCCACTGCTCGTCGGTCATCGGGGTGCGCGAAAAGCCGACCACGCGTGTCTGGGGCGGCAACCGGCCCTTGCGATGCAGTTCGTACAGCGCAGGGACCAGCTTGCGCTGGGTGAGATCGCCCGACGCGCCGAAAATGACGATGGTTTGGGACATGCTCGGTTGGCGCTCCTGCTCGCCCCTTCACCCCGGGGGAGACCTCCTGCCGCAATAAAGCGCGCGAGGGGGCATTTTACTCAGCGATTTGACTGGTTCTACGGCTGCAGAAAAATCGCAGCGCCCCACTAGAACCACGCCGCCGTAAACCCTCCATCCACGCTCACCACAGCCCCGGTGATGAACTGGCCCGCCTTGGGCGAAAGCAACAACAGCGCCGCCCCAATCAGCTCCTCTGGCTCGCCGAACCGCCCCATCGGCGTGTGCCGAAGGATGTTCTCTACCCGCTCCGCGTCCAACAGCTTGCGGTTCTGCTCGGCCGGGAAAAAGCCGGGGCAGATGGCGTTGACCCGCACGCCCTGTTTGGCGAACTCCCGGGCGACGTTGCGCGTGAGATTGACCACGCCCGCTTTGGAGCAGGAATAGGCGAATACCCGCGACAAGGGGAGAAACGAGGTCACGCTGCCGATGTTGAGGATGGCCCCGCCGCCGGCCTCCACCATGTGCCGCCCAAAAACCTGGCACGCCTGGAATACCGCCTTCAGATTGATCGCCATGATGCGATCCCAGTCGGCTTCGCTGGCATCCAGGAAGGTACTGCCGGCGTTGACTCCCGCGCAGTTGACCAGGATCTCCACACGTCCTTTGATTCGCAGGGACTCGGCCAAAAGCCGCTCCAGCGAATCGCGCCGGGTAACATCGACGGTGCAGGCACTGGCTCGGCACCCAGCCGCCGCGAGCTTCGCCACCCGTGCAGCGCAGCCTTCGTCAGTCAGATCAGCCACGACCACATGGGCGCCGGCCCGGCCGATTCCCTCACACAGGGCTCCCCCCAGCACTCCCGCACCCCCAATGACCACTGCCACCTGCCCGTCCAATCCAAACAGTTCCTCCAGATAGCTCTTACCCATCCGTCTCTCCTAAAGGCCTGGGGCGTGGACCCTGTGTACCCACGCACCGAAAAACCGTGAAACAAGCCCGGTGGGCGGCATGCCTGCCGCGCACCCGCCCTGCGCCGGCTGGGAATGCACGGCAGCCGCACATCCTCTATTGGACTCCGCGCTGCGGGAAAACGCAATCCGTTCCCGCCGGAACAAAGGCAGTGGATCCAAACCTTATTTCTCGGGAAGGATCTTGATGGGAATGGCTGGCGCGTTCCGCGTGAACGTCTCTTTGTCGGTCTTCAGGGTGCCTGTAAGCAGAATGTTGGTTCGCAGTCCCACCGGCGCCTGTTTGGGGATAACCAGCACCACTTGAGTTTCGTCCTTGTCGGCGGGAATAGTGGCGGGCTTGATGCTAATGCCGGCAGGTGGCCCCACGGCCGAAAGCTCCACTGGACCTTTTACCGCCTCTTTGCGAACGGCCTTTACGGTAACCGGCACCTCGGCCCCCTGCTTGACTTCCAGAACCTGTTTGGGGGCAAGGCCCACGGAAAGCGCAAACCCGGCCGGCTCGATCACCGCCAAAACGAACTCCTGCGTGAACACTGTGTGATGGTAGCTGAAAGCCTGCATCACGTCTTCGGCCCCCACGACTCTGCGGGTTACCAGCTCCTTGACGGGCGTTGCCGTCCCCACAATCGACGGCGCCACGGGCCCAAGCGGAGCGTCCGGGGCGGCCGTGATGGTCAGTTTGGCTTCCTCCTGCCCGGCGGGGATGACCGCGTCGCTGGCCGAAAACCCCGGGGGAAGATCCTGAACCGCAAGGTTGATCTCGCCGCCGAACCCGTCCAGACGGATCGCCTTGACCGTAACCGCCGCCGTCTCGCCCTTGCCGGTGCGGGGGTTGTCGGGCATGGTGTAGAGAAAGAAATCCGGTTTGGGCGGGGCAATCACCAGCCGATAGGCGTAGTCCTCGCCGCCGGCCAGTTCTATGTCGCGAATGCGGATCACGTAGTCGCCCGCCGCAGGAAAGGTGTACACCACCCGGGCATCGGCGTGGTGCATCACCAGCGGCGTGAGGGGGTCTTGATACTCGTCGGCCTCGGCCAGTTGCCCTCCCTGGGAGTTGCGGAGCGATAGATGGGCGTCCAAGGGCGAATCCAGACGCCGCGCGAATACCTCCATCACCAGTACCTGGTTGGCCTGCGCCGAAAAAATGAAGTGGTCCACGTCGCCTGGCTTCTGGATGCGGCCATTGACGGTCACAGGCACGTTCACCCGATTGGCCTGAGCCGGGGCGTCGTTCGGCTCGCTTTCCCCGGTTTCGGGATAATCGCCCGCCGCAAAAGGGACCACATTGAGGTTGGGCACACCCGGCATAAGGAAAGGGCGGACCGGCGGCGCGTCAGCAGGCACGGCGAAGCTCAGGTTTGGCGCAGGCAAGTTCGCGCCGAACAGGGCCACCTGCGCGGTGGTGTTTCGTTGGGCTCCCAGCGGGAACACGTGTGTCAGGTAGGGCACCGCGCCGACGGTCAGGCGATAGACGAAATCGGCCCGTCCCCGGTACAGGATATCCGCTACCTCCAACGTGTATTCGCCATCCTCGGGAACGGGATAGATTAGAAGCGGATCGGGATCGAAGCGGAAGCGGTCGGCCGATGCCACCACCTTGCCGCCGGCGTCAAACAGAGTCAGGCAGCCGTCGAGGAAGCCCGGCACGGTATCGGGCAGATACGGCAGCACCCGGCGGCCTTCCAGGCGAATCACCAGCACTTGGCCCGCCTTGACGGCGAAGCGGTAGCAATCGCGATCGCGCTCCAGCACCTGGCCATTGACTACCACCGGAAGCGTCTCGAGCTTCTGGGCCTGGGTGCGCTCGGTGTTGGGTTCGGTCTCGTTCAATTCGGGCAATTCGCCGATAAAAAACCGCAGCCGGTTCGTAACGCCACCGGGAGTAACGATCCGCAGGTCACGCTGGCCCGGCTCGGCATTCGGGGCGATTTCCACAGCAATCTTGACGGTGGTAGGATTGACTACCTGCACGATCTTGCCGCCGACTCCCGGGCCGCTCACCCGCACACCACTGGCCCCCTGCAATTCCTTGCCCGAAACGGTAACTTCCACGGTTTTGCCCCGCTGCCCGCCCGCAGGAAACAGCCAATTGGCCAGGGGCTGGGGGGGCTCGGCGCGGGCTGCCGTACATAGACACACCATCGCGCAGCACCACAAAAACGCACACCAGGCTTCAAGCGCCCGGAGGGCAAGAGCACGGTTTCGGCCGAAGTCCTTCATCGCGCAAAGCTCCCAGCAAGGGTGGTTATGATCTGGCCATGTTACCGCAGGGCTGCTGAGTTGCGACTGGAGCCGCAGCGGCAGGCGGGGCCCCCGGCTCAGGGTACGGCGGCCGGCGGTGGTTTCGCGCCAGCCAGGGTTTTCTGTACCAGGTCGGGATTGAGGAAGATGCCGGGGAGCTTGTCGGCGGGGGTCTTTATGTTGGCCGCCTTCCACTGCAATGCTGCGGGAGTGGACGTAGCCAGATATCCGGCCGTGGCAATCAGCCATTCATCGCTGCGGGGAGTAAGCTGCACTAGGGTGGCCAGGAGGGTGTGATCGGCCGTGTTCCACACCCGCACCGCTCCGCCCGCATCGCCCGAAACCAGTCGCGAGGCATCGCCACTGAGGGCCACGGCATGGACCCAGCCCGCATGTCCGGCCAGGGTGGCGATGTGCCCGCCCCCGGCGTCGTGTACGCGCACGGTACCGTCGGTGCAGGGGATGTACAGGCGGTTGTTTTGCGGGGCCCAGAGGATGCCCAGCGGTCCGGCCGCCCCCGTGTCGAACGCCCGCACCTGTTCGCCGTTGTCGCGGCGGCGGAAGCGGATGGCGCGGTCGGTCGGCCCGCAGATGGCCATCGCCACAAGATCGGCCGGCGGGCTGAAAGCGGAGGCCAGCACAGGCTCCACCTGTTGCAGGCGGGCCAGCGGCCGCCATGAGCCCACCTCCCACACGCACGCCCGGCGGTCCGCCCCACTGGACACCAGCAGCTTGCCGTCGCCGCTATAGGCCACGTGCATCACCCAGCCGGCATGCTCCTTCAGGGTGGCGGCCAGCTTTTTGTCGGCCAGGCTCCAAACGTACACGTGGTTATCGGCACTGCCGGCGGCCAGCAGATTGCCGTCTGGGCTGAAGGCCAGGCCGTACACGACTTCCTTGGGTTCGGCAAAAGCCGCCAGGAGTTGGCCCGACTCGCTGTCGAATACCTTGACGCCGCCGGCCCGGTGCGGGGCGCCGTCGCCCACCGCCAAGAGCTTGCCGTCCTTGTGGAAGGCCAGGGCGGCCACGGTTTCGGCCAACTGACCGGCTCCGATCCGCCGCGCCAGTTTCGCGCCGGCCAGATCCCACAAGAGCACTTCTTGATAGCCCGCCGAGGCCACCGCTTTGCCATCCGGGCGGAAGGCTAAGGCGGCGGCCGGCACCGTAGGGCCTGCGCCCACGCTGCACTCGACCGACGGGGCCGGCTGGGCTGGTGCCACGGCCAAAGGAAAGGTCATCACCTGCTTCTGCGGCGGCGGGGGTACCTGGGCCAGCGCCCCACGCCCTATGCCCAGACAAGCCGATACGGCGGCCGCTGCGGCCAGTGCGAATCTCATCCCGGCACTCCCAAAGCTTACATGATCTCGTGCAACAGACCGCCGCTGGGCGCATTGAGCGCCGGCGGGTTGACATACGCCACGCAGCCTTGCGGGTGCGGCAGCCGCTCGCGGGGGTCGATCCCCAGCAGCGTGTAAATGCTGCCGGTCAGGTCCCACGGGTAAACGGGGCGGTCCTTGGGGTATTCCCCCTTGTCGTCGCTAGCGCCCAGGACCTGCCCCCCTTTGAAGCCGCCCCCGGCCACCACCACGGAATACACCAGCGGATAATGGTGCCGGCCTCCCTGCCACGGCGGGTTCCAGTCCACCACCGGCGTGCGGCCGAACTCCGTCAGCCACACCACCATCGTGCTTTGCAGCAGGCCGCGCTGCGCCAGGTCCTCCAAAAGCGCGGCAAATCCCTTGTCCAGCACGGGGGCCAGGTTCTTCATGGCTCCGAAGTTGTCCGTGTGCGTATCCCATCCCCCATGGTTGATGGTGATGAACGGCACGCCGTGTTCCACCAGGCGGCGGGCCAACAAGCAGCACTGGCCAAAGAAGTTCCGCCCATACCGCTCGCGGACCTCGTCCTTCTCCTGGCTCAGATCGAACGCCTTTTTCGCGTCGCCCAGCACCATCTCATAGGCCTTCTGATGGTAGGTGTCCACGGCCTGGAAAGCCGGTTCGTTTTCGATCTCGCGGGCCAGCGAGTCGATGGCCGCCAGCAGCGTGCGGCGGTCGGCCAGGCGCTGATCGGTAATGCCCCCGGCAGGGGCGAATCCCTGGACACGGAAGTTCTTGTCGTTCGGATCGCCGAACGTGCAGAAGGCCTGGTACTGCTGGGGGAGGAACCCCGTGTCGGAGAACCACCCGATGGGGCTTGTCAGCATGATGTACGGCGGCAGCGCGCCCTTGTAGCCCGCCTCGTAGCCCTTCTTGAGCGAGACGACGGCCCCCATCGAGGGCTGCGACAATTCGCCGCCAGGCAGGGCCCCGGTGCACACCGTATAGCCGGCCGTCTCATGCCCGAAGTCCTGGTGCGTGAACCCGCGGATGATGGTGTACTTGTCGGCCTGCTTGGCCAAAAGGGGCAGCAGTTCGCTGATGCGGATTCCGGAAACGTTGGTGGGAATCGGATTCTTCAGCGGGCCGCAATACTTCTCCCCCGCCTCCGGCTTCGGATCGAAGGTGTCCAGGTGCGACGCCCCGCCGACCATGAACAAAAGGATCACCGACTTGGCCTTGCCCGGGGCTACTTGCCCGTGCGCTTTGAGTTTGAGGAAGTCGGCCAGAGCCAGCCCCGTCAAACCCAGGGTCCCCACGCGAATGAAGTCGCGGCGGCTTATCCCTCGGCCGCCCGGACAGACTGCGCGACCCGAAATGTCCAACATCGGTTCGTCCTCCACGCAAGTACGGCGAGATGCTCTCTCCCCGGATGAGCCCCCACCTCAATGGTTGAACATGAACTCTTTGGTATTGAGAATCGCCCAGCACAGGTCTTGCACGGCCTGCGCCCGAGCGTCTTTCTTCTTGGCCAGATACTCCAGCGCCTTGGCTTTCTCATCGGGCCGGGGGAATCGCGCCAGCGCCGCCAGATACAATTCATCGACGATCTCCGCATCAGGCCTGTTGGCCTGCAACAGGCGTTGCAGGGTCTGGCTGCCGGCGATTTTCCCCTCGAAGTGGTCGGAGTTCAACAAGTGCAGTGACTGGCGTACGGAACTGTCCAGATTCCGCTGGCACTCGTAAGGAGTGTCGCGAGATGGCCGGCCAAACAAGTCCAAGAACGGATGCTTGATATCGCCATCGAAAATCTGGGCGGCGCGGGCCCCCCGAGGCAGGATGGTCGGCGGCACCGGAATCCAACTGGCGAACTCCTCCGTGGTGCCAGTTACCTGGCAGACGGCATCCAGGAACTGCTCCGCCCCTAGACGCCGCAACGGGTAATGCGAGAAATGCACCAGGTCGCCCCGGTTGGAGGGGGTCGGTTTGCTCGAAAGCTGATACGTCTTGGAGTTCAGCACCAGACGGAACAAGTGCTTCAAATCGTACTTGTGGGCCACCAGTTCCTGGGCCAGGTAATCGAGCAACTCGGGATGGCTCGCGGGATTGGTCTCCCGGAGGTCGTCCGGTTCGTGGACGATGCCCCGCCCCAACAGCCAGAACCACACCCGGTTAGCCAGGGCCCGGGCAAACCAGGGATTCTGCGGCGAGGTGAGCCAGTCGGCGAACTTTGGGCGGGGGTCTTCCTCAGGGGGCATTTCCAGCGTTTCACCCCCGAGAAACTTGGGCTTCACCACCGCGCGAGTCTTAGGGTGATACACTTGCCCCCACGGATTCAAGAATACCACCTCCTCCTTCCATTCCAGGGTCGTTTTGATGGCCACTTTGCTGAAGAAGGCCGCCATGCCCAGCACGTCGTCCAACGCCCAGTTCTCGGTGGGATGGCCGTGGCACCGCGCACAGCCAATCCGCGCGCCCATGAACAACACCGCCGTGGTCTCGGCAAAGCTCTGGGGGTCGCGGGAGGGCATGGCCCGGAAATAGTTGGCTGGCCCCACGCGGAAATTGCTCCCGCTGGCCGTAATCAGCTCCCGCGCGAACTGGTCCATCGGTTTATTGCGGGCGATGCTGTCGCGGAGCCAGTTGTAGTACGTGCGCACGCCCCTGGGCCACACCCGCACTGGATACTCGCTCTTGATCCGCAACAGGTCTCCCCAGCGCAGCGTCCAGTAATCGACGAACTCGCTCCGCTGCAGGAGCTGGTCGATCAGTTTGCTTCGTTTTTTGGGATCCTTATCCGCTAGAAACGCCCGCGCCTCGTCCGGCGTCGGAAGAATGCCGATGGTATCCAGATAAACGCGGCGCAAAAAAACCTCGTCGGGACACACCTCCGAGGGCACAATGCCCAGTTTTTCGAGCCGCGCAAACACCAGTTCATCGATCCGATTGTTAGGCTCGATCTTGGGGAACGGCGATGCCAAAGGCTGCGGCACCACAACTCGCACCACGGCGGGCTGACGCAAGTACATGGCGATCACGGCCGCCTGGCCGAACCCTTGCGCCGTCACTTTGCCAGCAGCGTCCACCGCGGCCACCTTCTCGTCCGTAGTGCGGAACAAAGCCAGCGGAGTGACGTCCTGCTGCGACCCATCGGAAAACACGGCGGTAACCTGGAGTTGGACCGACTCGCCTTTCTGGACTACCTTCTCTGCCGGAGCCGCCTTGACTGCGGTCAACTTGGGAAGCGCGGGGTCGGTCCATAAAGCGCCGCGGGCGACCCACGCCACCAGAAGATTGTACTCCGGCGAGTTCGGGGCGATCCGTGTGCCGCCTTGATGAGCAATCGCGCCTGTGGCCTTGAGCAAGAAGAGACTCTTGGCCGGCTCGACCTTATTGATGCGGCGGCCCCGGCCGGCATGGACCAGCGCCTCGAAGTCGGCATCCGGCTCGGTCCCGAACAGCGATAACTTGAATCCCCCTTTGCCGGCGGCCGCCCCGTGGCACTGCGCGGCATTGCAGCCCAACCGGCTGATTCGCGGCATCACATCGCGGGTGAAAAATACGGGGCCGATCTCCGGAGGCGGGGGGGCCGGTTTGGGTTCCGGCTTGGCTTCAGGCTTAGCCTCGGGCTTCGGCTGCGGCTTGGCCTCGGGCTTTGATTCCGGTTTTGTTTCAGGCTTTGCCTCCGGCTTGGCGGGCGGAGTGCTGGGCGACGGCGGCTCGGCCGCTTGCGCCGGCACCACCATGACAAACACGAGCCCCAACCCCACGAGGCACAACACGAATGTTCTACCAGTCATCCGAAGCTCTCTCCGGCATCGGGTAGGAGGGAACTCGATCGCCCTGACAATGAGCCAGGCGTAAATACGGTAGGCACTTAGTGCAACCGGGCGCCGATATCTCCCCCGGGCACCCGGAAACGAGGCAGGCTATTAGACACCATTATCAGCGCCAAGCCGCCCGACCGCAAGCCCCTATGAACACGGCTGCCGTGGTCCCCGCCTTTTAGCAGCGGGGAGGCAGGCTCCCGTTCTCTCCGCCGTTTGGAGGGGTGCTTCGTCCGTCCGTGGCTTCGACGGCGACACAGCGTGGCCTTCCGTCAAGCGCGGCAAAGCGTGGAGCCACAGCGCGCGGCCATCCGGAAGCTATGGGGCTTCCTCGGCCTCCTCCGGCTGCGACCCAAAACGCTCCTCGAGCCACTGGCGGGCCTCGCGATACCACACCAGTACGCTAAGGATATTCGAAAAGTCGTCGGTCCATACGCCGACACGCGGGTCGGGAGGGATTTCCTCCCAGCGTTCATCTTCCAACAGGTCGCCGAGCCGATCGGGCTCCCGCACGACGGCTACCCATTCCGAGCCGTACTCGCCGCGTTCCCGCTCCCAGGTGCGATTGCAGCGCCGGGCCGTCAGGCCCAGCTCTGCCGCGATATTGCCGACCACGGGCCCCAACTCCAAGTAGCGGTTCGAGATATGCACCATGAGGATGCCGTCGGGCTTGAGTTTGTCCATGTACAGCTCAAAGGCCTGGCGCGTCAAAAGGTGCATGGGGATGGCGTCGGAAGTGAAGGCATCGACCGCCAGCAGATCGAACCGGCCGGAGGGCTGCTCGCGGAGCTTCAGCCGGGCATCGCCCAGCACGATGTCGATGCGGGCGCCGCGCTGGCGGGCATCAGTCACGTAGGTGAACAGGTCCGGGTTTTCGGCGATGCGTTTTACGGCGGGATCGATCTCGAAGTATGTGAGCGTCTGCCCTTGTTGGGCGTAGGCCGCCGTCGTGCCTGTGCCCAGCCCGATGACCGCAAGCTGCTGGTGGACCTCCGGGTCGATAAGGTTGTCCATGACCTCGCCGAAAGGACCAGCACGGTGATAATAGGTCCACGGTTCCAGCCGCTCCTGGGGGTCGAGGCTTTGCTGGCCGTGGGTCGTCGAGCCGTGGGTCAAAGTGTGGGTCAATGGGCGGAGGTCGCTATCGCGTTGTTCTTCGACGCGGATGACGCCGAAGAAGCTGCGATCGCGGTAAATGAGGCGTTCTTCGGCTCCTTGACCGGCCGCCTCCGCCCCGTACCACAGGTGGCCTGCAAGGAGCATCACCCCCACTGCCAAACCGAAGCGGACAGGCCGGTGCAGGCATCCAAAGGCCACTAAGCCGGCCGCGCCGAGCACGTAGAACTCCAGTTTGGTCGCATCGAGCCACTGTTTGGACCCGCTGGCGGTGATCAGCGTCCAGGCGCGGTCTGGCCAAGTGTGCTCGAACACCAGCAGGGCGGCCAGGGCCAGCACGCCCCCCAGGATCGGCACCCGTGCCCACCACGATCGGAATCCCAGCGCTACAAAGCCGGTGGCCAGCAAGGTGAGGATCGACTGCCACGAGACCACCAGCCAGCCGCGGTCGGCGGGGCTCAGCCACTGGGTGGCCTCCTTGACGGCGAACCACAACCACACAGGAATCGCCAGGTCCAGCCAGCGCGCGCGTACCGGATGGGCCCCCGGGGCGGGCTGGGGGCGCAACAGGCAGGCCAGTACCAGGGCCAACGGATATTCCACCACTGTGGGAAATACCACCGGCGCAATCAGCGCGTTGAACAGGCCGCCCAGAACCCCTCCGAGCGACATCCAGATATAGAACTCGGTCAGCCACTGGGCCGGCGGGCGCGAGCGGGCCAACTCGCCGTGGCAGACCAGGGCCGTGACGAAAAACATGGCCAGATGCAGCAGAATCACCGCCCACATCCACTCCGTCAGATTCTCGTGGAATACCAGGGCCGTGCCCACCACCAAAAAAGGCTGAAGCCACACCATGCCGCGATGCCACACCAAAGGCCGGCGGGCAAACACCAGGACAAAAGTAAGCAGATACAGGGCCAGGGGCACGACCCACAACAGGGGGACCGCCGCCAGATCGGTAGAGATGAACGTGGTAACCCCCAGCAGCAGGCTCGAAGGGGCGAAGGCCAAGGCCAGCCAGCGGAACCGCTGTGCGGCGTCGGGAGCGCCGGAAACAACCGGGGGCGAAGCCTGGGAGATTGCCGCTTCGGGGCCCGGCGAGGCTTCTGTGCAGGGCCCGGCCGCCGGGGGCGTCGGGGCATGGCCCGTCGCGCCCTGTTCGGAGCGGCGCCAAAGCAGGACCGCACAACCGAGCGTCATGGCGGCCAGCAGGGCGAAGCCCGCCGCCCAAGCCCGCGACTGGCCAGCCAAGGTCAAGTAAGGCTCGACCAGCACCGGATAGCCCAACAGGCCCAGCATGCTTCCCAGGTTGCTGGCCGCGTACAGAAAGTAAGGGTCCTTTCCGGCCGGATGCCCGGTATCGGCAAACCATCGCTGGAGCATCGGGGCGCTCGTGGAGACGGCGAAAAACGGCAGTCCCACCGACAGGGCCATGAATCCTAGAAGCCAGAGCACCGGATTTTCCGTGCCAGTTGGCACCCGGCCCGCAGAAATGCCGATGGGCAGCACCAGCCAGGGCAGCGCGAGCACGGCCAGGTGGAGCACGGCCTGCCGCCGGGAGCCCAGCCAGCGCGTCGCAAAGTGCGCATACAGGTATCCGGCCAGGAGCACGGCCTGGTAGAAGACCATGCAGGTGTTCCATACCGAAGGGGTGCCGCCCAGCAAGGGGAGCACCATTTTGGCGCACATCGGCTGCACCACGAACAGCAGCGTGGCGCTGGTGAAAAGCGTAAGGGCGAAAAACAGTTGCATGGAAGGCTCACGCAGCGAGAAGGCAGCAGCCGCAGCCAGTTCCAAATCCTCAGGCTCGCGCCCGGCTGCTTTCGTACCGGCCGAAGATCATCCGCCCCGCGCTGGTCTGGAGCACGCTGGTCACGGAGATCGTAACGTACTCGTTGATGTGATCGCGGCCGGATTCGACCACCACCATGGTCCCGTCATCCAGATATCCCACACCCTGGCCGGCCTCCTCCCCCGGTTTGACTACGCGTACTTCCAGATGCTCGCCCGGCAAGAAAACGGGTTTCAGGGCATTGGCCAGGTCGTTGAGGTTGATCACCCGCACCCCGTGCAGCCGAGCCACCTTGTTCAGGTTGTAGTCGTTGGTGATCAGCCGGCCTTCGAGGTGCTTGGCCAGCCCGATGAGCTTCATGTCCACAGGCTGCCCGGAGAACTCGGGCAGCTCCCGATCATAAATCTGGAAATCGACGTTGGGCGAGTTGCGGAGCTTGTTGAGAATATCGAGCCCGCGGCGGCCCCGGCTCCGCCGCAACCGGTCCGAGCTGTCGGCGATGGCCTGAAGCTCGTTGATGATGAAGCGGGGCATAATCAACTGGCTATCGAAGAGGTTGGCATCGACTACGTCGGCAATCCGGCCGTCGATCACCACGCTGGTATCGAGGATGTACGGTCGCCGCCCTCTGACTTCTTTGGAAAACTCTACGTAAGGAATGACGAATCGGAAGTCGTGCCGTGTCTGCAGCAACAGCGAGATGCACGTGTAGCACAGCACCGCCGCCAAAATAAGTTGCACCGGCGAACGGATGCGTTCCGCCTGGGGCGGCAAAATGGGCGTCAGAGCCAGACCGGCCACGTACGCCAGAAACAGGCCCACGATCAGGCCGAAGTACACGGCCGAAATGACATCCAGCGGTTTGCGAGGGATAGCCACGTCGATGGCGATTACCCCGATCGCCAAAAGCAGGACCCCCAGGAACACCGCCCAATTCATCCAGGGCACATCCGGGACGATGTTCTGCCAAAGGATGGACACCGCCAACCCGATGCACACCATCAAAAACGTCGCCCGGAGGATGATCAGTCCCAAGCTCAACTGCCGATCCGACTTCGGCGCGTCCGGCCAATTGGATTGCTGCCGCGTGCTACCGCGGTTTCGCCAGAAAGCAAACATCCTGCACCCACAAAATCAGGGGGAAAGTTAGACACCACAATCGCCATTGTAAGCCGTTGGAGGCCGGCCCGGAAGGGTCACCTTCCAAGGGCGAGTCTATCGATTCGCGGAGGCGGATTCCCGGAGGTCCGGCAGGCCGGTTCAAGATGGCCGCGGCGGCGCCCCGCCTCGGCCGCCGTGTCGCCCCAAAACCTTCAGAGGGCTGCGATTAGCTCTGGATGGCCACGGTCTGTCCCAGCGGAGGTACCGGACGCTTAAGGCCACGTCTGTGCAGCCATGGGTTTGACCCTAAGATGCTTCTTTAAGGGCTTCGGTCAAAATTTCCCACAGCGATTCCAGCGATTGCGGGATCACTTTCACGCTGGCCAGGATGGGCATGAAGTTGGTGTCCCCCTCCCATCGGGGAACCACGTGCCAGTGGAGATGGCCCGGCAAACCGGCTCCCGCCGCCCGTCCCAAATTCAGCCCCACATTGAATCCCCCCGGGTGGATGGTCTGCTCTAAAACGGCGATCATCTTGGTCAGCACGCGGCAAACGTCGAGGTGTTCGGCGTCGCTGAGATCGTCCAGCCGAGCGTGATGTTTTTTGGGGCACACCAGCAGGTGGCCGTTGTTGTACGGGTAGCGGTTCAGCACCGTGAGGCAGTGCGGGCTACGATGGACCACCAAACGGGCCCGGTCGCGGCGGCTGGCCGCTGCCTGGCAAAGGAAGCAATCGGCATCGGCCCCAGGCAGCAGTTCCAGGGGTTCGTGACTCGTTTCCTCGGGCTTTGGGCCTTGCAGGTACTCCAATCGCCAGGGGGCCCAAAGTTGCTGGTAGGCCGGGCGAGATTCTGCGGTGGCTGCCCAGCTTTTCTGCGATGAGTTGTGGAGATCGCTCATGTCCGCGTGCGTGCACCCAAGCGCAGTTTTTCAAAACAAGGAGACTGGGTATCGGACGCGCCCGCGGGCCGAGCCCGACGAAGCGCTTTTGCGTTCGAGAAAAGCCCGAGGAGGGGCCCACGGGGGGACGGTAACGGGGGACGGAACGTTCATAATCGGACTGCTCGCCGGCGGGCCAGCGACTGGGCTTGACGCTGGCACATGAGCAGGGCATCGCGGGCCAGTTCAGGATCCAAGGCTTTGGACGGTTCCTGGCTCCGAACCGAACGAACCATTTCGTTCAATTCGGCCACGAAAGCCTCGACCGGGTCGCTCCCGGTCAGTTTGGGGCGGAGCACGCGGCCGTTATCGGTCAGCACAGTGACCGGCGTGGCCACCACGGGCTGTTTGCCCCAAGTGGCGAAATCGAAAACGATGGTGGCTCGCTCCAAGTGTACTTCATATCCGTGCGTAAAGGGGCGGCCTTGCTGCCGAATGACGCCGCCGGTAAGCGTGACGGCCAGGTCGGGGTCGTCGAAGAGGAACTGGGTTTGGAACCACTCGGGCACGGTGCCGCGCAGCCGGCCCACGGTTTGCACGGCGCGAGGTCGGCCGCACAACAGCCGCACGAAATGTGCATCATGGATGTTCAGATCAATCATCGGGCCGCCGGTGGATCGGGGGTCGAAGAAATCCGGGACCCAGTGGGGCTCGGCCATCAGGCGTTTGAAACTGGCGCCCAGCAGTCGGCCGTATTTGCCGGTGGCTACCGCGTGATAAACGTAGCGGTACTCGGGGAAGAAGGGCAGGACATGTCCGACCAATAACAACCGGCCCGCGCGGCGGGCGGCGGCCAGGGCCCGCTCGGCGTCGGCCGGCTGGAGGGCGATGGGTTTTTCGCAAAAGACGTGTTTGCCGGCACGGAGGGCGGCCACGGCCGCTTCGGCGTGAGCCGCCGGCGGGAGGCAGATGTCGATCACGTCCAGGCGGGGATCGCGGAGCATCTCTTCCAGGCGGGCGTAGCGCGACACGCCGGCCAGGTCCATCATCCGCCCTTGCGGGCCGAAACTGCCGCGGATCGAACGCCAGTCGCCCGAAAGTCGCACGGGGTCCTGTTCGCAGATTGCGCGGACCCGTACCCGGTTGAGCCGCTGGCAGGCCAGATAATGGATCATTCCCAAAAAGCCGATGCCGGCGATGCCAATGTTGATCATCCTGGGTTTCCTTGGCCAGGCGGGGCCGCGGGCCGGCAGACGGATCGGTGCCCCTGGGGCGCCTGCGGCGTCTGGCTGAGGGGCACGCCCGTTTGCCGCCCCGGACGCCGTGGGAGGCAACCGGCCAAACGCCGTTTCGGCAGAGATGCACCCAGCTTCAGTCAAGTGGAAGTCGCCCGAGTTTCTCTGCGGTGTGGGGCGGGGCCCGGCGGCCGGGGGCCTTGGGACGGGCTGTCGGCTTGATCGGTAGCAAGAGCCGCTTTTCCGTCAGCCTCGGGGCACGCACGTTACACCTCGACGTACCGCTTTTCCACCAGCGAACGCGTCTGGCGGTGGGCCAGGACCAGCGCATCGCGAGCCAACTCGCCTTGCAATACCGGCGAGGGCCGGTTGGCACGTATGGCCTCCACCACCTCGGCAATCTCCGCCGCGAAGGCATCGACCGGGTCCCCCGAACCCAAGGCCGGCCGCTCCACCTGCCCGTCGGCCAATAGCACCGTCAGCGGCAGGTGATGCGCATCCTTGCCGATGGTGGCAAAGTCGAAAATCAGCGTCGCCTTTTCCAGATAGATCTCGAAGCCGTGGGTGAACGGCCGGCCCTGCTGCATGATGACCCCGCTGGAAGCCGCCACCACGGGCCCCGAATCGCCGAACACGAACTGGGTGTGGAACAGCTCGGCCACTTCGCCTCGCATCCGCCCGATGGTGTGGACTCCCGCAGGCATGCCGCACACCAGCCGCACGAAGTGGGCGTCGTGGATGTGCAGATCGACCATCGGCCCGCCGGTGGTGTTGGGGTTGTAGAAGTCCGGCAGCCACAACGGATCCGAGATAATCCGTTTGAAGTAGCCTCCCAGCAGCCGGCCATACCGCCCGTCGCTGATGGCCCGGTAGGCAAACTGGTACTCCGGAAAGAAAGGAAGCACATGCCCGATCATAAGCAGCCGGCCGGCCTTGCGGGCCGTCTCCACCATCGCCTCGGCATCGTCCGGCCATAGGGCGATGGGCTTCTCGCAAAACACATGCTTGCCCGCGCGCAGGGCCGCGATGGCCGTGCTCGCATGCAGCGAAGGCGGAAGGCAGATATCGATGGCATCGAGGTTAGGATCGGCCAGCAACGCGTCAAGCTGCGAGTATCGGGCGATATCCCCCAGGTCCATGATCTGCCCCGGCGGCCCGAAGTTCCCCTTGATCGATCGCCAATCGCCTGCCAGACGCTGCGGGTCCTGCTCGCAGATGGCGGCCACCTTCACCCCTCGCGCCTTCTGGTAGGCCAGGTAGTGGATCATGCCCATGAATCCCAGGCCTGCAATACCTATCTTGATCATTGCCGAGGCTCCTTTGGGTTTGTTCAGCTCCACGGTCGCTTCAAACACAGGTGATTCGTCTTTGCCGCCACAGCCCAGGCAGCGAAGCGTCCGGCCCCCCTTCTTGCGCTGCCAGCCAGTACCGTTGCTTCACCGATCCTATGTGGGCATGTCCGGCTCCCCCGCTTTAGGAACGGCACTCATTGCACGGCGGGCAATTGGTCCAGGGGAATCGCCTCGTCCATCAAAAGCACCGGAATGCCATCCACGATGGGATACGCGTAGCGCCCATCCTCTCGAACCAGCGCACCGTCCAATGGCGATTCCACCGGGCGGCCGGCCCGATTCTTCAACCCTTTTTGAGCGATCGCCTGGTTCAAACGCTCCACCAAGCCAGCGTCGGCTTCGCGTAGCCGGCTGCGATCGTCAGGGCAACGCAGGATTTCCAGTAGTTCCGGGTGGATCACAATAATGTCCTTAAACGCGTCTCGCAGGCCGCCGCATTTCCGCCAAGTCGTGGGCACGCCCGCCCCAGGGCCGGACCGCGGGGCTTGCCCTAAACATGGCAAATCCTGTTCCTTTTGGCAAGAGGGACAGCCCGCGCGGCCCATGCCGCAAGGTCTCCGCAGCGGTCTCAGCCGTCGCAGTACAGACCGACCTGAAAAACTCCGATGGTAGAAAAGGACACGCCAAGGCTCGCCCGTCACCCTTAGGAAGGGCCTGCCGCTGGCCTGCCCGCTTTGCCACGCAGCGCCAGGAGAATGTACGGAATGGGCTGCCGATTTGATACCCGAGTTGGTTCGGCCCTGGGAGCGCTGATGTTGATCTGCACTGCCAGTGCCACGGCCGGCCAGGAAATCCGTTATTTCGAGCGGAACGGCATCACCTATCGCGAGGTACTGGGTAATCCGGCGTCTGCCCAAGTTCTCCAGGGTCCCCAATGCCCTCAAGTCGTGTATCGACCCCAGGTTTGCGTGGGAAGCCAGCAGGTGGTCCGGAGCTATTGGACCCCTGTCACTGAATACCGCTGGGAGATGCGTTGGGTCAACCGGTGGAACCCGTTTGCCGAGCCGTACCAGGAACTTCGTTACGTGCCGGTTACCCGATGGGAGTGTCGCACCGAGGTGGTGGAGATGCCCGTAACGTGGCAGCCGTGGGTGGCCGATCCGGTCCCGGGGGGAGGAGGGGCGTATGCGGCGGGCGTTTCCCCGAACTCCAGCATGGTGGCCGTGGCGGGGTTGCCAAGCACGTATGCTCCGCGAACCGGCTTTCAGAGCGAGAGTACCGGAAACGCGGCGCCCGCCCCCCGCTTGGCTGCCAACGGCGACGCGGCTTCGGTAGGGGCCTGGGGCCCTGCATCAGCACCCGCTGTGGCTTGGCGATTGCCCATTCGGCCGCCCTCGGACCCCCCAAGCGCTCGAATGGTGCCGGTGCAGTCGCCCGACTTACACGAGCAGCTCGGAGGCATCCGACGCTTTGAGGAAGAACCCCTTCGGTTCGGGCGCTAGTCCATTGCGGCGCCTGGGGGAATCGCTGGGTGCCGATGCAATGCCCGGTTGAGCGGTCAGGCAGGAGGGCTCGCTAAGCCGCTTTGCGCGCCGCCCCATCCAGCCCCGGCAACAGCCGCTGGACCGGCGGTCGAAGGCAATCCTGATAGCGGCGCCGGTAGCCATCGGCCAAGTGGATCATGATTTCCAACACCAACAGGTCGGCCCGGGTCATCACATGTCTGGTGCTGCGGGTGCCTAAGCCATGAATCAGCTCTTCCAGCACTTGAAGATGCAGCGACATAGCCTGCCGGGCACTTACGCCGGCACTTGCCAACAGGTCGGCCAAGCGGGCCAGGTCCGCACCCAAATTGCCGAATCCCATGATCAGATAGGTGCGCAACAGGTCGCGGTAGTGCTGCACCAGTTCCGAGGGCAGGCCCAGGTGGGCCTGCGGTGGCGGGAAGTGTCTATCGTTCTGGCTTGGCGCCGCCGGAAGAGTTTTAGCGGCGCCAGCAGGAGGATCAGCGCCGCGGCGAAGTCCCAGCAGGTCCTGGATCAACGCCCGTTGCTGTACCAGCAGGCGTTCCGCTTCATCATGTTCCCGCTGGAGCCGCTGCTGCTCGGCCTGGGCCAGCCGCCGGTTTTCCCGCTCAAGTTGGCAGCGGTAAATCGCCCTGGCCACAATCCAGATCAGGGTCCGCGTCGTGGTCGTGTTAGCGCAGACGTAAGCGTCGGCGCCTACCTCGAAGCATAAGGCGGCCAGTTCCTGTTCACTCTGATGGCCCAGAACGATGATCGGTTCATCCGCCCCGCCGGCCCGATAGCCCTCGATCAACTCCAGAGCATCCAACTCGCCCGGCTCGTGGCTGACCAATACCGCGTCGAAGGCTTCTTCCCGCAGCCGGGCCAAACCGGCTGCGCTGCCAACCGCCTCCTCTAACTGCACTTCGGTGGCGCTGTCGTGGGCGAAGGCCTCGGCCAGCCAGCCGCCGGTCCGCTGCCGATTGGTGATGTAAAGCACCCGAATTCGGGGCGGCAGCGACGATCCGAAGGTGGCCAGCCAGTGCTTGGCTTCCCGATCGGTCCGATTGCCCATGGGAGCTTCCTTGCTCGCCCGGTTGCTACGGAGACAGGTACTTTAGCTACAGGGGCAAATTGCGTCAACCTCGGTACCGACCCCGACTCATGGGGGGACGGTGTGCCACCGCTTGCCGCAAGGCGTGTGCCACTGCTTGCCGAAAGGCGTGTGCCACTGCTTGCCGAAAGGCGTGTGCCACTGCTTGCCGAAAGGCAAGCAGTGCTATTGGGTTGCCTCGGTCAAGCACTGCTTCTGACGAAGCAGTGGCACACAGAGGTTTTGGGGGACCGTACGCCGTGTGCCACTGCTTGCCGAAAGGCAAGCAGTGCTATTGGGTTGCCTCGGTCAAGCACTGCTTCTAACGAAGCAGTGGCACACGGCTGCGCTACAGCGTGGTCGAAGCTGGCCCCTATTCGCTCGGCCCTTGGGCAGAACGTCTAGGGGCACGCCGCGTAGAAGCGGGGCGTTTCGTGTTTCCCTTGGGTACCGAAAGAAGTGGGCCGTCGGCTGGCTCGCCCGTGGGCAAAGGTCCTGCCGTTGCGGTTTGGCTTTCTTGCTCGTCGCCGGCACGCGCCATCGTTTTGGCTTTGCGGGCGGTACGGACAGGGCGCTGGGCAGGAGGTGTGGTGGCCGGTTGAGGCGTCCCAGACGCCGAGCCACGGGCGCGAGCCGCCGGCTGCAGGTCGATGCCAAAGACTGCACCAAGATCTTCGGCCTGAACCCGTTTGGCTTTACCGCGGGTGGTAGCCTCGACCACCGCCTGTTCCGCCGGGGCGGAGATCAGCTCCTCGTGATCCACGCCGCGGAGGAGGAATAGCAATTCGGGCTGGGTGTCCAGCCGGGCCCCTACGCCGTAGAGCACGGCAGCCACGTGCTTGCACATCACCGCCCAGTCGGGGCAGCTACAGGAAAACGACATCTCGCCCGGCAGGGGGAACAGCCCCTGCTTTGCGTCGGTCACCACTTGCATAACTCCGGCCGACAGCCGTCCGGCCAGGAGGTCCAGCAGCGAGGAGATCTGCCCGGCGGAGCGGGCCTTGATTTTTTGCCATTTTTGGCGGGCGATGGGCTTGATTTCCACGCGAACTGTGTAGACCTCGGAGCCGGAGACCCGCGCTTCGATCAATCCTTTGTGGATCTCCAGGTGGCAGACGGAGCCATTCCGGACGTAGGTCCGGCCGCGGGGAAGTCGGTTTGAGAAATCGCTGAAGTTTTCCAGATGGTCGCACCATGCTTTGCCCCAGAAGGTGCTGGCGATGGTGCGGCCGCTGAGGGTCACGGGCTGCACGTCCACACCCTTCTTGCGCAGAGCGGACATGGCCCGTTCCGCCTTGCGGCGCCGCTCATGCACCGACACGTAAGGTCTCCATCCGTAGTACCACGACATGCGGGTCTCCTTCACTGGGGGATCCAAAAGGGTTTGAATGAGCCAAACGCGCTGCCGAGGGACGATTCAGGCCTTTTGCCCCGGCGTGTAGACTTCTTTGCGGAAGCGAAGGTGCCCTGCGCGGGTTACCGCGCCGGGCCCGAAGGCACCCCCTGCCGCGGAAAAATGCCCAACGGGCCGCCAAACAGGCTGGGAAGGCCGGGGGCGACACTGCCGCAATGTCGTCCGTTCATGAGGTTTCCTCTGCCAAGGCAGCGTTGAGGTCGAGCGAGACAAAGCGGATCAGTTCCTCGTCGGGCATTTCGGTGAGTAAACGTTCGGCGCCGCCTTCGAGGATCTCGGCAGCCAACTGGGTTTTCTCCTCGATCAGGGCGTCGATGCGTTCCTCCACCGTGCCGCGGCAAACAAACTTGTGGACCAGGACGTTGCGGCGCTGACCGATGCGGAAAGCCCGGTCGGTGGCCTGGTTTTCCACCGCCGGGTTCCACCAGCGGTCGAAGTGGATGACATGGGTGGCTGCGGTGAGGTTTAAACCTGTGCCTCCGGCTTTGAGCGAAAGCACGAAAAACGGGGGACCGTCGTCGCGCTGGAACTGGTCGACCAACTGTTTGCGGCGGCCCACCGCGGTACTGCCATGCAGGACCAGCCCTGGCCGGCCGAAGATGCGGGCCAAGAACTCGGCCAGGGGTTCGGTCATCTCGCGGAACTGGGTAAATACCAGGGCCTTTTCTTGTCGCGAGGCGATTTCTTCAGCGATTTCGGCCAGGCGCTGGAACTTGCCGCTTTCGTCCGGGTCGAATCGCCCGTCTCCCACCAACTGACTGGGGTGGTTGCAAAGTTGCTTCAAACGCATGAGGCAGGCCAGCACCCGGCCCCGGCGCTGCATGCCCTGCTGGTTTTGAATCTCGCGGGCAAGCTGCTCTACCAGTTGCGTATACAGGGCCGCCTGGCGCTTGCTGAGTCCGCACCACGCCCGGACCTCGGTCTTTTCGGGCAAGTCGTCAATGATGCGGGGGTCGGTTTTCAGCCGCCGGAGTATATAGGGCTGGACCAGATTCCGCAACGGTGCGTAGCGGTTTTCCGTGCGGTTATCGAGCGCCTTGAGGAAGTCCTTGAACCGCTTCTGGCTGCCCAACAAACCCGGGTTGAGAAAGTCGAACAGCGACCACAGGTCGGTCAGCCGGTTTTCTACCGGCGTGCCGGTCAGCACGATGCGAGCGTCGGCCCGCAGCCGCTTGACCGCCTGGGTTTGCCGAGCACTGGGATTCTTGATGGCCTGCGCTTCGTCCAACACCACCAGTCCCCAAGCAATATCGAAGAGCCACTGTTGGCGGAGCAACATGCCGTAACTGGTGGCTACCAAGTCCACCCCGGCTAGAGCGCTGGGGTTGTCGGCAGGATTATCCTGGCCGTTACCCTCCGACGGGTGGACAAAGCGCACGCGCAAGGCGGGGGCGAAGCGGCGGATTTCGGCCTTCCAGTTGGCCAACAAGGAAGCGGGTAGAACCAGCAGCGAGGGTTTGTTGGCCCCCTCCTGTTTCCGCGCCAGAAACAAGGCCAGCACCTGAACGGTCTTGCCCAGGCCCATGTCGTCGGCTAGGCACGCTCCCAATCCGAGTCCCGAAAGGAAACGCAGCCAGCGGTAGCCGACGAGCTGATACGGCCGAAGCGTGGTTTGAAGCCCGGGCGGGCTGGCGGCCGAGTCCAAAGCGGCCGGGTCGCGGAGCCCGGCCAGCACACTGGCCAACCACTGGCCCGCCTGCACGAAAGCCCATTCCCGCGCTGCCTCAAGCTGAGGGGAATCGCTGGCGAACTCGGCCGGCAGGCCCGCCAACAGGCGCATCCCCTCGATGAACGACAACCCGCTGTCGGCCTTTTCTTCGATCTGCTTCCAGTGGGCCAAGGCCTGCTGAAGTTTCTGACGGTCGACCTCCACCCATTGCCCGCGGAGCAGCACCAGGCCGTCCTCTCCGTCCAGCAACTGCCGCCACTCCGCCTCGGTCAACTCGGCATCGCCCAGGGCCACGCGCACGCGAAAATCGAGGAGGGTATCGGCCCCGAGCCGGGTTTGCTGTTTCTGGCCGATGGTGACCGTGACCCGAGGTCGCGGGCGTTTTTTCCACCAGTCGGGCAGTCGCACCACGATGCCGCACTGTTCGAATGCCGGAACCTCGGTCAAAAACTGGTATGCCTGGCGCGGCGTCCACGCCAAGGGGTGATAGATATCGCCCGACTCCACCAGTTCGCGCACCAGCGCGCTGTGCTGCGAGGCCGCATGGACCGGCGCCAGCAGCCGCGCCAGGGCCTTGCGGTTCCGCGTGCCGGCAAATTCCCGCAACGCGCCGCTCAGCGGCTGGTACCGCACCCGGCCACCAGGCCCCACGCCCACCGCATACGTGGCCAAAAATGCGAAGGGGCACTCCTGGTCCGCACGATTCTCGGCCAAGTGGAAGCACACACGGCCCACTTGGTGCCAAAGCGGAGCGCGGCGCTGGAGGAAACCGGCCAGACCGTCGCCGTCCTTCGAGATCTCGCCCACCACCCACGCATCCAGCTCCTTCCATAACCGCGCCAGACGCTCTACGCTGAGATACTCGCCGCCCTTTATCGGCGGAGCGCCTGCCACGAAATCAGCCAGCCATCGCGGGTCTGGCACGGGCACCGAGGCCACTTGGGCGCCCGCGACTTCGGGCGTCTGGCAGACTTCGGAGAGGTAGTGGGCCGCGAAGTCCCGAAAATAAGCCACCGAGGGCGACAGAGGACCGGCTGGCCGTTCGGCAGCCAGCGCAAACAAGCCTTGAGGCTGGCCCGCAGCGAACGCTTTGGCGACCGCTGCGGCCCAGCGCGTCGTACCTTGCAGGGGCTGGGTGCCTGGCCGCTGGGCTTCGGCCCAGTCGAGGGGCGGTTCTCCTCCTTCCCCCCACAGCGGAACCAGGTTACCTTGCGGCGAGAACGCAAGTTCCATGGATTATGTTTGTTCGCTTCCTTCAACCCCGGATCCATTGAACAACACTTCCGGCGAATAGCCAATAGGAAAACGGAGCGACACGGGGAGCAGGTCCATTCCACCTTTTGGAGGGATAACGCCAATCGCACCGGATTCGCAAAATGCCGAGCGCACGTGGGGATGCCAGGATCGCCGGAGCCTGCCCAGCGGCACAAGTGGGCCAGTGAGAAGCCTTCTCGACCCCCGAAAGTAGTGGCCGGAGAAAGAAACCCGGGACACCTCGGCCGGCTTTTGCAACACCTTGGCTGAGGGCAAACCTGTGGCCGTACGCCTTCGGGGACCCCCTGTTAGGCGTACTCGTCCGGCATTTTCGGCACGACTAGTCTTTCTTACTCAACTGATTCCGGCGGCGCGTCCGATACTATCGTCACGACCGCAATGTGCGGACCGCCGGACTCGGCTGGACCGTACTGGGACTACCTTTGGCGCATCGAAGTGAGTTAAGACCATGACGCTCAAACGCAGAGGATCGTGGCTGGCAACCTGGGTGCTTGCCGTGGTGGCGGCATCCGTGGCGGCGGCTCAGCCCCCGGCGGGTCGAGCCATTGGCGATTTCCAGTTGTTTGCTTCCGGGGAGCAAGCCAGCCTGGGCGGTGGTCCCCGGGCCAACCAAGGGCTGTTTTTTACGTATAACGGGCTGTACTGGTCGGTGACGGCACCGGACTTGGCCACGTTCGGCGTGCCCGCCGGTGCCGAAAACGCCCGCGTCGTGTTCTGGGGACCCGGCGTCGAATCCAGCGCCACCCAGGGCAGCTCGATGAACACCAGTTTCATTCGCGCGGACTATAGCGGAGGGCACGAGATTTCCGTCGGCTGGATTCGCGATCACACCGGTCTGATGGTCACTTATCAGGACATCCACGGGGTGACTCAGGAGGAAACCAAAGAGTTCGTGCACGTGCTGTGGGAAGACCGCGTATGGGGCGCGGGGGGATTCCGCCACCTTGATGGTCTGGTCGAGGACCTGCCGGCTGAGATCGAGGCGCTGCCGGTGGTTTACGATTCGGCCACCCTTCGGAACCGCTCGGATTACAGCTCGGTGGCGGTCTCCTACCTGCACCGCCAGCACCCCATGATGGGCGGTGGAATGTTCGAGTGGATTGTGGGTGCCCGCTATCTGGAGTTCAACGAGCGGTTCGACGTGGACGCCTTCGGGGGACTTCTGGACGAGACACACATCATGACCTGGTCCGACAACCGGATCGTCGGCCCAGAGGTCGGCCTGCGGTGGTTCCGCCGGAGCAACCGCTGGACCCTGGCTGTGCAAGGGAGCTTCACCGCAGGGGCCAACTTCCAAAGCATCCGCCAAAAAGGCGTGGTGGGCACCGCACTGGACAATTTCTTCCAGTTCAGCCCCGTGGTGTTCCGGCCCCTGGCTATGCGGGCCCAGAGTGCCGATTATCTCGAGCACGAAGAGGAGTTCAGCCCGGTTGTCGAACTGAAGGTCGAGCTGAAGTGGCAGGCCACGCGGGCCCTGGCCTTTACGGTGGGCTGGAACGGCCTGTGGATCGACAACGTGGCACGGGGCGCCGGCATGATCAACTACGAGCTGGCCGAAACCCACGTGCTGGGCATCCTGACCGACAAGAACCGGCAGGATGTGCTGCTGAACGGGTTACGAGCGGGCGTGGAATTCAACCGCTGAACCGCCCCAGAGTGCCGGCCGCAGTAACAAGCCGCAGCCCCAAGCCTCTCCGCCCAGTTGCAACTAGCGCAAGGTGTGTCCCAGGGGGACGGTCGCGCGGCGGAC
>Ga0315298_1002211_pt1 | contig 33659 bp, 34 predicted proteins | sample WHS_1_MG_FD_203077 | JGI IMG/M metagenome (GOLD analysis project Ga0315298, IMG submission 203077) | Extremophilic microbial mat communities from Washburn Hot Springs, YNP, Wyoming, USA - WHS_1_MG | ecosystem: Environmental > Aquatic > Thermal springs > Hot (42-90C) | place: USA: Wyoming...
ATTTAGTGCAACCTTCGCCTTTGGCGGTTTGCTCACATTGATAACAAAACATAAGACACCTCCTTTTAAAAATGGTTCAAGGTTTAAAAATGGTTTAAGGTTGTTTAGCTGGATAAAATTTTATTACCAGTGATTAAAGACTTCATTGACTTAAGTCAAAAAATTGTTTATTTTTTGGGAAACAAAGTAGTTTAGCTCTATTTTTTATTTAATTCATTCGATATTGGTTTTACCTTGACTTAGGTCAAAAAATAATTTTCTATTTATGGAGACCATAAAACAGCTCAGCCACATACCTTTATTCGATGGTCTGGCCCCAGAATACCTCCAGGACCTTGCCCGCATTGTGATTGAACAGGTAATAAACCGGGGGGAGCAGATATTCGCTGATGGTGAGGAGGGGAAGGGATTTTATGTGGTTATTACCGGCCGAGTAAAGGTCTTCAAGCTTTCTCCCGAAGGGAAAGAGCAGATTCTCCATATTTTTGGTCCAGGAGAGCCTTTTGGAGAGGTACCGGTATTTGCCGGAACTTCCTATCCGGCTAATGCTGAGGCGTTGGAAAAAACCAAAGTATTTTATTTCCCTCGGAAAGCATTTATTGAACTGATTAGGCAAAATCCCACCCTGGCTTTGAATATGCTGGCAATACTGTCAAAACGATTACACCGCTTCACTGCGCTGGTTGAAGACTTATCGCTTAAGGAAGTTCCGGGAAGATTGGCAGCTTATCTTTTATATTTAAGCAGTAAACAAAAAAATAATAATGAACTTACACTTGAAATTACTAAAACTCAATTAGCCAGTCTTTTAGGCACCATTCCCGAAACACTATCTCGCATTTTAACCCGAATGAGCCGAGAAGGGATTATAAAAACCGATATTCTGGGTCGTATTCAGATCATTGACCGGAAAACCCTCGAAAAATTAGCTCAAGGTGAAATTCGGTTATCTAATTCCAACCTTTAAGAAGGATTAGCCAGCCTTTTTTTGATATTGATCGGTTGGGCCTTTTCTTCTTTCTCTATTGTCTTAGGAGAAAAAGGCTGGTTAATATATTCTTCAATTAGCTTTCTTGCTTCATGGTCATACATTTGTACCGGAGGATGCTTCATGCAGTAAGCAGAAATGGGTAGGAGAGCTCCAGCATCTCCTCGGTCCCGCGCTAACTTACAGTAGCGGATTGCATCAATTGTAACCCCAGCACTATTCGGGGAATCTTGTACTGAAAGCCGGCACTCTAATTCAAAAGGTATACCAGCAAAACCGCGGGCTTCCATTCTAATAAAACAGACTTTATTATCATTTTGCCAGGGTACATAATCCGAAGGGCCAATATGGATATTTTCCTCCGCTAACGGTATCTCTAACTGAGATTGGACCGAGCGAGTTTTTGATTGTTTTTTGGTTATTAACCGGCTTCTTTCTAACATATTAAGAAAATCAGTATTCCCACCGGTATTAAGCTGATAAGTCCTTTCTATTTTTGTCCCTCGCTCTTCAAAAAGCCGGGCTAAGGTCCGATGGAGAATAGTTGCTCCTACTTGAGATTTAACATCGTCGCCAATCACCGGTATCCCCCGTTTTAAAAATTTCCCCGCCCAATCCGGATCCGAAACTATAAATACCGGCATACAATTGATAAAACTTACTCCCGTATTTAAGCAACAGCGGGCATAATACCGAGCTGCTTGCTCCGAACCCACTGGTAGATAATTAAGCAGGATATCTGGCTGAGTATCCCGAAGAACCTCTTCCACATCCACCGGTGGTAGATTAGCAATCCGAAATGCCCGATCTTCTGGATATTCAAGCATATGGCTGGCTACCCCATCCATAACTGGTCCCATTTGGACTGTTACTCCGTAAGAAGGAAGGTCTTTCCAGATGGGCATAATACAGTTGGGTTTGGCGTTAATTGCTACTTCCAGTGGCTTTCCTACCTTTCGAACATCAACATCAAACGCAGCTACTACTTTTATGTCACTGGGGAGGTATCCTCCTAATTCTTTATGCATAAGCCCAAGTGTATCCTCTGGATTATGGCGATAATATTCAATACCCTGCAATAAAGCCGCGGCACAATTCCCTACCCCGACAATAGCAATTTTTATTGGTTCACCCATCGGACCATCCTCCTTGTTTGCCTGATAAAAAATCCGTTTTTTGGTAATTATATTATATTAAAAATAAAAAGTCACGAATTTTTTAGCGGAAGAAAATTTTTTGGATTACTTTTCTTTAAGTACCAGAAAAAGAGAACCTTCCTTTCGGGTCAAAAAAATCAGTACCCCCTTTTTAGCCGAAGCAGATTGGCATGCCTCTTTAAAATCATTAATCGAATTAATAACTTTTTTGTCTATTTCTTTAATAATATCACCAACCTTTAACCCCGCTTGATCCGCTACCCCCCCCGGCTCAACCTCAGTAACAATCACTCCGGATTCACCGGGAGAAAAGCCAAACCTTTGAGCAAGCTCGGGACTAACCTCTTCTACTTGGAGTCCAAAATCTGGTTCTCCTGTTTCGGCGACTAACTTCTTTGTTTCTTCTTTTTCTTTAACGATAATCGAAAAAGTTTTCTTTTCTTTTTCTCGGATAATCTCAATTTTAGCTGATTTCCCAATGGGAGTCATGCTGACCAGACGAGAAAGATCCTGCATTTTGGCAACTTGTTTCCCGTTGAATTTGGTTATAATATCTCCTGGTTTGAGACCGGCCTGGTAAGCGGGACTATTGGGAATAACATCGGTGATCAGGACGCCATTAATATTAGTCACCCCAAAAGTTTCGGCTAATTCCGGCGTTAACTCCTGGATGGAAACTCCAATCCATCCCCGAGTAACTTTCCCCTGGTTTTTGAGCTGATCCATTACTTCTTTAGCCATATTAATCGGAACCGCAAATCCAATGCCGATGTTTCCTCCACTGGTGGTATAAATAAGATTATTAATTCCAATTACTTCTCCCTCAAGATTAAATAAAGGTCCGCCACTATTGCCTGGGTTAATAGAAGCATCGGTCTGAATAAAATCATCATACGGTCCAGCTCCGATCACCCTTCCTTTGGCACTGACAATTCCCACCGTTACGGTATGGTCCAGGCCAAAAGGATTCCCAATTGCAATCACCCAATCTCCCACTCTTAATTTATTAGAATCTCCCAATTTTACCGGTTGAGGAAAATTAAACCAGGTCTTTGCTTTAAGAAGAGCTAAATCAGTTTTTTCATCTTGACCGATAATTTCCGCGGCATAGGTTTTCCCATTCGCCAGGCGAATTTTTATTTCTTCCGCTCCTTTTACTACATGGGCATTAGTAAGGATATAACCTTCTGAAGAAACAATAAACCCCGAACCTAAGCTTCTTTGTTTTTGTTTCGGTGGGTATTTTCGGCCAAAAAATTTTTCCCAAAGATCTTTTCCAAAAAATTCTTCAAACGGAGAACCAAGATCACCAAAAAAATCCTCCGCCTTTATCATTCGGGTGGTGCTAATATTTACTACCGCCGGGCTTACCTTTTCTACCAAATCAGCAAAAGAAGATACCGGCGTTGCCGGGATAGTAGTTTTTGGGGTTGGAGCAGGAAAAGAAAATTTTTTAGAAATTTCGAAGTAATTAAAAGAATAAGCAAAAATAAGTCCCAGGATTATACTGAAAATTAAAACCCCAAAAATTAATTTAAAAGAAATTTTTTCTTGGTCAGTATTCATTTTTTTACCTATTAAATTTATAGAAAAAATAAAAGAGCAGTACCCTTAGGATACTGCTTTTGAAAATTTTACTCAAAGGCGGCACCCGGATTCGAACCGGGGAATAAAGGTTTTGCAGACCTCTGCCTTAGCCACTTGGCTATGCCGCCGTTTTTAAAAGAGCGGGAAACGGGATTTGAACCCGCGACCTCAACCTTGGCAAGGTTGCACTCTACCGCTGAGTTATTCCCGCTTCATAAGGCTATTAAAAAATTAAAATAAATTTTTTATTCTGTCAATAGAAACTATATTTTTTTCTTTTGAACTTAAATTCATCAAAGAGGAAAAACGATAAAAATAAATCAATCCGGAGTAAACTGAAAGAATCATTGCTAAGAATAATAAAATTCTTCCGATTTGATGAAAATTTATTGATAAGTATTCATAATGAATCAGTAAAAAAAATATCGCAACTACCTGTAATGCGGTTTTTTTCTTTCCGAGGTTGCTTGCCGGTATTACTAAACCTTCAATCGCAGCAATGCCCCTTAACCCGGTAACCGCAATTTCCCGGCAGACGATGATGGTCACTATCCAAGCATCTACTCCTCGGAGTGAGATTAGCATAATTAAGCAGGCAGTAATTAAAAGTTTATCAGCTAGTGGATCAAGTATTTTCCCAAGATAGGTTACGCTGTTTCTTCTTCGGGCCAGGAATCCATCTAAAAAGTCCGTGAGGGAAGCGACTAAAAAACAAAGGGCAGCAAAAAAACCCGCTATTTTCCCGGGAAAAAATAAAAGAAGGAATAAAACGGGAATCAATCCAATTCTGGCAATGGTTAAAGAGTTAGGTAAGTTTAACATCTATAATTTCTTACAATTTCTAAAGATACTACCGTACTTTGACCATCAATATCGGGTGTGTAATAAAAGATATAACCCCAAGATACCAAAAACAAAATTTCCTGCCCAGGCGGAAATAAGCGGTGGCAATGCTCCCCCTTTTCCTAAAGAAAGACAGATAGTAAAAAAGACCCAATAAATAAAGCAAATAATAAAACTTAGCGTGACTCCCAGAGCAAAACCTCCGTGTCTACCAATCCTTAAGGCAAAGGGAATTCCACATAATGCAATAATAAAATTTATAAACGGGCTGGAAATTTTAGCATATAAATCAGTTAAAAATTTAGTAGTATCATACCCCTCCTGAGTGGTTTTTTCAATATAACGTTTTAGTTCAAAGTAGCTCATCTCCTCTGGTTCCCGCACTTCCTGCTTAAAAGTTTCCGGAGTTTCTTCCAACGGAAGAGAATTTTGATTTTCAAATAAGGTTTTAATTGTTTTTTGGTTAGAATCAAAAGTTCGGGTAAATACATTATGAAACACCCAGTGGTCTTTTTCCCAGTCAGCCCATTCGGCATCAATCCTTTTATAAAGGATAAAATCTGGGTCAAAAAAATATAAAGTTATCCCGTGGAGGGTATTTGTTTTGGGAGAAAAATATTTTATATTATAAATTATTTCCTTACTCCGAAACCAGATCTGATTCTGACTAAAAATAGTTTCTCTTTCCCTGCCTTTTATTTCATTAGAAATAGCCTTAGCTTTTTGGGTAGCATAGGGAGTAATAAGCTCATTGCCAACCAGGGTAATGATACTAATAACTAAGGCGGTAATGAGAATAGGAGATATAGTTCGACCTAAGCTTACCCCGCTTGACCTTAAAGCAATAATTTCAAAATTTCGGTTTAATATCCCTAAGACAATAGTGGTGGCGAGCAATACCGGGATAGGGATGGTCAGAAAAATGATCGAGGGAATTTTAAATAAAAAATACCGAAGAACATCGAAAAAACTTGCTTGATGCTGTAAAAAATCGCCCAGGCGTTCGGAAAGGTCACCAATAAAAAACAGGATAATTATTACCGCCAGGCTATAGAAAAAAACCTTGATAAATTCGCGGACAATATAACGGGTAATAATAGTCATTTTGGATTTCAGCAATTAAGATTCAAAGCTCTAGCTAATAGAAAACATTAGCCCCTTCTATCCGAGAAGATTTTCCTTAATTTGGTTAAAAGTTTTTTCATTAATACCCCGTACTTTTTTCAACTCATTAATCTCTTTTATACCTCCGTGGGATTCTCGATAGTAAATAATCGCTTCTGCTTTTTTTTCGCTAATTCCCAGCCTCAGCATCAACCCTTCTTTAGTAGCATTATTAATATCCCAGATAATGGAAGCTAAAGAGTCTTCATCTTCGGGCTTTGCCCCTTCCAGGAAGTAATGGATTTTGCTTTTTATTATTTCCAAATACCAGGCTAACTTTTCCAATACTACAATTGAAGATTCGGCCTTGGTCTTCTGGAAAAAATAAATTGCTAATAAAAAGAAAAATAAATTAGGAAACCACATCGCAACCATCGGATGGATAACCCCCAGATTGCCTAAGTTTTCTCCCAAAGAAAAAAGGATATAATAAATAAGGATTACCAGCAGGCTAATCACGAAACCATAAGCCCGGCCGGTCCGGGGCAAAAATATTCCCAATGGTACCGCTAATGCACCAAACACGAGGCAGGCAAAAGGAATAGCAAAGCGGCTATGCAAATCAGTCAAAGCTGGATAGTACTTTCTCGGATTACCTTTATACTTCTGGGATAAATGCCATAATTCTGTGACCGACATTTCTTTTCGTTTTTTTTCTAAACCAGTTTTACCAGTTGCCTCCTCCTGGAGATTAAGTTTAAGGTTATAAGTAGCAAAATCTATTTTTTGGTAGCTTTTATCTTTAGGATTAAGGCGATGCAGGCTTCCGTTTTTTAATTGTAAAGTTACTTCCAGTTTTTCTGGATTAGAGATAAGATAACCTTCTTTAGCTACAATAGTAGATGGCTCTTTGGTTTGGCGAGTATCAGAAACAATAACTCCTTCTAATTTACCGCCGGAAGGAGGTACACGATTTACATACAACATCAACCCTTCAAAATCAGAATTAAAGACTCGCTCCTTGATCCCTACCTCAGCCTTGGTGCGGGCAATATCAAAGACGAGTCGTTTTAATGATAAATTGGCTTTTGGCCCTAAATAGAGAGTAAAAAAATTAGAGATTAAGAAAGCCATTACTGATACAACTAAAATTGGTCGATAAATTTGCGAAAGGCTGACCCCAGAAGCCTTTAGGGCAATTATTTCCCCATCGGCACACATCCTTCCCAGGGCAATAAGGATACCCAGCAGAAGAGCCATAGGAATTACGAACATTAATAATGAAGGTATAAGGAAACCTAAAAATTTTACCGTATCCCCCAACCCAAATCCTTTATTTATAACCATTTCCGTAAGCTTAAAAACCTGAGCCATAAGGGTAGAAAAAGAAAACACAAAAATGCCTACCCCGAAATTTACCAGCACTTCATAAAATAGATAAAAATTAATTATTTTGAGCTTTGATTTCAATTTCTCTAAAGCCATTCTCTATTAATTCCCAAGCAGATAATCACATTAAACTAATTGATTTGCACTCTTCAAGTTTTGTTGTATAACAAGATAAACATAATCCGTCAAGGAGCGTTAGCTTTTTGGAAAAAATAAAACTAAAATCTACTTAAGCTAACCAAAGGAGTTACTAATGCCAAAAAAAAAGAAGGTCTGTCCTTATTGTGGCAAGGAGTTCGAAGAATATCAGAATCCTCTTCCCACCGTGGATATTATTATCGAAATGGAAAAAGTTCCCGGGATTATTCTAATTAAAAGGAAGAATTATCCTCAAGGATGGGCTCTTCCCGGTGGATTTGTAGATTATGGAGAGACAGTAGAAAGTGCGGCAGTAAGGGAAGCAAAGGAAGAAACTTCTTTGGAATTAGAGGAATTAAGGCAATTTCGGGTATATTCTGATCCTAAAAGAGACCCACGTCGTCACACCATTTCAGTAGTTTTTATTGCCCGGGGACGAGGAACACCCAAAGCAGCTGATGATGCGGAAGATTTAAAAATTTTTACTGAAAACGACCTCCCTTACCCCATAGTATTTGACCATAACTTGATTCTTCAAGACTACTTTCGGATGAAACGAGAAAGGGAATAAAACAACGGTCATAGTCAAGATGATCCTGAACACTTTTTGGCTGGTTAAGAACTTCGGGAATATCAATTAAGCGGTCTAAAATTAGCCCCCATCTGACCAGAGAACTATCTTTCCTTGAAAACCAAAAAGCCTTAACCACCAGATAACCATTTTTGAATGCAAAAGATAAGGGTAAATTTCTCTGGGTAAGGTTCTTTTATCAGCAATTTCTTTGGTATCTAACTCCAATTGTTCAAAAGATAAAATCTTTTTCCAAAACCTTAGAGCGCTTCCTGCTTTCATTCCCGACTACCTTTATCCATTTCTAAAGCTTCTGCCCTATTTATCCAAAATTGTTTAGGATCATTATAGCCAGGAGGGGAAAAAAACTTGCTAAATATTTTCAAGTGTGGTAAAAAGATAATAATTTAAAATGGCTTAAGGAAAGACGGTTTTGCGTATAACTTATTATAATTTCAGGTGAATTATGGCAAGAAGATGTGAAATTTGTGGTAAAGGGCACCAGATTGGCTACTTAATCAGCCATGCTCATAACAAAACTAAACATGTCTGGTATCCAAATCTTAAAAAAATTCGGGTGGGAGAGAAGGGTTCGCGCCGAAGAATAAAGGTCTGCACCAAGTGTCTCCGATCCAAAGTTTTAAACCAGCCGGCGTTAAAGGTTTAGCCCTTTATTCTTTCTACCTCGATAACCCCTTTTATTTTTTTAATATTTTGCATAATGCTTTCGAGGTGAGATAAATTTTTTACTTCTAACTCAAAGGTGCTTACCCCCTGGTGGGATCCAGTAGTAATTACCTTTGCTCCTTTTATATTACTTTTAAGTTTGGTAATTGTCCCGCTAATTTCGGCTAATAATCCTGGCTTGTCTGCAGAAAAAACTTTTATTTTGGCGATTCCGGTAAGCTCCTGGTTCGAATTCCAGTTTACTTCAATCCGACGTTGAGGATTGGTTTCTAAGAGTCGGGGACAATCGCTAAGATGGATGGTTACTCCTTTACCCTTGGTAATATAACCAACAATTTTATCATCCGGAAGAGGATTACAGCACTTGGCAAAATTAACCCAAATTTGATCCAGACCCTTTACCTGGACTACACTGGAATAATCAGTAGGTTTTGCTTTCTTTTCATTTTTTTCGGGAAAAGGCTTATATTTTTTCTCTATCTCCTCAGGAGGAATTAATTTCTGGATCACCGAGCTTACCTGAATTTTCCCCTGGGCAATAGCGATAAAAAGCTCAGAGACATTATTGAAGCCAAATTCCTCCGCTGCTTTTCCAATCTTTCCTGATTTCAGAAGGTGGCTAAAATTTAAGTTATGCCGCTTAAACTCCCGCTCGCAAGTCTCTCGGCCAGTTTGAATATCATCTTCGCGTTGGGAGCTTCGGATCCATTGTCGAATTTTGGTCCGGGCACGGGAGGTTTTGACGATTTTAAGCCAGTCTTTACTCGGTTTTTGAGTTTTAGAGGTAATAATTTCAATAGTATCACCGTTTTTTAGTTCATAGGTTAAAGGAACCATCCGGCCATTAGCTCGAGCTCCCACGCATTGATGACCAACATTGGTATGGATGCTATAGGCAAAGTCAATCGGAGTAGCCCCCTTAGGAAATGATTTTACTTCACCCCGGGGAGTAAAAACATAAACTTCTTGAGGAAAAAGATCGATCCGGAATACTTCCAGGAATTCTCGCGGGTCCTTTAACTCTTGCTGCCACTCTAACATTTGGCGTAACCAGGAAAAGAGTTGGTCATAGCGTCGGTCCACCTCCTTTCCTCCTTCCTTATAGCGCCAGTGGGCAGCAATTCCCTCATTAGCAATTTTATGCATTTCCGGAGTCCGAATTTGAATTTCCATCCTTTCTCCATAAGGACCAATTACGGTGGTATGGAGCGACTGATACATATTGGCTTTAGGCATGGCAATAAAATCTTTGAACCGTCCGGGAACTGGGGTCCACACTGAATGAATTATCCCTAAGGTGGCGTAGCAATCTTTAATCGAATCTACGATTACCCGGAAAGCGATTAGATCATAAACCTGGTCAAATTCAATCTTTTGCCGCAACATTTTAAGGTAAATGCTATAATAATGCTTTAACCGTCCCGATACCTCATTGTGAATATTAAACTGATTTAGCCGTTCGGAAATTATTTTTTTTACTTCCGCGATATACTTAATATGCTCAGCTTTTTTGTTTTTGATCATCTCATCAAGGTAGTTAAACTCTTTCGGGTAGAGAAATTTAAAAGCGAGGTCTTCTAATTCAGTTTTGATCCAATCAATCCCTAATCGATTAGCGAGGGGAGAATAAATATCCAGGGTCTCCTGCGCAATAGTTTTTTGTTTTTCTGGAGTTTGAAATTCCAGGGTTTTCATATTGTGGAGACGATCGGCAAGCTTTATCAATACTATCCGGATGTCCTGGGCCATTGCCAGAATCATTTTTCGGAAGTTCTCTGCTTGTTGTTCCTCGGTGCTACTAAAATTGATTCGACTGATTTTGGTTAACCCGTCTACTAAGGAAGCGATTTTAGTCCCAAAAATTTCCTCAATTTCATCAAAAGTAGTGGGAGTGTCCTCCATCGTATCATGAAGAATTCCGGTGGCTATAGTTATGTCATCCATTTTCATTTTGGTAAGGAGATAGGCGACTTGTAAAGGATGGCTGAGATAAGGTTCTCCCGAAAGTCGATTTTGACCCTGGTGGGCTTTAGCAGAAAAAATATAAGCCTTTTCAATTAAATTAATATCCGCATTGGGGTAATAGGATTTTAAACTTTCAATAATATCGTTAATCCGGACAATTGAAAGGGTAGGTTCAGAATCATCCTCCGTCATCAATTGAATTCTTTCTAATTCGCTTTTCGCCGGAAGTAAAGATAGCGAATTCATCGGAGAAATACTTGGGAAAGGTGATTATTTAAATAACCAGTTATATTTTCTATCTCCAATAACTCTACTTTTTGGGAATGTCGGAACCGGAGTTCTACTTTACCTTCTTCAAGGGTGCGCTGACCAATAGTGACTCGGAGTGGAATCCCAATTAAATCCGCATCCTTAAATTTTATTCCGGGACGTTCATCCCGGTCATCAAGTAACACCTCAATTCCGGATTTATTAAGTTCATTATAAATCTTGAAAGCCGTAGCTCTGATTTTAGCGTCATTGATATTTACCGGAAGAATTAATACCTGGTAGGGCGCCAAAGGAAATGGGAAAATAATTCCATCCTTATCATGATGTTGTTCAATTGCTGCAGCTACTGTTCTTCCCACTCCAATTCCATAACACCCCATTATAATCGGTTTCTCTTTCCCTGCCTGGTCTAAAAAAGTAGCTTGAAGCGCCTCGCTGTATTTAGTGCCTAATTTAAAGATATGTCCCACCTCGATTCCTTTTCTGATTTTTAAAGGTTTACCACATCGGGCACAGGGATCATTAGCTTGGGCTTGACGAAAATCTCCATATTCAATTACTTGATAGTCACGCGGGGCAGTAACATTTTTTAGATGAACATCCTTTTCGTTTCCGCCAGCAACCATATTTACTGCTTCCCTTAAGATATTATCCGCATAGATGGGGATATTTAAACCAACCGGACCCGCAAACCCCCGAGGAGCATGAGTAATGGTTTCTACTAAAGAATCATCCGCAAGGGAAAGCTCGTTGCAACCAAGATAATTTTTTAATTTTATTTCATTCAGTTCGTGGTCTCCTCTTACCAGAGCAGCAATTGGACCTTTGTCAGTAGAAAAGATAAGAGTTTTTATAAGCTTGTCTGGTGGTATTCCTAAAAACGTGGTTACTTCTTCTACTGTTCTTTTCCCCGGAGTAAATACTTTTTCCCGGGGTTGAGGTTTTTCGTCTTGTCGGATATTTTCCGGGGGTTTGATTTCTGCTTTTTCCTGATTAGCGGCATAGCCACAAGCAGGGCAATATACAATGGTATCCTCTCCCGAGTCCGCTAACACCATAAATTCGTGCGAAAAGCTTCCGCCAATTGTTCCCGTGTCTGCTTCTACTGCTTTAAATTCCAGGCCACACCGCTCAAAAATTCTCGAATAAGCTTCATACATTTTATGGTAACTTTCTTCCGCTCCAGATTCGTCCCGGTCAAAACTATAGGCGTCTTTCATAAGAAATTCCCGCGCCCGCATTAACCCAAACCGGGGACGAATCTCATCCCGAAATTTAGTCTGTATCTGATAAAGGAGTAAAGGTAGTTGGCGGTAGGATTTAACTTCTCGCCGGATTAAATCAGTAATAACTTCTTCGTGAGTAGGTCCGAGACAAAAGTGGCGTTCATTTCGATCCTGAAAACGGAGAAGTTCTTTACCGTATAGGTTCCAACGGCCACTTTCCTGCCAGAGCTCAGCCGGCTGGACTCCGGGGAGGGTAAGTTCCTGGCCTCCAATCCGGTTCATTTCTTCCCGAATTATAGTTTTAAGTTTTTGGAAAACCCGCTGAGCTAAGGGAAGGTAGAAATAAATGCCTGCTGCTAATTTTCTAATCATACCTGCCCGGAGCATAAGTTGGTGGCTTATTACTTCAGCATCCGCAGGGACCTCTCTTAAAGTTGGGATTAGGGCTTGAGAGAATAACATTTTATTTTTTCTCCTTTTTCGGTTCGACCTCTTCCAGCCAGGGATAAGTTTTTTCTTTGGGAATACTGCCAGAAATAAGCAGATAGTAATCTCGTTCGAGTTTGCCGTTTGAAGTTACTTTAATGGGGAAAGCGCTTCTTCCGATACCAAACAATGCTGGTTTGATATTAACCTGAGTAGTGTTCTCCTTTTGTTGGGTAAAAAGAATGTTTATTTCAGCTTTTCCTCCGTAAAAGCCATAAGGCTCAGCAATATACTGACTGAAGGCGGTTGAATCAAAAAATTCTTCGACTACTATTAGGCTGGTTGCCTTATCCAGTATTTTTATTTGAGCGCCTTTTTCTACTAATGCTTCAATACTTGACTTCCACAGGGTTTCAAGGGGGGCCTCAATGATCCAGGTAGTTTGCACCGGCTTAGCAATCATCGGGGGTTTGGTTTTGCATCCAGAAAGAATACCTCCGGACAAAACCACTATGATGGCTAAATTAAGGAGACTTAAAATACTTGAAACTCGTTTCATCTTACCTCTTTTATTTTATGGTCTTCTGCTTAAGGAACTGATAAATTCCTGAGCATGTTGGATCCGATCTTCGAGATGGGGATGGGAAGAAAGAATCTCTACTCCCTTTTCCCGTCCTTCTTCTTCCCGAAGTTTAATAAATTTACTAAAAACATTTATCATTGCCTCAGGCTTGTATCCGGCTTCATACATCATTTTCATCCCCAACTCATCCGCCTGATATTCATACCCTCGGCTATATCCCTGATAAACAATTACTGAAGCCAGATAAGCTGCTCTTTGACCAATATCAGCAATAATTTCTCCTCCCGCTCCTGCTACCGGGGGTAAGCCGGCAATAATAGCAGCAAGATCAAGTAGATTCAAGGCAGTAGAAATTCTTTGGGCATTTTGCCAGGACTTAATGGAGTGACGTGCGCAACAGTGACCAATTTCATGGCCCAAAACTGCCGCCAGTTCATCTTTGCTTTCTAATTTATCCAAAAGCCCAACCGTAACATAGACAAATCCCCCCGGTCCAGAAAAAGCATTAGGAGTTTCGGTATTTAAAACCTTAAAGGTAAAATTTAAATTAGGCCGAAGCGACTTTTTTACCAAAGTATTTCCTAAGGCTGCCACCTGCTCAGTTAACTTTTGATTTTTTAACACCGGAAACTCATTACATACCAGCGCATCAACATAATAACCAAATTTGATTTCATTTTCCTCGGAAAGTAACTGTGCCTCTTCCTCAGGCTTAATCTCTTTGCTACTGGTAGCACAACCTAAGATAACCAAAAAGGCAATTGGAAGAAGAAAAATATCCTTTTTTATACCTTGGCTTTTCATTTTTGCCCCCATGATTAATGAACCTTAGAATATTTTCCCCCTCCGAGGCCCTTTTCATTAAATCCCTGGGAGTCTGATTTTTCAAAGAATTCGACGAAAATTATACCACATTTTCATAAATTTGGTAAGACCTTTCCAGGTTAAAATAGCAATCTTATCCTAATATCGATTTATTTCTTCAATAAGCCGGTTTAATAAATTCGCTACCGCTACTTTTTCCTGCGGTTTACCTTTTTTAAACAAAATCCCCGATCTTTTACCTCCCGCGATCCCAATATCCGCTTCCCGGGCTTCTCCTGGACCATTGACGGCACAACCCATAATTGCAACGGTAAGATTTTTTTTACATCCGGAAATTCGATTTTCTAATTCTTTTACAATGTTCTCAAGATTAATTGCGCACCGCCCACAGGTAGGACAGGAGATAATTTCGGGCCGAAAAATTCTCAGCTTTAAAGCTTGCAAAATTCCCTGGCCAACCCTTACCTCTTCTATTGGATGAGCAGTAAGGGAAACCCGAATAGTATCTCCAATGCCTTCGGAAAGAAGGATTCCTATTCCAATAGCGGATTTAATTATCCCATTGATCAAGGAACCCGCTTCAGTAATACCAAGGTGGAGGGGATAATCAGTTTGCCCGGCAATAACTCGGTAGGCATTTATAGTAGTAACCACATCTGAAGCTTTAAGGGAGACTTTAATCAGGTTAAAATCAAAACTTTCCAGCAGCCTTATATTCCTAAGGGCACTTTCCACTAAGGCTTCTGGAGTGGGGTGACGGTATTTTTTTAACAAGTCTTTTTCCAGCGATCCGGCATTAATCCCGATTCGGATGGGAATGGATTGTTGTAAAGCCCTTTTTACTACTTCGGCGATTTTCCATTTTTCCCCCAGGGTTCCCGGGTTAAGGCGTAAACCATCAACCCCGGAGTCAATAGCCAGCAGCGCAAGCTTATAATTAAAATGAATATCAGCAATAAGCGGAATAGAAACTCGCTCTTTAATCTTTTTCAATTTTCGGGCCGCTTTTTCATCCGGAACTGCTACCCGGATAATTTCGCATCCGGCTTCTTCCAGTTCCTGAATCTGGTTAATCGTAGCTTCTGCATCCCGAGTATCAGTTTTAGTCATTGATTGAACTGCTATTGGCGCGCCACCGCCTATTTTTACTTTCCCAATACTGATACTTTTAGTTTGCTTTCTTTCCATAAGAAGGTAATTTTAAACTTCCTACCAACTCTTTGATATCCGAAATATTTTTTGTTTCCAGATAATTTTTAATCCCTTCGATGACTTCCAAACAAACAGCAGGATTAATAAGGTTAGCGGTTCCTACCTGAACCGCCTGGGCACCGGCAATAATAAACTCGAGAGCATCATCTGCACACATAATTCCACCTATGCCCACTACTGGGATAGAGACTTTTTGAGCTACTTCCCATACCATTCGAAGGGCGATCGGTTTAATTGCTGGGCCAGAAAGACCACCGGTTATGGTAGAAAGCAAGGGTGTAGCTGTTTCCACATCAATCGCCATCCCCAAAAAAGTATTTATCAGGGAGATACTATCAGCTCCTTCACCTTCTACCCTTCGGGCAACTTCAACAATATCGGAGGCTTGAGGAGTAAGTTTTACCATCAATGGTAATGGAGTAGCTTTGCGAATTCGTTTTATCAAAAGCCCGGCTTGCTTAGGGTATTTACCAAAGGACATTCCTCCCTTCTTTATATTAGGGCAGGAGATGTTAATTTCCAGACCAGCGATTCCTTCTATCGAGGATAATCTTTGGACTAAACTTATATATTCTTCCACCGTAGTGCCAAAAATATTAACAATAATTGCCACATCATAATTTCTTAGCAAAGGTAGCTTTTGGGCAATAAACCCCTCTATCCCAATATTTTGCAATCCAATCGCATTAAGCATACCTCCGGCAGTTTCTATGATTCGGGGAGGGGGGTTGCCAGGATTGGGTTTTAAAGATAGCCCTTTTACTACTATTCCGCCGAGGGAATTTAAGTCTAAAAAAGGAGAAAATTCTAACCCATATCCAAAAGTCCCTGATGCAGCAATAACCGGATTTTTTAGTGCTATCCCCCCAATGTTTACTGCGAGGTTTACCATTCTATCTCCTGAGCATTAAATACCGGCCCTTCCTGACAAACCCGCACATAGGTAGAAAAATGGTTAGCGGGTTTTTTAACCTTTACTGCACAGCCCAGACAAGCTCCGATACCACAAGCCATTCTCGACTCTAAGGATGCTTGACAGGGAAGATTGTACTTCTCACATAAACTTGCCACCCGAGCTAACATTTTGGGTGGGCCACAAGCAAAGACCATGGTTTGATTAGAACCGGAAGATATCGAGGAGTATTTACGCAAAAAATCATCAAATATTTCAGTTACCATACCGGCAAACCCCGCGCTTCCATCTTCGGTGGCCAGATGAACTAATATTTTCATTTTTTGCAATTGTGCCGAAGCAATTAGTTGGGAAGCGGACTTAGCGCCCATAAACAAATGGATGGTTTTTATTTTCCGCGCGATTATAAGGTAAATTAGCCCGCGGAGCGAGGCAATTCCCATCCCTCCGGCAATAACCAGCGCAGTATTTAGCTTATCTGGAATTTGGAAACCATTTCCTAATGGACCCAATAGCTCCACTTCAGTTCCCGGAGGCATCCGGGACATAATTTTTGTTCCCTTTCCTATCACTTTATAGATTAGCTGCAAAAAAAAACCTTGGCGGGTTTTTATTCGCTCAACTGCAAAAGGACGGCGAAGGAGGGGATCGTATCCTTTGCTTATCTTAAGCATAATAAACTGCCCAGGATTGATGGTAAAATTTTCAAATTCACCAGCCAGAACCATCCTAAAGCAGGCCGGAGCTATTTCTTGATTAGAAACTATCTTCGCTCTCCAAAGTTGGGGCATAAGTTTTAATCTTCTTTCCGGGAGGATGATTTTCGGTTCAAAATTTCACTCGCCAAACAAATGTTTTTTTGTCCGACATTTTGGATATAATAGGCTAAATCACTTAATGTTTTTCCCTGGGTTTGAAGATCCAAAACTTCAATAACCATAGGAAGGTTAACGCCGGTAAGGACTTCTACTGCACCTTCCTTAAGGAAGGCTAAACTTATATTACAAGGAGTTCCCCCAAACATATCGGTTAGTATTAATACTCCCTCCTTCTCATCCACTTTTTTTATTGCTTTATTTATCTCGGGCTTAAGTTCATTTGGATCTTTGCTTAAGTCTACGGAAACCGTAATAATATTTTTGGGCTTTCTTTTAAGGATTTTTTCGGCAATTTCGAGAAACTTTTCTGCCAGATCAAAATGGGCAACAATAACTATCCCCACCATAAAGTTATGCTCCTTTTATTTTTATCCATTACTGTCATGCCAAACTTGTTTCGGAATCTCATGAGATACTGAAACAAAACCAAAACAAGTTCGGCCCCGGCTTCAGCCTGACATTTTATAAGACCATAAAGGTTTGAGACAATCTTACCTTCATGATATCGGGTTAACCCTAAACCAACTCCCCTACTCCAATTTCGGCTTTCCTCCTCTTCCCTGTCACCCTGAACTTGTTTCAGGGGCTCCTTAAATATTAGAAGCTAAATTAAGTTCAGCAGGATAATTTGCCTTATTCTGCCAATTTATCAACAATCTCTTTATACTTTATTCACATCCCGGTGATAAATGGTCAAGGAATAACTATTTTCGTCAAAGAAAGTTCTCAACAGGTTAACCACGCTCACTGAACGATGGTGACCTCCCGTGCATCCTACTGCAATTGTAAGGTTAGATTTGCCTTCCCGTTCGTACAGAGGAATTAAAAGATCCAATAATTCCTTAAATTTGTTAAGGAAAAGCTGGGTTTCGGGTTTTTCGGAAATAAAATTTTTTATCTTCTCATCATTACCGGAAAGGGGGCGGAGAGCATCGATGAAATAAGGATTAGGAATAAAACGGACATCCATAACAATGTCAGCTTCTGCGGGAATACCGTAGCGGTAACCAAAAGAAACAAGATGGATGGCTAATCTCGATTTGCCATTAGGGGTTTGAAAGGCGGTTAAAATTCTTTTCTGGAGGTCATGAACAGTATAATTAGAGGTGTCAATAATTATTGAAGCAGTTTCTCGCAAAGGCAATAAGCGTTTTCGTTCTAATTCTATTCGCTCGGAAATTGATCCCTTGCCGCCTAAGGGATGCTGTCGCCGAGTTTCACTGAAGCGACGGATCAGAACTTCATCCGAAGCCTCTAAATAAATAACCTCCGGTCGATAGCCCTGGGTAAAAAGTTTTTTAAAGATTTCCGGATATTGTTTTAAAAATTCTCCTTCCCGAATATCCATCCCCAACCCTATTTTAGTAATTTTACCCCAGGTAGAACTCTGACATAATTCAATAAACTGGGGAAAGAGGACCGGCGGTAGATTGTCAACACAGTAAAATCCCACGTCCTCTAACGCTTTTAAGGTGGTTGTTTTACCTGAACCAGAAAGCCCGGTAACAATTATGATCCGGAGATTATTGCTGGATGCCATTTCGAAAAACGATAGGATATCCTTTTTCCTTAATATTTTTCATCTTCCTGAGCGATAATATTATAAATATCCTGAGCGGTGTTGGCTTCCATGATATTTTTTCGGAAAGAACTATCTTTCAATAGTCGGGATATTCGGGCTAAAGCTTTCAGATGAGTCCCGGCAGAATTTTCCGGGGCAATTAAAAGAAAAATAATATGGGTTGGTTTTCCATCCATAGATTGAAAATCAACACCTTCCCGGCTTCGTCCAAAAGAAACTATTAATTTTTTTAGCTTCTTTATTTTTCCGTGCGGAATAGCAATCCCATCCCCAATTCCGGTTGATCCTAATTCTTCTCTTTCTAAAAGCACTCGGAGCAATTCTTCCGGATCAATTTCCGGCTCTTTTTTTATAATACAATCCACTAACTCCTTTAATACTTCTTTTTTGGTCTTAGCCTCCAGAGAAGGGATGATAAAATCTTTATCCATTAATTCGGCAATTCTCATAATCCACCTTTTTTCAAGATTATTCGCCAAAACTTTCGGTCTCAATCAAACCATAATTTCCATCCTGTCGTTGATATAATACATTGACGCGATTTGATCGGGCATTGGTAAACACCAGAAAATCTTTTTTTATTAAGTCAAGCTGCATAACTGCTTCTTCTACCGTCATGGGTTTTACAAAGTAATGTTCGGTATGGATTATGCGTGGCTGTTGTTTTTCTTTTTCCCGTTCCAGAGAAATGATGTTATGGCGGATAGTTAATTCGGTATTTCCCTTTTTCTTTTTTAGCTTCGATTTATACCGGCTCACCTGGTTTAGTATTTTATCTACCACTAAATCAATAGCAGTAAAGAGGTTTTCCTTCGAGGTTTCTTTACTGTTAAATCTAATTCCATCAGCAAGGATATTTACTTCTGCCATAAACCTTCTTTTTTCCATACTAAGGGTTACCTCGGCTTTTACTTCCCGATCAAAAAACTTTTTGATCCGGGCTACTTTCTCTTCAGCATATTTCTTAAGTTCTTCGTTTGGTTCTACATGTCGGAGTGTTACTGAAATTTCCATAATTTTACCCCTCAAAAAATAATTGGTTATTTCTTTTCCTTTCGGTTCAAAACATTTTTTTTCTCAAGTGAGAAGGAAGAATTGACATCATTTCCCGGTATTTGGTTACTGTTCTTCGGGCAATATTAATATTTTTACTTTTTAAAATCTTTACAATTTCTTGATCACTGTAAGGAGAAGCAGGGTTCTCCTGGGCGATAATTTTTTTTATCATATCTTTAACACTTTCGGACGCGAATTGGTCGCCATCCAGCGAATTTATACTACTATTAAAAAAGAATTTTAACTCAAAAATTCCATGTGCAGTATAGACATATTTGTTATTAGTTGCTCGACTTACCGTGGACTCGTGCATATGGATGTCTTCGGCTACATCTTTTAAAACTAATGGTTTCAAATAGCCAATCCCCTTTTCAAAGAACTCTCTTTGAAATTTTATTATACTATACATTACATTTCTTAAAGTATTTTGGCGGTGGTAAATGCTTCTTATCAACCAAATTGCGGAGCGAAGTTTGTTCTGAATATACTCGCGCGAAGCCTCAGTAATATGGTTTTGCTCCAGCAGCATCTGACGGTAAAAATTATTGATGTGAAGTCGGGGCAAACCATCTTCATTAACTACTACTACAAATTCTTCACCAATTTTATAGACATAGATATCCGGAATAATTTCCCGTGGTTTTTCAGTATCAAAAGCCTGTCCCGGCTTGGGGTTAAGGCTATTAATAATTTTTACTGCTTTAATTACTTCATCCCGACGAACCTGAAGGTCTTTGGCAATAGCCTCATATTTTTTAGCTCCTAAATTATTTAAATGACGGTCAAGAATCTTTTCGATAAGTTCCCTTTCATTTTGAGAGACATTGGTAAGCTGAAGCAGAAGGCATTCCTTTAAATTTCGGGCAGCTATGCCGGGAGGATCAAATTTCTGCACTTCTTTTAATACTGCTTCTACCTGAGCGACTGAGCTTCCCGAACTTGATGCTATTTCTTCCAGAGTGGCAGTCAAATAGCCGTTAGGGTCAAGATTGCCAATAATAACTTCTGCCAGTATTTTTTCTTCTGTATTTAGAGAAGAAAATGATAATTGTTCTAAAAGGTGGCTGGTTAAGCCGCCTTTTTTAGCCGGAATTCTTTCAAAAAAGGCAATTGATTCATCATCATCATTTTCTTGTCGATCCGAGGGATAAGGTTCCCACGAGCTTTGAGCATCGTAATAAAGATAATCCCTCCAATCAAACTCAGACTCTTTAAGGTTCTCGTCAAAAGCCTCTTTTATCTCCCCTCCGGAGCCTATTTCTTCTGAAATCTGAGGTTCCTGTTCGATTTTTCCCGTTGTATCTTCCGTAATCTCCTCTAATAACGGATTTTCTTTCATTTCTTGCCGAATAAATTCTAACAATTCTATTCGGGGAAGTTGAAGAAGTTTAATGGCTTGCTGGAGCTGGGGGGTCATTACCAGCTGTTGCGTGAGTTTTAAAGATTGTTTAATTTCCAGCGCCATAGCAAATTGTTTTAGGATAATTCATTCCGTAATTTTTGTAACTCGCTTTTAACTTCGCTCACTGAAAGTAAAGATTTTTGCCCCAAATAAGCAGCCCGAGCTTTTTTACTTCGATAAATTTTTTCTGAGGTCCCTTCCTCAACAATTCGACCCCGGTAAAGAATATAAGTGCGATCGCAAATATTGAGAGTTTCTTGGTAATTATGGTCAGAAATGAGGATCCCAAGATTTTTCTCCTTCAACTTTCGGATAATTTCTTGAATTTCTCCCACCGCAATGGGGTCGATACCAGTGAAGGGCTCGTCCAACAGAAGAAAATGCGGAGAAGTAACCAGTGCCCGGCTAATTTCCACCCGCCGCCGCTCTCCTCCCGATAAGGAATAGGCTTTATTTTTCGCTAAGGGTTTAAGATTTAAGTCATTAAGAAGTTTATTTAAACGGGTTTCTCGTTCTTCAGGACTAATCTCTAAGGTTTCGAGTATTGCCATAATGTTTTCTTCAACCGTGAGTTTCCGAAATACTGACGGTTCCTGAGGAAGGTAGCTGATTCCTTTTCGGGCACGAAGATACATTGGCAACTCAGTAATTTCTTCATCATTAAGAAGTACCTTACCTTCAGTAGGTTTGATTAAACCTACAATCATATAGAAAGTAGTAGTTTTCCCTGCTCCATTCGGGCCCAGCAAACCTACTACCTCCCCGGATCGGAGTGTAAGGTTGACCTTGTTTACTACTTTTCGGTTGCCATAAATTTTAGTAAGGTTTTGGGAGGTTATTTCCATAACATTTGCCCAATTTTTTATTTTTTTATTTCTTTACCCTCCGGATAAATTATGGCATTTACCCGGCCTGGTTTCCCAGAAATCTGTTTGTCCGATTCAACTTCGACGCGATCTTCTTTGATATATATAATAATTCGGTCTCCAGTAACAATATTTTTCCCCTGCCAGACTTTTGGTTTTCCCGTCATAACAATTTGCTGGCGTAATTGAAAAAAGGTAGCTTCCTGACAAGTAGCAGTTCGATCAGCTTGATTAATTTTTACATTACCGCGAGAGATAATTTTTTCGATTTTTCCATCCTCAGTATATACTGCCGAAATTTGATCGGAAAAAATAATCATATCCGCCCGTTTTGCTACTACATTACCTAAAAAATTTACCGTTCGATTTCGGTTATCTGCCACCATTCGATCCGAAGTAATTGACACTGGTTGATCAGAAGTAAGCGCTTTTGGTTTAGGGAATGGAGTTTTGGTATCCGAGGTTTTTTTTGCAGTCGAAAAAGAAGACTCAGTTTTTGCGGAAGTTGTCTCTTCGGGTGGAGAGGGTGTTTCTTCTGCTGGGGTTATTTTATTATTATCTTCTTTTTGGGGGGCAGGGGCTTTTGCCTCGGAAGGGAATCGCTCTTCAATAATTGGTGCCGAAGCTGGCTCAGGTGCTGGTTCAACTGCCGCGGAGGAGGTTGGGGATGAAGTTGGCTCTTCGATTTTTTCAGCGGTTAACAGCGGAGGAGGAGAAGCAAGGACTACTTGAGAGATATGGTTAGAAATTTTGGTGCTTAAATTTTTTATTAAGAGTTCTAAATCGCTTCCCTCGACAAAATCTTTATAAAGAGGTGAAGTTCCTAAGGTAGTAAATACCCGGGTATCGATGCTTATATTGTCTTCAATTTTAGTTAAGCTTCCGTAAATAAGGAATTGAGCTCCACTTCGGGCGGCGATTCGGTTAAGGGCGGAGAGGGAAAAGCTCTCAGTTGGTTCCTTGCCTTCCACTAAAGGTGCGAGTTCGTCTTGAGCAATGAGGATAAATTCTTCGTTTGCTTTCAATTGTTGAGCTAAATTGTTATGCACCACTTCTTTCAAGTAGTCTACTTTTTCTCCGCTAAAAACCTGAAAGGGAAGGATTCCGATCCGGACTGGAGTCTTACCCCAAAGTTCATTTTTAATTCCGCCAATTAAGAGGAGACAACATAATATCACCCAAATTCCAATCCGTTTAAAAGCTAATTGCTTTAGTGGGTTAAAAAAAATTAAATAATTCATAACACCTTCTTTTCTATTAAAACTGGTTATTTTTTTGCTTTGGCTTTTACATTTTTTACCAGAAATAGCTTTTGTTCTTTAACATCTAAAATCATTCCAGTTCCCTCTAATTGAAACTGAGGACTTTCTAAGAATACTTTTCCATCAGTGCGGGCCTGGTTTTTCTCTGCAATATATTTTAACAATTCAGTCCGAAATTTATAACCGTCACTGGAAGTTCCAGTTACATTCCCGGATAATTCAAAGTCTTTGGCTTCAGTATTAAGAATTCCGGTGTCTCCCTGAATAGTAAAAGTCCTTCCCTCCTTAGAATAAAAGGTAGCGTGAACCCCTTTGAAACTTACCATTTTTTTATCCTGAAAATAACTCGCTTTATCCGCTTTAAGCTGCCACTCCACCACCCCTTGCTCATTAGTAGAAGTATAATTAAAATTATCAATCACTACGTCTGCCCCCTGGGGATTTTCGGGAACTGGAGGAGGGGGTGGATTTTTCTCCCTCATTGTTAAAATTAAAACGATTATTATCCCCAAGAAGGAAACTATTCCGATAATTGCTAAAAAAAATTTTACTTTTTTCACCTTATCACATCCCCAAGGAAAAGTATAGCGAGTAGTTACTTCTCCATTAGCCGGGCAAGGGAATTGCCCCATTTTTTCTGAGATTTTAAAATCAACTCACACACTTCCCGCACTGCCCCCTTACCTCCTGGGGATTTAGTTACATAGTGAGCTACTTTTTTTACTTCTTTAACCCCATCAGACACCCCAATTGCAAAACCTACCCGGGACAAAAGCGGCAAATCTACCACATCATCGCCCACAAAACCAACTTCCTCAGGATTTATTTTATTCTTTTTTAAAATTTCCTCAAATGCTGCTACCTTGTCATTAATTCCCAGATAAACCTCATCAATGCCTAAATCTTTTGCCCGATGTTCTACTGCTTTTGATTTTCTTCCAGAAATTATGGCTACTTTTATCCCTTCCTGAAGCAAGAGTTTTATCCCTACGCCATCTTTAACATCAAATGCTTTTTCCTCCATCCCCTGCTCGGAATAGTATATTTTGCCGTCAGTCAAAACTCCATCTACATCTAAGATCAGTAAACGAACAATTTCCGCTCTTTTTTTCATTTAAAATATTCCTGCCTTAATTAAATCATGGAGATGAATAATCCCAATCACTTGAGATGATTTTTTATTTTTATATACGAAAAGCGAGGTTATGGAGTGTTGCTCCATCTTTTCCAATGCTTGAACTGCAAGTTCATCCTTAACTACCCATTTTGGATTAGTAGTCATTATTTCAAATGCTTTTCGATTTAGTAAATCATTATACTTTTCCAGAGCCCGACGTAAGTCTCCATCAGTAATAACCCCAACTAAATGATTGCTATCATCCAATACCCCAGTAACTCCCAGACGTTTGGAGGTCATTTCTATTAAAACTTCTTTCATCGGAGTATCTCTTTTAACCAAGGGGATAGCATTTCCTTGGTGCATCAAATCAGCAACTTTTAGAAGAAGTCTTTTACCTAAGGAACCTCCCGGATGGAGAATAGCAAAATCTTCTGGCTGGAAACCTCGTTTTTTTAAAACCGCAATTGCCAGCGCATCCCCCATCGCCAAGGCAGCAGTAGTGGAAGAGGTAGGAACAAACCCCCAGGGGCACGCCTCTTCTTTTACGCTAGTATCAATAACAATGTCTCCCCGGGAAGCTAAAGTAGAGTTTGGATTTCCCGTAAAAACGATAACTTTTAATTTTAAGTGATTAAGCAAAGGAAGCAATTGAAGAATTTCATCGGTTTCGCCACTGTGGGAGATGATAATTACTACATCCGAGGGTGAAAGCATTCCTAAGTCTCCATGGATTCCTTCGGCCGGATGAAGAAAGAAAGCTGGTGTTCCGGTGCTGGCTAAAGTGGAAGCAATTTTTTTTCCAATAAAACCAGATTTTCCAATTCCGGTGACTACGACTTTCCCTTTACAACGATAGATAAGTTCCACTGCCCGAACAAAATTGTTATTAACTTTATCGATAAGATTTAAAATCGATTCAGCTTCAATCTTTAAAACTTGCTTTGCAGTTTCCAAAATCATTTTCCATTCCCTTTTTGAGTAATCCGAGAGATTTTTTGAATTTTTTTGAGTAAAGAAGGAAGTTCAGAGATTTTTAAGGAATTTGGCCCATCACAAAGGGCTTCTTCTGGCTTGTCGTGTACTTCGATATATATTCCATCTATCCCTACTGCAGTAGCTGCCATTGCCAAATAAGGAATAAACTCGCTTTGTCCTCCTGAAGCAGTGCCTTTCCCTCCCGGAAGTTGAACACTGTGAGTGGCATCAAATATGATCGGAAATCCATATTGCCGCATAATTACTAATGAACGCATATCCACTACCAGATTATTATAACCAAAGGTGGTGCCCCGCTCGGTAATGAGAATATTTTCATTATGACAAGCAGTAATCTTTTGAGTTAGAGGAGCGATTTCATAAGGAGAAAGGAATTGTCCTTTTTTAATATTTACTGGCTTTCCAGTATTGCCGGCTTTAACCAGCAAATCAGTTTGGCGACACAAAAAAGCGGGAATTTGGATAATATCTAAAACTTCTTTAGCTTCATCAATTTCTTTCAGTTGATGGACATCGGAGATAATAGGAACCTTTACCTGGGTTTTCACCTTAGCTAAGATCTCCAGTCCCTTTCTTAGCCCAGGTCCCCGGTAAGAATTTAGCGAGGTCCGGTTGGCTTTGTCATAAGAAGATTTAAAGATAAAAGGGATATCCAGCTGCTGGGTGATGGATTTAAGTTGCTCAGCCAAAGCTAAAGTTTTTTCTTCGGATTCAATTACACAAGGTCCGGCAATTACTACCAGAGGATTTTTTCCCCCAATTTTTACATTCTTAGTTATGACTACTTCACGGGTCATGATTTATTCCTTAAAGCCGCCCGGATAAATTCTCGAAATAAAGGGTGAGGGTCAGTGGGACGAGATTTAAATTCCGGGTGAAACTGGCATCCTAAAAACCAGGGGTGATCAGGAACCTCAATTATCTCAACCAATTTTCCATCCGGAGAAGTTCCCCCAATTTTTAAACCTTTACTTACTAAAACTTCTTGAAGACTTTGATTAAATTCATACCGATGCCGGTGGCGTTCATAAATAAGTTCCTTTTGATAAGCCTGATAGGAAAAAGTATCCTTTTGTAGTTTGCAAGGATAAGAACCCAGTCGCATGGTTCCTCCCAAATAGGAGTTTTCATCTCGTTTCTGGACCAAATTATTTTTGTAATCAATCCATTCCTTTAAAAGGAAAATAACCGGATAAGGAGTATCGGGGCAAAATTCCGCGCTGTGGGCTTCTTTTAGTCCACAGACATTCCGGGCAAATTCTACTACCGCGAGTTGCATCCCCAGACAGATACCAAAGAAAGGAATTTTGTTCTCTCGCGCATATTGTATAGCTTGAATTTTTCCCTCAATCCCCCGACTTCCGAAACCGCCGGGAACTAAAATCCCCTGGGCATTAGAAAGAAATTCGTGGGGGCCCTTTTTTTCAATTTCTTCGGAATCAACAAATAAAAGATTAACCTGACAATTGTTGGCAATTCCCCCATGCAGAAGGGCTTCGTTGAGACTTTTATAGGAATCGACTAAGTTAACATATTTACCCACTACCGCAATGAGGGTAGTGGTTTCCGGATGTTTTATCTTTCTCACTATCTCTTCCCATTTACTAAGATTGGGAGCTCCGGTCCAGATATTAAGCAATTCAACAATTTTTTCATCAATTCCCTCTTTATGAAACACCAGCGGCACTTCATAGATATGGTTCACATCTAAGGCAGTTATTACTGCGCTTTTGTCAATATTACAAAAAAGAGCAATTTTGGACTTTACTTCATCCGGAAGATAGCGATCAGTGCGACAGAGAAGGATATCTGGCTGAATTCCAATCTGGAGAAGTTCTTTGACACTATGTTGGGTAGGTTTGGTTTTAAGTTGCCCGGCGGTTTTAATAAATGGGACTAAAGTGAGGTGGATGTATAATACATTCTCTTTTCCTAAATCGGTTTTAAGTTGTCGAATAGCTTCCAAAAAAGGTAAGGATTCAATATCTCCTACTGTTCCTCCAATTTCCACAATAGCGATGTCTACTCCCACCCCTACTTCTTTGATTTTTTGTTTGATTTCGTCGGTTACATGGGGGATAACCTGGACTGTGCCTCCTAAGTACTCTCCCCTCCTTTCTTTATTAATTACTGAATCATAAATCTGTCCAGTAGTAAAATTATTTTTTTTCCCCATCCGAGCTGAAGTATATCTTTCATAATGGCCTAAATCTAAATCAGTTTCCGCACCATCATCGGTTACGAAAACCTCGCCGTGTTGAAAGGGGCTCATAGTACCGGGGTCAACATTAATATAGGGGTCAAGTTTTAAAAAAGTTATCTTTAAACCCCGAGCTTCAAGGAGAGCTCCGATTGAAGCTGCTGCCACTCCTTTACCTAAGGAGGAAAGCACTCCTCCAGTAATAAAAATATATTTGGGTTTAACCAATGTTATCTCCTCCAAAATTATATGACCAGCCTTTTTTATGAACCAGCATTCTTACCCTTTCTAAATCTTGAAAATTGTCGACTCCCAGGGAATCTTTTTCTGTTTTCTCCACTTTAATTTTGTAACCATTTTCCAAAGCCCGAAGTTGTTCTAATTGTTCAATTTTTTCCAGGGGGGTAGGCGGGAGCTGAGCAAAATGAAGGAGGAAATCGCGTTTGTATCCGTAAAGACCAATGTGTTTAAAAATCCAGTGGGAAGATGGAAGAACTTCAATTCCTTTTATATCTGGCCAAATATTTCGGCAGTAGGGGATAGGAGAGCGAGAAAAATAGAGAGCATATCCTTCCTGATCAGTAACTACTTTTACCACATTTGGATTTATCAATTCCTCAACGGTTTTAATTTCTCGCTTTAAGGTACACATATAAATCGAAGGATTATCTTTAAAGGATAAAATTACTTCTTCAATCATCCCCGGATCAATCAATGGTTCATCTCCCTGAACATTGATTATTATTTCCCAATCTTTTTTTTCTTTTGCAATCTCAGCAATCCGATCAGTTCCGGATTGATGTTCCGAGGAAGTAATTTGACAATTACCTCCGAAACGCTTCACTACTTTATAGATTCTTTGGTCATCGGTTGCCACCCAAACTTCGTTTACCCATCGGGCTTTTTTTGCCCTTTCGTATACCCAGCGAATCATTGGCTCTCCGCCAATTTCGGCAAGAGGTTTGCCGGGGAGACGGCTTGAGTGGTAACGTGCAGGGATTACTGCGACAATCTTCATTTTTACTAAATAGATTTTTGGTTAAAAATTATAATATTAAACCTCTAAAGTCAACTGCTAAAATCTCAAATTGGAATATTTTATGCAACTATTTTCCCATAGAAAAATTTTTGTGGCTAAACAATTGACCTTCTTGGATAGATAAACTTACTTGTTGACAATACTAAATTTTTTCTATATTTAATTTAAAAATCATAACCGATATCATGATAATTTTTTAATAGATTTATTAGATGAAATGTCCTTTCTGTCGGCATCTGGAAAATAAAGTGGTTGACTCCCGAATGAGCCGAGATGGAAGTGTAATTCGGCGACGTCGGCAGTGCCTTAATTGCCAGCGGAGATTTACCACCCACGAGCGAGTGGAAGAAATCATGCCCATGGTAATTAAAAAAAACGGAGATCGGGAGCCATTTGATCGCAACAAAATTTTAGTAGGAATACAAAAAGCTTGTCAGAAACGGCCAATTAGTGCCGAAGAGATTGAGGGGATTGTTAATCGAATTGAAGAATTTCTCCAGGAAAAGGGAGAAAAAGAAATTCCTTCTTCCGTAATTGGGGAAAAGATTATGCAGGAACTCCATGCCTTAGATGAGGTTGCCTATGTTCGTTTTGCCTCAGTTTATCGTTCTTTTAAGGACCTTACTGACTTTATGATGGAAGTTAAGGAATTGCTGGGAAGTCGAGAGAAAGAAAAAAAGCTGTGAAAGGTTTAGAAGCTAAAACTCCGGAATATTACATGCGCCGGGCGATTAAATTAGCCTTAAAGGCGAAAGGAAAGACTAGTCCTAACCCTTTAGTAGGCGCAATAATTGTTAAAGATGGGAAAATTGTTGGAGAAGGTTTTCACCTTCGGGCCGGAGAGCCTCATGCCGAAATAAATGCGCTTAAGGTTGCGGGAGATAAAGCTAAGGGAGGAGAGATTTATTTGAATTTAGAACCCTGTAGCCATACCGGGAGGACTCCTCCCTGTGTAGAAGCATTGATCCAAAGTCAGATTAAAAAAGTTTTTGTGGGTATGGTTGATCCCAACCCTTTAGTCCAGGGAAAGGGGATAAAAATACTGCAGGAGGCAGGGATTGAAGTTAAAGTGGGAATTCTGGAAGCAGAATGCCGAAAATTAAATGAAATATTCATCAAGTATATTACCACCCGGAAGCCCTTTGTGATTTTAAAAGTAGCAGCAAGCCTCGATGGGAGAATTGCTACTGATACCGGAGATTCCAAATGGATTACTAATGAAAAATCTCGAAAATATGTCCACCGGTTGCGGAGCGAAGTGGACGCGGTACTAGTAGGCATTGGAACGGTTGAGAAGGATAATCCCCAGCTTACCTGCCGTTTAAAAAACCAGCAGGGAAAGGATCCAGTGAGGATAATTGTTGATTCTACTCTAAGAATTTCACCCGAGGCAAAGGTTTTAAATCTTAATTCTTTGTCTCCGACGATTATTGCCACCACTGACCGGGCAAAGCCAGAAAAGATTAAAATAATTGAAGGGAAAGGGGCGCGGGTAATGATTATCCCTTCTCGGGATCGGGTTGATCTAAACGCACTTATGGATGCTCTGGGTAAAGAGGAGATTACCAGTGTTTTAATCGAGGGAGGAAGTGAAGTTAATACTGCAGCTCTGGAAGCAGGAATTGTGGACAAAATAATATTTTTTTATGCTCCCCGGATCATCGGAGGTAAAAAGGCCCCGCTTATAATGGAAGGGAAAGGTTTTTCGTTAATAAATGAATGCTGGCAGGTTTATCAAATGGAAGTTCGCCGTTTTGGTGAAGATGTTATGATTTCCGGATACCTAAAAAGATAATCAGGCAATAGTGATAAAAGGCAGGACTTAAAGCGAGGTGAATATGTTTACCGGACTGGTGGAAGACTTGGGAGAAATTATTCAAGTTGAGGGGGGAACTGCAGGATTTTCAATGGTAATAGCTTCGCATTTTGATTTAGCTTTCCCGGATATTGGGTCAAGTATTGCAGTAGACGGAGTCTGTCTTACCGTAGTAGGGATAAATAAAAATAGGTTTACGGTTGATATTTCGCCAGAAACATTAAAAAAGACTACTCTTCAATGGAAGAAAAAAGGTGATCAGGTTAATCTCGAACGGGCATTACAGGTTTCCGATCGGTTGGGAGGGCATCTGGTAACTGGACATATCGATGGTATCGGGACAATTAACTCCATCGAAATTAAAGGGAATTCGTTGATATTTTCAATTACAGTTCCGTCAGAAATAAGTAAGTATTTGATTACCAAAGGTTCGGTAGGGGTAGATGGGGTAAGCCTTACGGTAAATGAAGTAAAAGAAAACCATTTCTCCGTAAATATTATCCCCCACACTGCCCGGGTAACCACTCTGGGCAGAAAGAAAATAGGGGATAAGGTAAATATTGAAACTGACCTGATCGGAAAATATGTAGAAAAATTTCTCCGGGAAGCAGGGATTATTTCGGTAAAAAAAGAAGGGGGAACTTCTTCGCTCGATTATAATTTTTTAAGTAAGCATGGATTTATTTGAAATTTTATATTAATTAAAGTAAATTAATTACACTAACTAATTTTCAATCTCTTATAACAATGGAAGGAAGTTAAATTATGCCGCTTGCAACGATTGAAGAAGCCTTAGAAGATATAAGACAGGGTAAAATGGTAATTCTCTGTGATGATGAGGACCGGGAAAATGAGGGGGATTTGACCATGGCGGCGGAAAAAGTTACCCCGGAAGCGATCAATTTTATGGCGAAATACGGCCGGGGACTTATCTGCCTTACCTTAACTGAAGAAAAAGTTAAACAACTTGGTCTTCCACTAATGGTGGAAAATAATACTTCTCCTTTTACCACTGCTTTTACTGTTTCGATTGATGCACGCCGGGGGATAACTACCGGAATATCAGCTTATGATCGGGCAGTCACCATTAAAACTGCAATTGCGGATGATGCCCGGCCTGATGACCTGGTAAGGCCGGGGCATATTTTCCCATTACAGGCAAGACGAGGAGGGGTATTGAAGCGAACCGGGCAAACTGAAGGCTCGGTGGATTTAGCCCGGTTGGCGGGATTAAAACCGGCAGGAGTGATTTGCGAAATTATGAAAGATGACGGCACGATGGCTCGGATGCCGGATTTAGAAAAGTTTGCCGCTGAACACAATCTAAAGATTATTACGGTTGCAAGTATCATCAACTATCGGATAAAAAAAGAATCATTGGTAAAGCCAGTAGTCGCTGCTAACCTCCCGACCCATTACGGAGGAGACTTCAAATTAATTGTTTATGAGAGTGAAATAGATAATGCCTACCATTTAGCGTTAGTGAAGGGAGAGTGGGATGCGGATGAGCCAGTTTTGGTTCGGGTCCATTCAGAATGTTTAACTGGAGATGCTTTAGGTTCTCGGCGCTGCGATTGTGGTCAACAACTCCACAGCGCGATGAGGATGATTCAAAAAGAAGGTAAAGGAGTAATCTTATATATGCGCCAGGAAGGAAGGGGGATCGGATTGGTTAATAAATGTAAAGCTTATGCTCTTCAAGACTGTGGTCAGGACACAGTAGAGGCTAATGAGGCGTTGGGTTTTAAACCCGATTTACGCGATTATGGAGTTGGTGCGCAAATATTGCGTCATTTAGGGGTGAGAAAGATTCGTCTGATGACCAATAACCCGAAAAAGATCGTAGGGCTTCAGGGCTATGGTCTTACCATTGAGGAGCGAGTTCCGATTATTATACCTCCGAATGAAGACAATCTCCGTTATCTCCAGACCAAGCGGGATAAGTTAGGACATATCTTAGATTTAATCAATGCTTAAAAGGAGAGATACTGATGGCAAAAATATTTGAAGGAAAATTAAATGCTTCCGGATTAAAATTTGGAATTGTAGTGAGCCGTTTTAATGACTTTATCGGAGAAAAACTGGTGGCAGGGGCTTTGGACGCATTAGAACGCCATGGAGCAAATGCTGGTGATATTGAAATTTTTAAGGTTCCCGGAGCGTTTGAAATCCCGTTTTTGGCAAAAAAATTAGCCCTTACTAAAAAATTTGATGCAATAATTTGTTTAGGTGCGATTATCCGGGGGAACACTCCTCATTTTGAATACATTGCGGCTGAAGTCTCCAAAGGGATTGCTTCGGTCAGTCTGGAGACGGGCACCCCAGTTATTTTCGGGGTTCTTACTACTGATAATATTGAACAAGCTATTGAACGAGCTGGCACTAAATCCGGGAATAAAGGATTTGAAGCAGCTAATGCGGCAGTGGAAATGGTAAACCTTCTTAAAAATATTTAAGTGGCAATCAATCGAAGAAAAGCGCGCGAACTTGCACTTCAAATTCTTTACCAAATTGAGTTAACCCAGCAGCCAGCGAATGAGGTGTTGCTGCTTTTTTTTTCCTATCTTTATCCCCAAAAAGGTCTCGAGGATTTTACCCGGCGTTTAGTATACGGCGTGAAGGAACATCAGCAAAAAATTGACCAAGTTTTAAGGCAATACTCCGAAAATTGGAGTTTAGAAAGAATTTCAGCGGTTGATCGAAATATCCTCCGGATAGGAATTTTTGAACTCCTATTCTGCCCTGATATTCCCCCCAAAGTGAGTATAAATGAGGCAATTGAATTGGGAAAGAAATTTGGTACCGAAAAATCCGCTGCTTTTATTAATGGAATCTTAGACAAAATCGCTCACATCAAAAAGAAACCTATGGAAAGGAATTCCTAATGTCCAATTACTTGGTTCTAACCTGGATAAGAATAACTTTTTTATATTTGGCTTTAGTTTTGGTTGGTAGCGGAAAAGCTACGGCAGAGGAAAATAATCAAGTTCAAAGATATACCCTTGAGAATGGATTAACCGTAATTTTAAAAGAGAATAAAACTGTTCCTTTGGTGGCGTTTCAAATGTGGATAAAAGTTGGTAGTGCGGATGAACGGGAAGAAGAAGCCGGAGTAACCCACCTTATCGAGCATATGCTGTTTAAAGGGACAGCGAAAAGGAAAGTAGGGGAAATTGCGCGGGAAGTAGAAGCAGCGGGAGGAACGATTAATGCTTTTACTTCCTATGACCAGACCGTATTTTATTTGATAATTCCAAGCCAGTATTTTAACTTAGGCTTAGACATAATTTCCGATGCAATTCAAAATTCTTCCTTTGAATCGGAAGAACTGGAAAGAGAAAAGGAGGTGGTTTTAGAAGAAGTCCGAATGAGGACTGATCACCCTTCAACTAAACTTAATGAAGCTCTTTTTTCTACTATTTATACAGTTCATCCTTACCGGCGACCAATTATTGGCTTTGAAACTACAGTAAAAAATCTCGATCGAAAAAAGGTGATAGAATATTATCGTACCTGGTATACCCCCGACAATATGTGTTTAGTCATAACCGGAAATTT
>Ga0315298_1002212_pt1 | contig 33641 bp, 49 predicted proteins | sample WHS_1_MG_FD_203077 | JGI IMG/M metagenome (GOLD analysis project Ga0315298, IMG submission 203077) | Extremophilic microbial mat communities from Washburn Hot Springs, YNP, Wyoming, USA - WHS_1_MG | ecosystem: Environmental > Aquatic > Thermal springs > Hot (42-90C) | place: USA: Wyoming...
GTAACGCATCGAATTGGGTGGATATTCATGGCTTGATCAAAACGTCTCAGGATGTCCTGGTAGAACAGGGCATTATTGGCTACAGACGTCCGCATTACGAAGAAAGTCTTCGTGATAGCCATGGCCGCACGGTAGAGTTGTCTCTGTCCGGTCACGCGGTTGATAATCTGAAGAGTCGCAGGATTCCCGGATTCATCATGAAACGTGTTAAGAATATGAATGGAATGGCTGACCGTATGGTTAGTTTTCCAACCAGTTTTTGCACATAGCCGAATAAAAATGGCATGATCGTTTGCGGTATTGCTATTCAATCCACTAGCTTGGGCGAGAACCTGATCTAGAGTTGGTGGACTGGCATAATTGTATTCACCATCTTTCGATACACCGCCACCGAGAACGGCAATTCTGACCGCAGGGGCATGGGTAACCACTATTCTATCGCTTGGCTCCAATTCAATCATATGTTCCAATGCCGCTGCCATTGGTAGGCGCACTGGAACTGTATTGCCGCGATAAATTGATACTTCAGTTGCTGATTGGTTGAGGCCACCATCCTTATTGCTAAGGAGATCGACGCCATTACCCATAGCTTGTGTCAACGCTTCAGCCAATGTCATGCCAGCGGCATTCCACTGAATTGTTTTGGGCGCGCCAATTGCTCCCGTGACGATAATGCCGCCCTGTGGGACGGAAAGAGCATCCACCTTGATGGCTGGGTTCTGCATGATCCCCAGACCGGCAAATCGACTGGATAGCTCTTCCTGAGCCTCGGAAACAGTCAATCCAGAAACTTTCACCCGTCCAGCATACGGCAAATCAATTGTTCCATTTGGACTGACCGTATATTTGCCAAGATCGATCTGTCGTGGCGTCAAATTCATACCGCCGCCAGACGATCCGGACCACGGAGAAATAGTCAAAAGATTGACGTGAAGCGTGTCCCCTGGAGCGAATCTTATTTGAGATACTGGTGGAGTATCAGCCAACTTGATAAGAGATCTTTGCAATTCATCGGCTTCTTCATGCTTCACTTGAACAGCCATGGCTGACGCATAATCTGGTGTGACACGAACCACATCAACATCCTTGGCATGCCCGATCGCGCCTGCAGAGGGGCCTGCGCTGGGCAATGATGCACATCCGGAAAGGCCAAGCAGAAAAGAAGCTGGCAGGGCAAAGCGAGATATTTTTGCGGAAATACTCATCGGACAAACACCCATAAGATAAATGTCAGCAGGAACACGGCAAAAGTGTTGAACAGCCGATCAGGAAGTTCAGCCGCATGAGGATTAGACATCGGGCTGATGATGGCGAGATAGTATTTGTTCTTGTCAGCCTTTAATTCGGCTTCCTGAACGGCAATCTCTACCTACCTCAACATGAAAGTGTCATTGGTCCTAGCTGTTACGAGAGGGTCATAGCCAGCGGCATCGCGAGACAATTTGGAAAAGCTCTTCTGTGCATTTTCTATTTTTGTCGTGATGACCTTGATGGCAGCCCGCATATTCCGATTGACCGGATTATTCGGCGTAGCATTAGCCATTGTGTCATATTGAGCTTCAAGCTTGGCTTTCTGTTCTTTCAGAGCTTCAAGAAATGTCAATTGTGAGGCATACAGCAGTTTTGGATCATAGATACCAATTTTGGCTCGATATTGTGACAAAGCTGCTTCATCATGATTTAATTGGCTTTGCACTTCATGCTTCTGGCGAAGCGCTCTTGCCATATAATCTTGTTCTTCCTGATGGTTCATCTGATCGATGTGCGCGATTGAGTCCTTCAGAATTTGATTGCCAAGCCTGGAGGCAAATGCAGATGAAGGCCCAAGCACACGAATTGAGACAATGCCGCTATTTTCGCTGACGGACACTCGAATATGATTTTGATAATAATGCCAAAGCGCGACGTCATTTCGTCGAAGTAAATCTATCAAGCCGCCATAGCGAAAAATAAAGTCTCCTTTTGACCACGCCGCCGCCAAGTTGATCTTTTGATTAGCTTCCTGATATTCAGTCCATGATAAGATATATTTTTTCAGGACGCGGCCAGCATTTGTGGAACCACCTCCGGAAGATCCAGACAACATCGAAACCAGGCTGGGCGGGCTATGATTGGCTTTGTAAACCTTCAAAGAAGCCGTTGAAACATAAATTGGAGATGCAATAAAAATATAAAAAAACATGCCAAAAGTGTAGGCAATAAAACAATGAATTTAAATGATATAAAATTAAACCTTTTTACATCATTATCATTTTTTTTGTTTTTCACAAAAATCATGTTTATCCTTTTCTTTTTAAAAGGAAGCCCAGAAACAAGCACATATTTCTCATTTGATTTTTTATCAATCAAAATGAGACGTTTTCTTTGATTAGAAAACATGTTTATTTGTCGTTCTTATTCGCAATGCAACATAAAAGTCCAGTTTTGAAGATGAAACTTTTGAAACATTCTTTTAAGTGTAATAATCTTAAAAAATATAAAAAACTTTTTTATTAAAAATTTATATATATAATAATTTTATGAAAATTGTGGTTGATTTTTTGGTTTTATATTGTATTATATTTTCATGCTTCTCATTGAACAGATCTCAACTGCATTGCAGAACCCAAAGCGAATCCTGACTGGTGATGACCAGGCGGAACGTAAGCGTCATGCTTTATCGCTCAGGACCAGGGTTATCGAATCAAGACGGTTTTATGCCAATGAAGATGTCAGCAGATCTGCTGCCAGACTTGGATTGGACAACCCTGATATTCTGATGGGTATGCTGCGCAATGCCAGGCTTCCTTTTGAGAAGGTCTGGATTGAGTGGCACAATCGAGCACATATTGAAGAAACTGGTGATGATGTCGCCGATGATGCCCCAGAAAAAATCGGTGCTTTTATCCAACGTATCGATGAGGATAAGCCGATTTATCGGATGAATATTTGTGGCATGGACGGAAAGGGATATGGCGTTGCCGAATCTCCGTTGTCATACATCTGGAATGCTTATGAGCCAATTGAGGATATTCTAGCTATTCCGGACACAAAATTTATCTGTGATTTGATGAAGCCAGTCTGGGATGAAATCACGCCATCAAGTGAAGTGATGCCAGAAAGAATGATTCGTATTTCATGCCTTGGCTCTGCATATTCCAGAGCTTTGCGTGGTTTAACCAGTAATACCGTTGATCTTTCAGGTGAGGAAAACGAGCCTGATTATGGTGTTGCTGATCATTATATCGAGCAGACAAATCAATTTTCCAATCACTTTACGATCGTTTTAAATCCGGCGCTGAGGAAATGGCTCCGCAACGCGACAAACCATCTTGAACTCAGGAAGTATATCGCACGAGACCTTATCGAAAGTGCTGGAACAGTGCGCTATGTGGTGTCCTTGCTGGCTATGATCAATCAAGGAGATTATATCTCTCGCGAACCGTCTGTGCGGCCAAGCCATAAGCGGATGATGGGCAATCGTCTTGTGCCGTATCTTGACCATTGGACCGTCACCATGAAGGTTCCCAGGAAGATCGCAGAGCAAAAAATCCGGCATGCATATGCAGAGCGGGCTTCAACAGAAATGCCGCGCCAGGAAATTATCGGACACTGGAAGCAAAGACATAATACCGGAGATCCGAATTGCGAACATGTGTTTGTCCCTAAAACCCACAACCATGAGCATTGCGCCCTGTGTGGCCGGTTCAGGTGGCACGTTAAGGAATATATGCGTGGGAATGCCGAAATTGGCTTTGTGACAAAAGATAGACTTCTTGTTGAAGCAAAATAAAGCATAAAAAAGGCCGACAATTTCAAAACAATGAATTGTCAGCCTTTTTTATAGACAATGATTTTAATTTTCTATTCCAGGCATTTTAGCCTGGTTTTCTGTTCCATTCTGGCCGTCCGTATAGGATCCTTTCCAAAGTGGATTGTTATCCCAAGCTGGAATTGTCTGGCAAAGCTCTTCATGGAAATATAGGTAGGCTGATTTTGCGACTTCAAAACCTTTAGGTCGATTGTCCCTGAGCCAAATCAGAAAGTCCATTTCATCAACATTGCATTCAAATCCAATATGCCTTTGGCTTTTATAATAAGCCAGCATTTCTTTAACATTATCATTAAAATCTTCCATATAGAAAACAATATCTTCGACGGCGCTTTTGTTGCCCCATCTGGCAAGATCATAAATCTGTTCGATGCTACAGATTTTGAAAAATTCTGTAGCATCGAACCTGACCGCCATATGCATATCATTAGTATGGCATTCAGCTCTGATCATTGCCTTGATTTCCTATATGGATTTCAAAATTAAGGAGCTGGCTCTTCGGTCTGTTCCGTATTTTTGATTGGGTTGTCCTGATCAGTCAAAAAGGCATAAACATCGTTGTAAGTGTAAGTGCCGTCATTAATCTGACTTCTTTTATCGGCATATGCAAAAATTCTGATTTCGACATCATCCTTAGTGGGGATGAAATCGATATTTTCTTTAATTTTTTCCAAAGCTTCTGGGCTGAAATCGTAACTAATGGAAATGCCATATGTGTCTTTACGTTTATTACTGATGAGATCAATAATATTCTTGCAGACTATTTCCTTTAAATCGGTAATCCGATCGATCAGAACGATTTCTTCTTTCATCTCATCAGTCAAACGATCTGTTAATGAAATGCACAGGCCGGGACGGGAAAATGGATTAGGGGATGAACTAATAGTGAAGGCGATATTTCCTACCTCGAAAGCTTCGAAAACAGCGTGCAAGTTTGCACAAGCTTCCGGACCAATAGCCCTTACAGCAAATTCGTGTCCACTCCAACTGCCTAAAATTCCGGCGTTTTCATTCATCCACATATCACGCTCTTTGAGCGAAGCTCTTTTCTTCAGTGGAGTAAATTTATTTGTTTCAGTATTATGGTAATAATTCATCCTTGGGAAAAATTTGTCGATAGATTCCAAATTAAGCTTTTCTTTGGGGATAACAAAACATCCTGGAATATTGGATTCAACTGTTTCCGTACTGCCCAAAAAAATCTTTACGGCGCTTTTCATTCCAACATACATAATAGATTCTGGATGCTTTTTGGTGCCGATATCAGAAATTACAACAATACCATTATTATAACCGAAATCCTTGCCAATCATTCTACGGGTAATTCCGGGAGCACTTTTGGGATCTACACGAAATCCCGATAAAAGCCTATCGATGCCCCACTCATGTTCTGCGCATCCACCGCCACCCAGGATCATTACCTGAAATTCGCCAGTTCCTCCGATATCGAAAAAACCAGTGCTTCTTTTGTCATTAGCAGCTTCGCGCATAATTTTAGGTCCGTTTGTTGATTCACTATAAATAATAATAATACATTTTTTTAGCAAACACAAAATAGCAAAATAATGTATTAAATTTAAGATTTTATATGCTTATAATTTCTTATATTTAATATTTTACTTTTAAAAAGTCGCACTCTTCTGTTGATTTAAACAACGTTTTGTATTATACATTTCTATATTGTTTTAGGAGGTTGCTGTGCGGTTCATTGGTGGCAAAGACTATTATGATGCTGGTTTGAAGTTCGGTGTTGACGAGAGCATCATTTTTGTTCGCTCTCGTCCTGACAATAAAGTCTATAATCCGAAAAATTTTCCAGACGAAGTTGTTGAGCTGGTAGAACGCCTTTTCGTCGACCATGATTTCGTGCGGAAAGACAGAGAATGGGCAACTATTTGCAGTTCAAGCTATTTTGTCATTGGCGATACCCTCTATAGGGGATATTCCCTTGATTACGCATTTTATGATCTGAGAGCGGTCAATGATGCATATGCGTGGACAAAAAATGATCTGCTAGATAACATGAAATGTGATATCGATGATATTTGCATCAATGGTCTTGAAAGTTTTTCGAGTAAGAGAGTTAAACTTAACTTTCTTGATGAATATTTCACTCCTCAAAAGCTGAAGCCAAGAGAGATCGAACTGATGATTTCTCAAAAAATCACTGTCATGGCGAAGTATATTCTGAATTATGGTGGCGATTGTGTAACTGTAAACTGTGATGACCTGAAGAATATCCAAGCTTACAAGATTTTGGATCCTTATACGGCATATCAAAAGATTGAGCAGTGGATTTCTGGCGTTCTTCCGTTTCCTGGAGCCGAAATGGTTGAAGTTTCAGATAAGACCAGAATTTCCAAACATGGTTTTGACAAAGCTTCTTTCAGGAAGCCGAAGGAAAAGGCTATCGCTCAACGAAATTGATTTTTCGATTTCCTGATTTTCGATCATATTAATTGTGAACGGAAATCAGGAATAGGCCACTCAAAATGGATGAAAATTTCAATATGACTCCAGAAAATTTGCACGATATCATCATGAATGCAAAAATTGGAGAAATGAGAAAAGACGCTCAAATTGAAACCTGCACAGTATTTGCTGCTGCATTAGGCGATTTGCTCAAAAACAGAAAAATAGAACATACATATCTATGCGTTTCGCCCAAAACACCACATTCATCGCTTATGTGGTATCATACAGTCATCGGTTTTGCAGGCAAGATGTTTGACAGCTATGGTCTTTTTGATGCAGATATCCTGAAAAAACGACAAAAGTTGAAGATAGATCTCGATCTTCTTGTTAAAAATGATGTCCGAGAAGATGTTGACGAAGAATTCAGAAAATTATATATTTTTTTCGTTAAAAAGCTTGAGAAATCATTCGCTGAATTTGAAAAAACCATCAATCATCAACTAGAGATCGCTCCTTAAACAAATGGATATAGAGGTAAACAAATCATCGGGTATGACCAGAATAATTTGGTCAGGCCAGGCGCATTTAAACGAAGTTGTTAACTTCTTTAATAATGCTGTGATGAAAATTGGTCCTGAAAACAGGTTTGTTGACGCGGTTTATATCATCAGTAAATCAGGATCAGAAACTTCGTTTAAGCCATATTCTGACACAAAAAAATTCGACACAGCCCGTTTCGTAATGGGCGATAAGATGTTTATGGATCGTCGTATAGGAGGAAAGGTCATCAGTGATGAGCATATTATTGTCCGTATCGATCTTGAAGGATTAAGACGGCCAATAAAAGTGGAAAACTCTGGAACCATAATTTTAAAAAACAAATATCTATATGGTTTATCAGATCATATCGCCAGATTGTTGAGACATAGCCCAGATGGCATTGGTCAAAGAAGCAGAGAAATAGCAAGGCAAATCCGTAAAATTTCACGTATTCACGGTTTGATGGAATAATGCTCCTGGACGTATCGGACAAAGGAGAACATTTCAATGAATACGGAATATAAAATTGTTTTTTACAACAAAGATTTTTATCATAAACATCGCGATTATATTGCGAAAGAATATGAAGTTTTAGGAATAGAAAAATTTAAAGAGAAATATCCCTATCTTGATTCGGTTTTAAGTCAGCATGATGATAGATTCATGATCGTTGCCTGGAGCCGAAATGGAGATATGATTGGATTTTCCAGCTTATCGAACTATTCAATAAAAAATTTATCTAAAGAAACACAAGATAAATTAAACAAACATTCCTATGATGATACTTATTTGGCCGTAAACTCTATTTCTGTTGTTCCACAATATAGAAATAAAGGATTTGCCAGAAAGCTTCTTGAAGCCACTTTTGAATTTTCGCTAAAACATGCAAGAGACAATAACGACAAAATATCGCATCTAAAACTAAGTAGCTTTTCAGAAACAGGTATCGAAAGAATGCCAAATTTAGTTAAAAAAGTAGCAAAACAATATCCAAATCTTTTAGTCGAATATGGAAGCTCTGACATTAGTAAATTCGGATTATATGTTTATGAAATTTCCATAAAAAATGATTTACTAGAGCAAGATATAGTTCAACATATTCCAATCTTAAATTTATAAATAGACGCCCAAAATTATATTTATTTAAATTTTTATTTAAAGTTTGACTTTATCAAAGTTTTATTTTTATTTGAATATGTCTAATGTTTGTATAAAATTCTTTTCAAGCATATATTTTTTATCAAAAATGATATGAATAGCTTGTTGCTATTTGCAATTTTTACATTTATAGATATAAAAGGATAAAAACGACCTACAACTCTTTTTATGGTTTTATAAAATGTCTGGATCAAATTCAATCGTTGGCAATTTTGATGATGAGTTCCGACGTTTCTTCTCGGAGTCAAAGAATTACGACATGCTTTCTCCTGAAGAGGAAGCCGAACTTTTCAAGCTTTATAAGGCTGGGGATAAAGCAGCGGAACGGAAAATTATCCGTTCCCATTATCGTCTTGTTGCCAGTATAGTCAGGAAATACCGTGGCTATAATCTGCCTTTGGGCGACCTTGTAAGTGAAGGTAGATATGGCCTGGTCAAGGCACTCAATAATTTTAATCCAGATCAGGGAAACCGTTTCGCCACTTATGCGATGTGGTGGATCCGGGCTAGCGTTCAACAGTATGTTCTTGAGAATTCATCGATCGTAAAATTCTCTGGCAGCTCAACCAGGAAGAAGCTGTTTTTTGGCCTTCGCAGAGCTAAAGCAGCTATGGGAGTGGTTGGTCTTCTTAATGATGAGCAGGCTCAAGAAATTGCTGAAGTTATGGATGTGTCCCATGATATCGTGCTCGATATGGATCAACGGCTCACGAATGGTGATTACAGCCTTAATCACCGCGTAGGAGATGATGGCGACACCGAGATGCTTGATTTCCAGGCCGACACCGATCCTCTTCAGGATGAACAGGTTTCCGATAAACAGGATGCGAAGAAAAGAAGGGAACTTATCTTTAAGGGCATGGAAGGTCTGAAAGATAGAGAAAAGCGTGTCATCATGATGCGACATCTTAAAGACGAACCAGCATCCCTTCAGGATCTCGCCGAGGAAATGTCGGTCAGTCGCGAACGCGTCAGGCAAATCGAAACGAATGCTTTGCGCAAGCTGAAGAGGAATATCGAAACCATAATGACCTCTGAAGCTATTGCCCTGCGAAAGGCAACGGCAGAGTTCGAAATCGTTCCAACGGCTTGATTAAATTAAGGAGGTAAATGCCTCCTTGATTTTTATGGACTCGGATCATCATTATTTTTCGTGTTCGAAATATCTAAAAGATTCACCGGCCTGGCGATACCGCTCTTATCCAGAGCAAGATTAACCAGAAACGGCAAATTATTTACCGGATTAATACGGCGCACATCATCTACTGGATGAATTTCGATCTTCTCATCAGTCATTGATCTCGCTGCAGAGAATTCAGCGTGACCAGCCATGGCATGGAAAAAGTGAACCTCAAAATCCTTTCCGGTTGCCTTGCCGACCTGAAAAGTGGGGCGGTTTTTCCTGATCAGCATGACCTGAATAGGATCCACCTCCACATTAAACAAGAAACCACACACATAATGCTTTATTTTTAAATTACTCTTCAATTCAATCTAAGTTTAGGTCAAGATCTTTGTCAACTGCAATAAACTGTGTGATTGGACCAACATATTTTTTTCCATCCGATTCGCGTTTGAACAGATAGAGTTCACCATTCGAAAGATATTCGAGGAGATGGCTTCTTCTGCCTCCAGGAATATCTAAATGTTTTGAAGATATTGGATTATAAACAATTTTTTTGTTGTATTCGGCCATTTTATATTCAACAACTTCACCGCCATTGTAAAGCAACGCAAGCTTGTCTTTATATACGGTAAAATTCTGAACACCGACGATTTTCACGCACTTATCATAATATTCGCCAGTAGCATTTTCCAAGCCCATTTCGGCTGTGAACATCAAGACAATGGGGCCATATTGCATATCTTTTGTATTATAAACAGCGAAAACAAATCCATCGGTACTTGAGAGAACGAAATTTAAATTTCCGGATGCGACAAGAGCTTGTTCATGATCATCCATGCGATATCCAGGGCATGCATTCGGTAAACTGTTTTCAGCCCCACCACATACATCGCAATACGCCAGTCCACCATTACATACACTGCAATTAGGGTCGTTACATTTATGAAATACGTGCCCATTGTTTTTATCGTTAAATCTGGTTTCTGTTTGATTATTCATTTTTTTATTTCCCTTTGTCGTATTGATTGAACTTCTATGACCTGATTAACACGGATCTATCGATACAGCCTGTTCAGGGAAAACCATATCTTTAGGAATTCCAAAAATAGCTGGGATCTCTTTCATACCACTTGAAACCGCAGCATCAAAGCGATGATTACCATCCATTATATACCATTTTCCATCACGGATATTAAAATTAATCGTAATAGGGGGAATCGTCTCTCTTCTTTTAATCATATTCATATATTTTTTAACACCTCTTCTGTAATAACCACTACCACCAGAAGCATTTTCCGGGATTTTGATATTAAAAATAGGAGAATACAAAAAATCGTATGGTTCAAATGGTAGCTCAAAATATTTTTTTTGAGCATGAAAAGAAGAAAACCAGGCTTTTGATTCAGTTAAAAATTTCCACTCATTAAATGGCGGAATTTCGATATACGGATGATTAGCATCAAGATTTTCTTTGATTTTTGCCAAATCAAAATTTTTCAATATGTCTGACATCCTATTGCCCTATTGACCAAAAACCATATTTTAATATAACTTATTATTTGAAAAATACATAAAATCGTGAATTAATCATGATTATTTAGAGATCGTAAAATCGAAAAGGATTAAATAATATTTTTTAGCTTTTCCTAAGCAATGGTGGTTATCATGGCGGACAAAACAATTCAAAACCTACATGGCAGCCGGAATGCATTGGCAATAGGGACAGTCCTCCTTCCACAAGGATCTGATCTTGACGGTCTCGATGACGACATAGAAGAGATTCTTGAGGCCGCTAGACCGGCGTCTTGTCCCAGGCGCGGCCATGTCGTCTATATGGCTCGAAATCTACGAACACTTGAAAACGTGGCACGAAACTCCGAATTCATTTACGAAGTTGAGCCAATCGGAGAGATAATTCGGCTAGACGGTGCATGGGTAAACCGCATCTGGGAATTATTCGCCGACAATGAAGGCAACCAAAACAAGATTGTTATGGACCGCGCCCGACAATACGCCGAAGGCTATTGGTCCGGACGGCCATGTCCAAAATATCAACCGTTTGAAGAAACCATATGGGAATACATGGCGTCGTCCGCCCGTGTCATTCGTGACGTAACTAATGAGATTAAACATGATTTATATATGGAATTTTGATTTTTTTTATTATATTCAACTCAAATATAATCTATATATGAATGAAAAAAAATCAATTATGTCAAATGAAATAGAAAATAGTGTTAGAGTTGCATTTTTTTGGATTGTTTGTATCGCTGTTTGTTCTCTTCTTTATTTATCTCTGATGTCAATGGCTTTTGAAAATAGCAAAAACATTGACATCGCCAACAGCATATATATAGGACATTTTTTATTTTATTATTTCATTGGCAATTGCTATTGTAACAATGGTTTATTGCGATGATATGGCAGTAAATTTTTTAGGTCATAAACAAATGCAACATAGACGCTATTTAAGCGGCAAGAAATCTGATGATGATTGTGAGAATTAGGCGAAACATGTAAAACGTTTCGCTGCTTAAAATAGAAAAAATTCATAATCTTCAGAAAGAATTAATCTTTTTCAGAAAGGATTAATTCTTTCCTTGCTTTAAAACAAATATGGCTTTTTCTGTTAAAACAGCAGCTTTTTCTGGGTCAAAAGCTCCACCACGCCATTCCATCAGATCTCTTAGGCAAAGATTGCGCAACGTTGATAGCCTGCATACGGCCTCCGTACTACCTTCAATCACATATACGGATGAATGCTCATCCCTACGGCACAGAGCCTGTCCAGGTGTGCCCTCCAGCCTCAATAGAACTCGCCTGGCGGCTTTTGATATGCTATGCCACGTCGCCTTGGCCCCTGTTATACCCAGGCTTATATCCTTCATGGCAGCGTCGTATTCGCTTAAAATTTTGATACCCTTTTCGCCATGGTCAGCCAGAAAAGATCGGATCCTCTCCCTGTCAATCAATGACTTCTCATCCAGAACGCTATGAACGTCTTCACCATTCGCAATTCTTTCTAGAAAGTGATCCCAGCTCATCGTTTCACCATTTGCAGAACAAAAACAAAAATGTTTTTGTAAAAAGAGACATCTTTCAATTGATCATGCTATCTTTTAAAATGTGTTTGGTCAATCAGAAAAGGACTACCAAAATGGCCACCAGAGCATATGCAATTAAGTGCAATGAGCTTTATGTCGAACTTGAGTTCGGCTTTTGGAAGCTTTCAAAAAATATTTACTTTTTCAACAGTAATTTCGTTGGTGGACAAGAATTTTCTGAATTAGCACAAGCATTTGCGGTAGTAACCGGAAAAATTCCCTCCAAAAAGAATTTGATCGGTGAATCAGGCAAGAACGCCAAAATAGTCTGGTATCCAGCAACACCAGAAGTTGTTGATACAGACGATGAGCATGAAATGGAAAATTCTGATCCTTATTGGGATCTATTAAATAATCAATTGGAAAAACTGGATTTATTGTATAACGATATAAATTCTGAATTTTGAAGAATTCAAAAAATTATACCACCCGATTTACTCTTGCTCATCATGAACAGAAATATGCTTAACCATATATGGTATTGAAAGCGTAAAGCCTAAAAGCAAGAACATAAAAAACAATTCGTTTTTGTCGAAAAATATGGTCATTAAATTACTGTGTTGGAAAAACCCATAATGGGTTTTCAGCAATGTATTCAATACATCACAAATAGAAGAAAATATATATAATAGATTGGCAAGAACCGTCATCAAGATGACGGTAAATAGCCAATTTTTTTTACGATTAGATATCATATCAATCATCTTCCGGAATAGACACTTTGTCTTCAGGAATCCCAGCAACTTTTGCTATGGTTTTTACTGCATGCTTGAGACATTCTTCATAGCTGTCAAAAAAATGCGGTTCATCCTGATCGGCACCAGACTTATTGGGTTGCCAAATATCCGGATATCCAGGAACATCACCCAACCAATCTTCAACATAGAACTTGCCATTACGGCATTCTACGACAAGAATTTCATAATAGCTTCCAGCTAAAGACAAGCCTGAAATATGCCAATGATTGATTGTTGAAAAGCGTTCGTGACTATTTGACATGTATTAGCCGTTCACAAAATTTTTATTATTATACATGCAATATATTAAAATACAAGTAGAGAAAGCCGTTTTTAAACAGCTTTCTCTACTGATTCGTTTAAATTCCAAAAGACATATTTTTTGAATTGCTCGCTGTCATCGGCAGCAATTCGTCAACCCATTCCTGCACCAGTTTGGACTTTGAATTGGCCATCTTACGTTCGATTGACCTGGCAAATCTACCGGCATATCTATCACTATTTTCGTCCCGTTTCGCCAGGATATAAAATAGTGTAAGCACAATATCGTCATAGCGGATATTGCTGTCTCTGGCCAAATCAGCCGCAATTCGCGAGATGTCGATAAACTTTGGACCAAAAAGAATTGAACCGTTTGACGTATTGGATAGTTCTGCCCAATTGACGCTGATTGATTCAAGTGTGTCCTTGTATTCAAGCGCAGATGGCAAACCATTCTTTGTCTTTTTGGCGGCCACATTAGCCCTATTGATCAGGCTCATATCCACAGTCGGCATGAACGGTTTTACTGAATTGTCATCATTGAATTGCGACATGTATTCATCCATCATCCTCGCATTGCTTTTAATCGAAGATGCAGAAGAAAATCCGGATCCTGATGTTGAGCATACTGCTCTCAATACGCTACCTTTCCTTGCTGATCTGTCGAACATATGATTTACAGAAGCAAACTGTGCAGACGTAAACTGTAATGGATCGGCAAGGGCGACCTTGCGATGGGCTGGCAGTCCATCCTGAACATCTGCGGCATCATCAATCAGAACAAGACTCGTCAGATGGCTGCAAATTCCTTCTTCAGTAGCCAGATTGGTTGCCGCCGCTTCCGACATGAGAGGCAATGCAAGCCAGGTCGCAAATCCAGCAATGGCACGTTCAACCGCCGCCTGATCAGCAGAAACGACCTGATTGGTCGCCGCAGGCTTTTCATCTGACCAAATCGAACGAATAACCATGCCGGACATGCCGCGAATAACTTTTTCAGGGCATTTCTCAAGACGATCGACCACCGGCATCGGCATGGCAACACGGACAATTTCAAGAATTCTCTTGAAAGCATCTTCAAATCCATCATCGTCACAGACAATCAGATGTCCGCCAGTCATACATGGGACGCGTCCGATATTGGCATCCAAAGAATCGTGACCGACCAGAACGACATGAACTCTCTGATGTGAATTGACCAGCTCATGCACGGTTTTATCCATATCCAGATAGCTCTTGCCATCAGTTACGAGGATAACATCGCGAACCCAGGCATTGCCCATGACGCTTTTGAGGGGACCAAAAATGTTGGTTGAACCATTCGTAGGTTCAATCTGATCGAACATTTTCACAAAGCCGAGACCATTGTTCTCGCTAATAAAATTCAATTCATGATTAAAGCTATTGACGGCAATTCGATCTGTTTCTCTCGCAACGAAATTCTTTGCTGCCTTTTTCGCTCCATTGAGTATATTTTGCAGACGTGTTTTACCGTTCCTGATCACTTTATTCATAGATCCGGAATTGTCGAACAGAAAGCTGACATACATGTTTCTGTCGATATTTTCTTTCGGGATCCTGTTGGCCTCAACCGTGACATAACGACCGTCATGCATACGGCCAACAACAAGAGATGGCGACCAATTCCTGACAGAGACAGTAATGGCACGATTGTTCTCGACCTCAATCGGCTCCTCCAGGCTATTTTCGCCGATATAAGCTTTTTGATCGTCCAAAGTCCTGCAGGAAACCCTGATCTTTTGGGTTTTTCCACCGGTCACCATATCATCGCTGTCAGACATCGGTGATGCGCCATAGATCTGGCCAATCGTCATCGGGATGCGAACCTGAACCGCATCATCACTGATGTTCGTCACTGGAGAAACAGTCATGGTCTTGACCATAACATCTTTGCCAGGGCCAAGATTGCCAACCGAGACCATATGAATGCCGGGGAAAAGCTCTTCATGAAGATATGCGGACTTTCCAGCATCAATTGCATCTTCATACGTCTTCCTGGCGGCCACCTTTGGGCTAGCCTTACCCGTCATGACGCGGCCATCAGTTTCCACCTGTAGATCAGTCACGACCGAATCAATCGCCACAGGAAATGTCATGCAAGCTTCAATAGCGACGTTTTCAACATTCTTAAAATGACGCGTTGTCGAAACCAGAGCCAGTCCACCATGAATTTCAATATCGACCTTGGTGTCAACAAGCGGGACAGGATGCTTTTCTCCAATCGCCGGATCGCAAATGAATTTATTGATCAAACTCAAGCTATTACCCATGACATGATTTCCTTTCGAGAAACACTTTTTTTATCGATCCGTTTCGATGAGAGCCGAACGCATTCTTTTAGACAAATCATCCGGGATTTCGCCAAAGACTTTTTTATCGATCTTTACCGATATTCCAGGAACGATTTCAGTTTCGAATACATCGGAAAAAGGCGTTCCGATTTTCCCATAAAACCGCTTTACGGCTTTGATTTGAGAAGGCTTTAAACCCATCCCACCCTGATCTTCAGGCTTGCGCATAAAGTTGTATTCGTTCCAAGACCGAATGTGCTCTTCACCATAATGCGGAACCGATCTCGAACCACCAGGCGAAGGCATAAAGCCCTCGGCAATCAAAAAATAAATTTGACGCCTTGTCGCCCCTGTCTGTTCAAGCAATTCATTGAGAGTCACATCAATCTCCTTTTGACAAAGAAATATGTAAAAAGGAGATCAACGTCAAGTCTTTTATCAAAAAAATTTGTAAAAAGGAAAAGCTAATACAGAAATACCTATTTTTTGGGTATTTCTGTATTAGCTTTTGGGGTATCTTGGGTTTGATGTGCTCATATAAGGTGCTAGACTGTCGATCTGTAAAAACGAGTTCAAGTGCTTGTATGGATAGAAATAGTACTTGTAAAAGTGGACAAAATACTTTAAATATCAAAAATGCATTTAATTCACTAAGCTTTTTAAAAGGTTCATCTCATGCGGAAAATGGCGAGTGTTCAACGTATTCAGGGTATTCATCCTATTGAAGACGCCGATGCTATTGAGGTAGCAAAAGTAAACGGCTGGAATGTCGTTGTAAAAAGGGGAGAGTTTAATCCTGGGCAAGATATTATCTATTTTGAGATCGATAGTTTTCTCGTCGATGGCGTTCCTGCATGGCAATTTCTTGTCGATAAAAATTCAATAGAGTTCAATGGATTAAAGGGACACGTATTAAAAACTGTTAGACTTAGAGGTCAACTCAGTCAGGGTTTGATTCTCAGTCTGAATTCTCTTGGTTTATCTCAACTTGAATTCAAGCAGGGTGATGATTTGACCGATGTCCTAAAAATTCAGAAATATGAACCACCAATTCCGGAATGTCTGGTTGGTCAAGTTAAAGGTATGTTCCCTTCGTTTATCAAGAAGACTGAGCAGGAAAGAATTCAAAATATCTTTGATAAGATGGCTGCAAAATATAGGGATGTTATTTTTGAGGCCACGATGAAGCTCGATGGAAACTCTATGACTGCTTATTTGAACAATAAGGAGATTGGAGTGTGCAGTCGTGGTTTGGATTTAAAGATCAATGAGGAAAACCAGGATAACGCGTTTATCAAGGTTTTCAAGGAAAAGGGTATCGAAGATTTTCTTAAATATTATGGCCGCAACATAGCTGTTCAGGGAGAGGTGATGGGGCCTGGCATTTGCGGTAACAGGGAAAAATTTAGTGATCATGAATTTTTCTTGTTCGACGTCTACGATATTGATCGCCGCAGGCACATGACGCCGGATGAAAGATCTGTCGTTGTAGATGACATGATTCGCTTTGGATATTCTGGTAGTTTCGTGCCAAATTTAGGCTATGTTAAAGTCTTCGATCAATTTTCTAATATAGATGAGCTGTTGAAAGCATCTGAGATCCGTTCTATCAATCATAAAACTGCTGAAGGTATTGTTTACAGATCGAATAGACTTATCAATGATGAAATCATTTCATTTAAAGTGATATCAAACAAGTATTTAATGTCATAATTTGATCTCGTAGATCGACTGTATAGAATATATAGCTACGAATCAGAAGGCTGTGGTGGTCGAATCCATCCGAGAGTGCCAAAAGAGATGATCAGCCTCTTAGTGAGACTTCTCCATAATCTTGAATAACCATATTTGATCTGACGATTTTTCTAATATCGATATTAGACATAGACCTGGCGTATTTCATGGGAGATGATTCGATAATTTCATTAATGCGTCGTTCAACGCTATTTTGTCTAAACCTGAGAAGGTCTGGTTCGATATCTCCATTAAATCTTGAGAAATCGATAGGATTTGTGATGTCAAAACGGGGTGGCAAATCATCCTTAATGTTTTGCGACAGAATTTCGTCGGCGATAATCATCGCCGTATCGTTTCTTTCATTAATGATATCGAAATACCATTCAGGGCGTTTAAGCAAAATAATATTTTCGTCTTCAAGTCCAGGGAGCGTTTGCTGATTAGCTTCGCTTCTGACGATAAAAGTTTTTGGATCCTGATTGAATGAGGTAAACCATCCGGACTTTGATAATGGAATTGTGCCGATCTGGATAACGTTTCTTTTCAATGCCTTTATCAATGCGGGTTTTAGCAGTTCTTCTTTTGCCATAGGATTGATCTGGATGTTGAAATGAACTCCAGTCCGTCCCAAGCTGCTGATTAACCCATATTGACGCCAGCGATTAAGATATTGGTGGGCTACATTCATCTCGATCTGGCAGATATTCGACAGATCTTGAGGATCAAATAATTCCGGCAATGATGCTAGTCGTGCTCGTGTATCAATACGAATGTTGGTCATGGCGAAGGGTCATTTGAATTATTGCTGTCGGTTGAATTATGACGAAACCCCATACGTCTTAAAGGTAAACGCACTCCAGAATTGGGTAATGAAGATACAGTTTGAGCCGCGATTTCTGCTGCCCGAGAGACAGGTTTGGCCTGTTCATTTGGCGGGGTAAGGACCAGCTCTTTATGAGCCGGATTTTCTTCAACAGGCTTAACATCTTCAACTGGTTTGACCGCTGCATTTTTTTCGGCCAACACAGCTTTTCGCCGATCCATTTCTGTTTCAGCAGTGTATCTCAACGACTCATCAATCCATGATTGCTTGAGCAACCAATCTATAAAACCGTATGAAATTTCGTCCCATTTCTTGCCTTTTTCTTTGCCGATTGGAACCGTATGAAGGAGCATCGGCTTGCTGGTGATGTCGATCATCTGTTCAAGTGTATGTGTCTTCAACAGATGCTTCAGGATCCAGGCAGTGACATAAGAGTCGGGTCCACCTCTATGGGGTGGCCAAGCCAGGTTTCTATCGATATTATTTTCCGTGTCCAGCCAATAGCGCAAAGTCTGGTTTTTATAATCTGGAGCTTCTGGCCAGGCCGTATATCCGGATTTATATGTGCAAACCCAAGGAACGTTTTCAGCATTCATCAATTTTGCGTCGGTATCGACGTTATGGGCTGAAAAGGCTACGATTTCAGTGTCATCTTCAGTTGATTTAACCAGTGAAATCGCTTCATCAAAAGAAATGCCATTTGCGATTTCTTCGTCAGTAATGTGGTGAACGCCTCTTGCTGTTGGATGAATAGGGGCGTCAGTCTTTATGATAAAAGACTTAGGGGCGGAAATTTCCAATGTATCAATATCGATATCGGTCCAGCCGACTTCGATTGGTGCGTTTGCTTCGCCGCCTGATGTCTCGAAATCGACGATCCGAACGATTTTTTTCATGGGTTTAGCGCCAATATTTCATCGGAATTTTTATTTAATTCAGCCAATATTTTTTCTGGAATCATATTATTCCTGATTGGCCTGATGTTCGTATTTTTGGGAGAATATGTTTGCAGCGGACCCAATTCTTTAGCCGCCTTGCTCATGCAAATATAAACGTAAGCCAATGCCCAGCAGTCTTTAAGAGCACCGTGATGCGTGCGATCGATCCAATCGATTCCCATCAATTTCATGAGTGCGTCGAGATTGCTTGACTTGGATTGTTCCAGGCTTTCTCTCGCCAGCTCCAGTGTGTCAATAATTTGGGTTTTCGGCCTGGCCATACCAACTTCGTTGAGCTGATAATCAATAAAACTCAAATCGAATGAGCTGTTGTGAATAACCAGTGGCGTATCTTCAATATAATCAAGGAATTCCTGAGCTATATCCCTGAAAATGGGTTTGTCTCGCAATTCGTTTAAGGTAAAGCCGTGAACGCGTGTAGCTTCGATGTCAATCTCACGCTTCGGATTGATAATCCATTCTATTTCATCGACGATTTTGCCATCTTCAAGCTTGACGGCACCGATAGAAATAAGCTTGTGCCCTTCCAGAACAGAAATGCCAGTCGTTTCCGTATCCAGGCAGATGGCCTTGTCAGGCACATCAAACCAGATCGGCTTCATGGCAGCAGGTAAACCAGGAGGAGAACTCTCCCAATCTTTCCTGTGTTCATCGGAATTAATCGTAGCCTTGTTTTTCTCGCTCATAGGCTCAGTATATACGCCTAGTATGAATTCAACAAGAATCAAATATTAAATTTATTTTTGTATATAAGCATATAATTCCATATCTTCTGGAATATCTGAAATAGTATTCATAGATTTTATATTTTTAACAAAATAGTCTAGGCATGAATAATATCCATTTTTTGCTGCAATAGCATATCCCTGTATATGGTCTCCATTTAAAATAAAAAATTTCTTCATATTTCCTTCCATTAAAGCCGTAATCGGCCCACCAAATATATCTGATTGAGAATTATTATAAAATATTGAAAAATATTCGCCTTCAATGATTTTAGAAGATCCGGATATGCATTTATATAAATTTTTTCTATTTATATTTGTGCAAAAAAGATGATCAACTTTGTTCATATGCATATCGGTTCTCCTGATTTATAGAATATACGATCTATTTGTGAATGTCAGGAAAAATCATGTTTGAATTCAAAAAAATTTTGTTGACGAAGCCATGATATAGATTCGCCAGTAATGTATTTAAAATTAAACTTTAACTGCAAATAATATCTTTTTTAAAAGATATTTATGCTTAACCCAGAGGATGTTGGCCATCACGTTCAATATGAGGTCATTGAACGTGATGGCTGATACGATGGAGGCTATTGTCTTACTTTGGAATGATTTCGTTCAAATTTTCGAAACTCTCGTAATAATGTGTTGGTTTGACAAAACGTTTAGCTCTATTGTGAATTTCAAGCATAAGTTTCGTTTTTTTAGATTTATTGATGTCGCGAAAAACCTGGTCATGGTGATATTGTCTTAACTCCTTAAGGCGCAATTCGTGTATTGCTTCCATAGGATCAGTTGAAACCGTTTCGTAAGGAGGAATTTTTTTATCCTCAGGCAAATCTTCATAAGAAAAATATTCATTATATTTCTCTATGGATTTATCCAGGGCTTGAAACGAAGAACTTGGTATTAAAGATAAAGTCTTTTCAAAATCAGATTTGCTGATGTGAAAATCATCTAAATTATTATATCCAATTAAAACGATAAACCTGTGATGATGGCCTTCTTGGGTTCCAATTTTAGCAAACTCAACACATTCTTCAATTGATTTTGGAATGCCAATTTGATCAAATCCACGCATGATCGCCTTAAGAGTCGAATATACCATTGGACTATGACCGGTTTTAATAATGGCGGAATTATTCCTGAACGGATAAAATTTATGAAAACCATTCGTGGATCTGTAATAAGATATCAATAATAATCGATCACATAATTTTTCAAAAGGAATTCCAATATAAAGCATGGTCGCAAATGAAAGACAATCGGCAAAACACTCTGAAAAATGACGTATAACGGGTAATTCAGTCGCCCCATGTGTATAATATTTGTCAATCGCTTGATTTATCGTAATTCTATTAAATTTATCAAAAGCATGACCATATTCATGGAAAAGAGTTGAAATATTTCCATTAACATATTTGGTTAAATCATTTAATATTAATTTATTTTCGCTCATAATAATTGAATTTGAACGAAATGAACCAGCAAATGCAGTTTTTTCAGATAAATCATTCATGACACTCTCAATTGCCAAATTCGTATTTATATAAAATTTCTTATTGATGAGATATTCGTTTCTATCTTCATTTTCTTCTAAATATATATTTTTAATTTTATTAGTTCTCGTAAAATATGATTTTATTTTTTTATAAACTTCTATAGCAAAATCCATATTTTGGGCAGAAGTATTATTTTTTTCTTCAAACATTTTGGTTACTGAACAAATCAATTGTGCATTGAAAATCGGAACTGTATAGTCGATCAATGGCATTCCATTTTTATCAACAAAAATTTCGTCAACAAATCTATTTACAAGGCATGGATCACTAAAAGAACGAATGATCTCATCCGCGTAAATCCAATATTCATTTTGATTACGATCGATCTGATCGACCATATTTAAAAAATCTGGCCTGATAAATTTTGAAATTTTGTTTTTTCCATTATCCGTAAAATTGATTTGGCTATTTTGAAAATTCACGATCTAGATCCCTAATATGATTGAACCCAAAACATATTAGATCCTGATATCATATGCAATTTTTAAACAGAAAATATGTCGTCCGCCAGGCGTTGCTTCATTGAACGACGTTTAATCAATTCAGAATTGGCTATCCAAGAACTGGTTTAAGCATGCTTAGGCTTGATATTATCCCTGTTGTCTAAACATTCCAAATAATCTGCCGATAAATCACAAGCCATCATAGCCATTTTAATGGATTGCTTTTTATCTACGCTGATAAGCTTCCATAGAGAAGAAATGATATTCTGAATTTCCTGATCTTCAGAATCGGGAAGAATATCTTGCTCCTCTACGATATGACGATCTTCTGTGGGTTGTTCAGCATATAAGCTAAATCTTTTTTAAACATACTAATGATATGCCTCGCCACTCTTTTTATCGTATATGTCTAAGTCATAAACGCTTAATCTGCAAATAAAAATTACGAAAATTAAAAAGATAAAGTTATAAAAAAATCTTGATAAATCTCAAAAAGAAGAAAAACCAAAACAAGTATTATAAACAAGCCAAGGATATTGTCACTTTCATTATCGTCAAACCACTTTTTAGGTTTCATCGTAACCTCCATGAATTTTTCATTGAAACGAATATAAATATTATAATAAATATTATTTATGATAAAAAGTTAATAATATACTATCACAAAGTATTATTTTGTTAAATTTTTTGTATTTTTTATCATTTTTTACTTATTTTCAAAAAAATATTAATTGACAATATATTTTTTATAATATACAAACAAAATCGTAGTCGAAAACATTCTTCTAATAGAATAGGAGCTTAAAATGGGTTCAAAGATTGCAGTTGATGTCGGTTTCTTGTGCGCCCTTTTTTTGGACGCCGTTATTATTATCGGTTTATATTTGGAGCCTGTCTCTAAATGTATTCACTAATTCGAAATTAATTCAAGGATTCAACCATAAAAATGTGAAAAAATATAACCGTTTTTAGTGACTTTATTTTTACGTTTTTATTCATTAATGGTGCAATACCCTTGATGTCGTATTTGTATTCAATGAATATGATATCTATCGATTTAATGATGCCCATTGCCGTTGGTTTCCTTATCTATGGTTACCGGAAATTCGCAGAAAACCTTTGTCAATATCGTCAGAACTAAAACCTGAAATGTCTTGAAGGATGATGGTTATGAGTTTTCAAGCTGATCGAATGAACAAGCGCTTTAAAGCTATGGCCGGAAACGGCCTGGTTGATGTGAAGTTCTCTCTTGTCAAAAGAGATAGCGCTACGGTTGAAGACGTATGTGCCGATGTCAACAGAATGCTCGATGCTTGTGAGCGCGGCGAAACTGTCGAACTCAATTTCTAAAATCGATCATATATAATTATCTAATTAAAAGATTTTATCATGGAAAATCTCAACTTTAATGTGGTGTATCCCGAGATACAAAAGTTTTCAGAGCAAATTAATACTAATACGTATTTTTTGTTGTATTCTTTTTTAGCCACAATAGCAGCTTACATCGTCGTTTTTTTGATTATATATCTGTTCTTCTCAAATGCCGAAAGTTTTTCAGAATTTTTAAATGATAATGAAACTATTACGAAAAAAGGTTTTACCTTTGGATGGATTTCATTTGTAATGGGTGTAATCATATTTTTTACAATTAATGTCATCCATGTTGAGGAAATAAAAAATAGCAACGCTTTTGTTGAGGCCAACATAAGTGCTTTGAAGGAGTGTTATTTTCTAAAAAATGCTCTAGGCAACTTTGATATATCGAAATTGCCTAAGGACCAATTTGTGTCCTTCTACAAAACAGCAAAGTGGTTTAAAAACAACTGTTAACAACATGTGATCAAACGATCGAACTCGATTTCCAAAATCAGATCTTGGATTGTATGGAAATAAACGGTATGCAAAAGACGCCGAATATCATTTCAGATATGGTTGAAGAAAACGCCAACGAACGAGATTTCATTCTTTTCCATGGCACTTCGGAAGATCCGGATGATATTCGGCGACATGGGCTTTTGTGCGAACTTGGCAGGCACAACGCTGTTTTCCTCACAGACAACCCAGAACTTGCCTTGGAATACGCGTTGACCGATCAGGAAAGGACGGGAAACACTTTTCAAGTTTTGGTCTCTGTCAATCTTAAAGATCTCGACGAATGCAAACTATGGCCAGATGTAGATCACACATATGTCGATCATTGGAGGGATAGCCTCAGTGACACAGACCAGTGTATGTATCTTGGCGATATACCACCTGGCGCAATAATGGAAATCAAAGATTTTTCTGATCCAACTAATCAGTTGATCAGAACACCATAGGTAATGCCTGGTTTGGTCTCATGCGTGTTAGAACCCAATTAACCATATTTTGCACATAGCCTTGGTTGCATACACAATTTTCTGATATTCTTTTAAAAACTTTGTTTAGACCAAGGTTTTAAAGGATATCAGCTTTGTCAGACGAATATGTAGAGCTGTCAAAAATTATTGATTTGAAGAAGTTTTATGAAATTCAAATCAATAATGACTACGACATGTTGAAAAAATATATTATGGATTCAGGCTTTTCTCTTATCGGAGAAGGATGCTTTGCAACAGCATGGCATAAGAACGGAAAAGTAATAAGGACATCAGAAATAGTCGACGGTATGTTTCTATATGCCTGTATTTTACGCAAATATCCTGAACTAAAAAATTCTCAACATGCTCCCGTTATTCATGATATTTTAATCACTGAAAACGGATCATCTATTTTGATGGAACGTCTTAAATCTATTTTTACATTAGATCACCACTTTTTTTACGCGCCATCAATTTATTATATAACAAATAATTATTTTTATGATAATATAAGTATTGAAGAAATCAGTATTGATAGATTTATAGAAAAACATTATTTAAATGAATTTTTTAATTCTTTCATTAAAAATATGAGTAATAAGGAAATCGAATATTGTTGGGAAAAATCTTTAAAATTATCAGAATATTGTATTTCTTTAAAAGAAAAAATAGAAGAAATGTTTGATTTAAAAAAAGAAGGAAATATATTCGATATAAGCGTAGAAAACATAATGGTAAATAAAGACGGGGAATTATGCTTTTTAGATCCGTTCTGTTTTACATCAAATTCATCAATTAATAAGATATTGGAGATCTGTAAAGATACTCCGGCGATGATGTTCATATCGGAGGAACAAAAAAAACAGCCATCATTTAAAACTGATATCTACGACTTTACAGACGAACTTGATAAAAATTTTTCGCCATTTTGTTGAAAAATATTTCGAAAATGACATAATCAATGTCTCAATAATAATGGTGTGAGGCAAACAATGAAATATGGAAAAGTCTTAGCGGCTGGTTTGGTCACCATTGGACTTGCCGGTTTTGCTCAGCCAGGTGCAGATATTCAGTCCAACGTGTATCAAGCTGATCAGGTCAACCAAGCGCAGGCTGCCAATATTGTGAACATACTGGCCGTTCTTCCAGCCAAAGTTGAAGTCAACGATCCTGGCCGTCGTGAAGGCGCACAGATTTTCGGAACATTACTTGGCGCAGCCGCAGGTGCAGCTCTTGGCAGCGGAATCGGTAATGCGGCAATTGGTGGTGCTGCTGCAGGTGGTGTTGCCGGTCTAGCCGCTGGATCCGTCGTTTCTGGAAAAACACTAGTGGCTGGTGTCTCGCTGACATATACTTTTAATGGTCACACCCTGAACTCAGCTCAGGTCGGCCAGATGTGTCAGTTTAAACCAGGACAGGCCATTATGGTCTCAACCGGTCCGACAAGCACAAGAATTCAGCCAAACGCGACTTGCCCGGTCAAACACTGAAGGAACTGATTCATGCAGAGAAAAACACTCGTCGTCATGGCATCTGCCATGGCGATCATGGCCGCGACAAAATTCGGTTTGGCTCAATCAATCCTGTCTGACCAGATCAATGCTGTAGCACAGGCACAGCAACAGCAGAGAGAGGTCGCCGCAGAGAGACAGGCCGCTGCAGAGCGGCGTTACAGGGAAGAGCAGGAACGCATTGAGGCGCGCCGTAGAGCCGCTGAAGCCAGAGCTGAGGCCAGACAACGCGCTGAAGATGCGGCCAGGGCCAAAATTGCCAATCAGGATAGAAGCTTCGTTCTCGAACAGAGAAAACTGGAGATTGAAAACGAAGAATTAAATCTGAAGGCAAAGAGCACTTTAGTCGGTCGAGAAAACGACATCATTAACAGTAATCTCGCCAGATCTCAGGCCGGAACCAATCTGGTTCAGTCAAGAGCCGACGCAACCAAAGATTATGCGGAAGGGACCAAAACCCTACTGTCAGATAAAGGCGTTGCCGCCATCAACGAATCTCTTGGTAAAAACAACCCAGACAAAAATTCTAAAAAAAGTAAATAAATATAAATTGACCAAGAAAAACCCCCTCAAATTGAGGGGGTTTTTTTACGTGTGTATGGAAACGATCTTACTTTGAAAGACCGTGATAAATGGTTTCCAACTCCTGTGCATTCAAAGCACCCGGAATGATATATTTATCGCCGATGATCAAAGTCGGTGTTCCAGCCTGCTTGTGATATTTACCCATCAAAGCCTGCCAAGCAGACGTATTGTGCTTGACCTCTGATAGATAATTCGCGTCATTGCTCGGAGAGATAGAGCCTTCTTCCTGGCTGACGTCGAAATTTGTTTCATCCTGTCGCAATGCGGCGGATCCACCGGCAAGAACAGCCGCAGCCTTCCCAGGACTGCTGACCTTCAAGAAGCCAACCGGAACCCAAGTGACTGTGAACTGCGACTTCCAGTTGGAAATCGTATGGATGTCTTCCCAAAACTTATGGCAGAAAATACAATTTGGATCGATCACAACCGTCATGTGAACCGGTCCATTGCCTTGGGTAAATCCATTGAACCCGGCTTCCATGACGGCTTCATGTAACCCCTTCAAACCAGGCGGAGGAGCAGTTCCAACCGATGCCGATGCGTTGTGTGCAGAAGCCGCCTGATCCGTCTTGTTCGTCCCCACTGCCGGAATAATATGGAGACGCTGTGCGACCTGCATCGTCAGGTTTGTGCCATTGCGATCAAACATGTAGCCGATCATCACATGGTTTTCATGGGGGCCAATCCAGGCAATTTCATCCTGACCATTCCCCTTCGCCGGTTTCACAACAACCCCACGAAGCTTTCCATCAGCGCCATTGGCAAGCTCAAAATACTGTTCGACCTTCACCTGATGGTGCGAGGATGTCAGAACAAGATTTCTGATATTGCCTGGAACGACAGTATTGCTCGTGAGCGTGCCCTTGTTGTTCATTGACGCCACAACATTCTCATGGGCATCAGAACCGATCTTATGCGCAAAATACCCAAACAGTCCGCCAACGAGAACCATTAGAATGCCAAAAATAGCATAAATTCTCCATGACGGAGAAAAGCCGCCTTCTGCAACAGGCTTATTCGAATCACCAGAATTATTCATGATTACCTTCATAAAGTAGATGGTTGTTCAAGCACCGGTTTTAACAAAAAAACATGAAAAAGTCTAATATATTATGCTTAATTTAATGAGATAGAATATCAATCATGCATTGAATGAGTTTCAAATAATAAATTCAAAAACACACTAATATTATATAAATAAATAGAATATTTAAAAAAGTTTATATATTTTTTTGTTGAAATGCAATTTATATTAATATAAATGTATTAACTAGTTATGTGAGGCAAATCAGATGAACAATACATTGACAGGCGCATCTCAAAATCGTTTTTATGACCAGGTAATTGTCATAAAGCATTTGATTCTCAATCACGAACAAGCCTTAAAGGTTAAATACAATTTGACTATTATGGGCGACAATATAAAACACGCATATAATGGTCCAGGTTTTGCGAACAGTGTCATTCTTCTCATTCTGTCATTGTTTTGCCTATTAATAGGTATGGGCTTTGTCATGAATTTTACTTCTAATAATTTAAATGCTCAACAAAGAAATTTTTCATTTTTATTTGGAATAGCTTGCCTTATAATGGCAACTATTTTGATGGTGTGGTCCGTTAGTCCTTCATCAAATTTTACCCAAACCTGCGAACAGGGAAAATCTTATCTTAATAAGCACAAAAATGATGTCCTTGGACAGCCGAAATATTATGTTTACATGTCTCCTCAATATAAAAGACTTAATGGAATGATTAAATCCTATTGTGGAGATTAAAAATCGTTGCTCATTATGAAGCAGGCATCTTCGATGATATCTGCTTCATAATGATATTTGTTTAAAACTTCTAAAACGCTATAGACACATCCGCTGTTTTCATCTGGTTCATACCAGGCTCCAATCAGACTTATATTTTTGTTTTTAAATATGCCAGAGCGGCAAAGCTTTTCCGTTTCAGAAACCTGATCTGGATCATCGGCAAAAATTCGCATTGAGACAGAACCTGAATTGGCGGCTCTCACAAGTGCATTCTTGATCGCAGCATCGAGACGAGGATAGTCAATTAATTCATCGGAGAGGGATCCATCAAATATGATGAGTCCTTCTTTCTTGGTTGAACAAAATTTTTCCAGATAATCTATGAGAAGATCTCGGCTGGAATCAGCCAAAAATCGGCCAATATTATAATTGGCCGATCCACAGCAAGAACCTGGATGAACAAGAATAGTTAAGTTTTCCATAGCCTTCGTTTATAAAAAACAAATTTATTATAGTTTATGTTGATCAATTTTGTTGTCATAGTGATCATAGTAAGAATTTTCATCTAATTTATCTAAAATTGTAAATAGGCCCAATCGTCCGGCTATATATGAAGCAATTTTTCTTTGTTGATCAAAATCCTCATTAAACTCAGATAGCTGCCTCATTTCTTGCACAACAGATGGAATATCTTTATCTTCATTTCTATTGATAAAATTTTCCAGGCTATCTTTAATTATATTCAAACCAGCCTTACTACATGCTGCTTGCAAGATAATCGCTTCATCTTCTAAAGCAGTAGAACCTGGAAAGGTTGTCTCAAACCGAATAGGTTTGATATTCCAAATAAAATCATAAAGTTCTTTTTGTTTGGAAAATTTAAGGATTACTTCAGGAAGTGTTTCATCTATTCCTTTTAAGTCAACCACATGATCGGCGTTTTTTTCATCTCTTTCAATCAATATTATTATGACATCAGAAGCATCATATAGACCCAATTGATGAGCTAAAGATCTAGCTGACAGTCTTTGATGTAACAGATTATCCCTGGAAGGCTTTAACCATGGTAAAGCTTTTTCCTCGCTGGTATCAAACTGAAGAGTGTATTCAGAATCCTTTAAATCAAGGTCTTTTTGAAGCTTCATCAAACCTAAAGTTTGACAAGCAGCCCATAGATAAACCATCTGTTCACTAGTAGAATACTGCGCCTGTCTTCTTGGGAATATTTTTTTGATGACATGATGTGTCATAAGCCTATCTACCAACACATCAATCTTGTCGCCCGACATCATGTCACTTTCCTTTTAACCTTTTGCATATGTTTAATTGTAAATCAAAAACATGCAAAAGACATTAGGAAATCTAGAAATTTAAAAAATTTTGGCATTAATACCGTTTACGTAGAAGGCGAATTTTTTACACCAAGATTTTCGATATTGATTTTTGATACAAGTTTTTCATGAAAATTAATCTCATCTTTAACGCTGTCAATCAAGTCTTGACGACGCTCTGACATATCGAATGTAACCATCATCTTTTTTTCCAGAAGATCTAAAAGATGAATTCTAAAAACGCCATAGATGTGTTCAATTTCTTCTTGATCAATTTTTTCAATCAAAAAAATGTCTGGTTCAATTTTTATTCTGTTCATAATATCATTGTGCAGGCGATATGCCCAACATACCAATTGCGCTCACCATTATTATTTTTTTTCAGCAATATTTAATATTGATTTTTAACGAATACATGATTTTAAAATCCTTTCACTAGGATGAATTTGGAAACACGCGCTTTCAAGCTTCAGGCTGTATTTCCTCAAGACTGGCTTGTTCAATCTCTTTCATCCTCTCCTCAGCTCTTTTTTCAACCCATTTCTTGGTCCACTCATATCCAAGCTCGGTCGCACAATACCCGGACCCATCCATTTTTATTAACTTATCTTCGAAAAGTTTTATACAAAACATCTTGAGTATATGAAAATAATGTTGCCAAAAAAGGGATTAATACAAGAAACCCAATTATACCAACAATTATGTACATTACGATGTACATTATGGTTATAATAAGTGGAGTCGGTGGTTCATGAGGCGCGATATAAGGATCGCATTTTTTTAGGCCACGCTTGATGCAATACGCGGCTTTTTCATTGATTTTTGCAATATCTTTGTTCGACAAAATATGAGAGATTTTCTTAAAATTAGCAGCCCCTTTAGGGTTGCCATTCATGGATGATATGAGGAACCACAAGGCTGCCTCTCTATGATTCACGTTTAGAAAATAAAAATTGTCAAACCCAAGATCTTCATTTACGCCTTTGAAATAGAACGTTCCAACGATGTTTTGTGCAACACTTGAATTATTCAAGGCAGCCCTACGAAACCAAATCAGGGCCGTTCCTAAATCCTTATCTACAAATTTGTTTCCATAAAAATATGTGTTGGCAATTTTCATCTCGTCTTTGACGTTATTGGTCTTTTTGGCGATTTTTTCTAATTTACGAAAATCATGAACGTATTTTTCAGCATTCTGCATGGCTGTTATCTTATCCATGCTAATGATGAAATTTGATTTATTGGCTTCTTGATTAGCATTATTCGATGCCGTCGATGCTGCACAGGCGATCGAAATGGACGCTTGCATAAACAGAGAGGCAAACAATGCATAAACAAGGGATTTGAACTTCATTTTCTGGTCTTTCAATTTTTACGGTTAACCAATAATCAATACGTTTTTTTGCAGCCTCACTGTAGAGGTGCGGCAGGAGAGAGGGGAGCAGCGGGAATCGCTGGAGACGCCGGTATTGCAGGCCGTCCAGGCTGGCTATTGTCCATAACCTCAGCCTGATGTGCAAACGCAAGAGCGTTCTGTGCAGCCTGCAATTCGCTTGCCATGCAGACAAAATTTGAACTTGCTGAACTGCCGGACTGACAAGTCTGGCCGAATAGAGTGGGTGAATAGATCTGAGATGGTTGCGGCACAGCAGCATGGCTGCGGCATAATCCGCTCAAAAAACCAAATAGCGCACCGACCAAAATGATTTTAGGAGAAATAATCTTGATATACATTTTCATAAAATCCTATTGGCCGATTGAAATGATATGGCGAGCCGGATTAAACCGACTCGCCATATGTCAGATCAGAAGCGATAGGCAAGCTCGACGCTGACCACGGGCCACCAGTTCAGGAAATTCAGCTTGCTGTTGACCGAATTCTGAGCTGCACGAACATCGCTGGCAAGCTGCGGATTTGCCGCCGCGCCGGTTGCCGAAAGCGTCACGTTCGGATTGCCCTCATACATGGCACCCGCATTCGCCATGAACGTCCAACGGCTCGAACCGAAAACCGGGTTACCCCAGCCGACGCCGATATACGGAGCAACCGTATTGAAGTTGGTCTTGCCACTCAGAGTGCCGACCTGGGCAGCGGTATATGTCGCACCATTGATCGTATAAGTGCCGCCAGCGTTCGGCTGACCAGTCACATTCGCCGAGTTCTGATTGATGATGATGCCCGCCTGGACGTTGAAGCCATAGCCATGAAACGGGTAATATGACAGCGTAATCGGCTCGCCGCCGAGAGTGAGCTTCGAATTGAAATTCGCATTGTCAGCAGTGAAATTGAAATTGTGATCGAAACGGCTGACGCCGAGATTCACATTCAGACGACCAGGAATAACCGCCGCAGTGACAGTGCCACCAATGCCTTCAGTGCCGAGACCCAGGCCAACTGCAACACGATCATGGAAAGGATTTGCCGCCTGCGCCGTTGAAAGACCGAGACCACTTGCGATCAGAATAGCCGCCGCACGAGCAGCGAAATTGAAAGTAAACCTCATGTTCATCTCCGATGTTGAGAAATTCGATAAGCGTTTAATAGTTATTTTTATACTTTAAGTCAACTACAATTTTTGCTTTTAAAGCAAATTGTTGTATATAAATCACTATATATTATGAATTTTTATACATGTTTTAAAATTGCAATATTTGTAGTCTTCAAAATCGATATACAACATCATTGGTGGCATGCCGATCATATTAAATCAGGCTATGCCACCAATGATAAAGTTGAAAATATTAATATATTTAAGCCAAATTGGCGTTAATTAACCGGTTCAACAGCGGCAATGCCATCATCGTTGATTTCAAAAACTGTCACTTCAGTTTTACGCTCAACGATTTTTCCAAACCCTTTATTTTCAAGATCTTCAGCGGCAGCGTGAAAAGGAGATCTGTCAGGACCAGTGAGCTTCGTCTTACGATTACTATCTTGTTTTGCCGAAGTTAAGATAATCGACTCGATATATGAAAGCATTTTGAACTCCATTTGTGCGTTTTTTTGTATTATATAAAAAATAATTTTGCAAATATATATTTAAATCGCCTACATGGCGATGAACGACCGAAGGTTCTGAACCCTCCGGGTGCGTCCCTTCTAAATCGCCTACATGGCGATGAACGAATCCGAAGGAGAAAAGCGCTATTTTCAAAAATACCATATTATCAATATTTTTATCTAGTTTTTTAAGAAATTCTTATGCTGCAACATTCAAAAAATATATGTATTTCGCAACTGCAAAAAATATTTGAAAAATGTAACTACATTAATAATATAAGCTATGTGCAAAAAAGGAATTAGATGATGATTTTGTATCATGTCACTGAAACAAAAAATCTAGAAAATATTAAAAATCAAGGATTGATTGCACAGATCGGTCAGAGATCTCTAAAAATCAAAGAATATAAAAAAGCTGTATATTTTTTTAAAGACATTGAAGCAGTAGAAAATGCTCTGGAAAATTGGTTAGGCGATCAATTTGACGAAGATGCTGAATTAGCTCTTCTAGCTGTAAACATACCAAATGAAATACATATTTTTGACGGTGCTGCATTTGAACATTATACGATCAAAGATATTGAGGCAAAAAACATTCGTGTTTTATCAACAAATATATTAGATCAAAACAATGATTTCTTTAACAATTTAAAATGTGAAATCCAAAGCATAAGCATTTAAATCGCCTACATGGCGATGAACAGCACGGAATGAAAAGGGCTTTGAACCGTCTTCTTCTAAATCGCCTACATGGCGATGAATAGCCATACAGTCATGATTTAATTCATGCTTCACTTCTAAATCGCCTACATGGCGATGAACGAAAAAGTCATGGCTTCACCTGGCGAAGCCGTCTTCTAAATCGCCTACATGGCGATGAACGTATCGTGGCAACGCAGGGCGGTGCTGGTGTCCTTCTAAATCGCCTACATGGCGATGAACCGGTTCTGAGGGATGGTGTCATAAGCCTGTATCTTCTAAATCGCCTACATGGCGATGAACATCCCTATAGGGAGGGGGAAGCAGACTCGGCGCTTCTAAATCGCCTACATGGCGATGAACCGTCGGCGGGCCGATTTTGTCACCTGCGGGCTCTTCTAAATCGCCTACATGGCGATGAACAGCAGGGCTTGATCGAAGCAAGACGCGGCAAACTTCTAAATCGCCTACATGGCGATGAACGGCCGATAAAAATCGGCGCGGGCGTATCCAAACTTCTAAATCGCCTACATGGCGATGAAGCCAGGGTTTGGTGAGTTGGCCTTTTTTGAGTTCTTCTAAATCGCCTACATGGCGATGAACACCAGTTATTTGTCAAAAAATATCATATAATCAATATTTTATCAAGTTTTTTTAAGAAAAACCTTGTGTTGAGCAGGTCATTTGTAAACCATTGATTTA
>Ga0315298_1002213_pt1 | contig 33638 bp, 21 predicted proteins | sample WHS_1_MG_FD_203077 | JGI IMG/M metagenome (GOLD analysis project Ga0315298, IMG submission 203077) | Extremophilic microbial mat communities from Washburn Hot Springs, YNP, Wyoming, USA - WHS_1_MG | ecosystem: Environmental > Aquatic > Thermal springs > Hot (42-90C) | place: USA: Wyoming...
TGCATTTGGCTCGCCTCTCCATGGCACTGCTTGCCTTGCGGCAAGCAGTGGCACACCGGCACACTGGGGCCGTGTGGGTGTGCCACGGCTTCGCAGAAGCCGTGCATTTGGCTCGCCTCTCCATGGCACTGCTTGCCTTGCGGCAAGCAGTGGCACACTGGCGCCTTGCGGCAAGCAGTGGCACACCACGGGGAAGACACACGGCGGGGCGGCCACCGGTTCCCAACTCCGCCTTTTGGGTAGTCAACACCGCGTCTAGGGCTTCGGCCCTGGCGGCTCATCCCCCGTTGCTGCTGCTACTGGAGGGCTCCGGTGGGGGCGCGGTCCCCGACGACGAAGACGACGACGAACTGGTCCGCGGCGGCAGCGCGCTGCTGCTGGAGGACGAGGAGGAAGAGGTTCGGGGCCGCCACTGGCTGGATGACGAAGAACTGCTCGAAGACATCGCTTGCTCCTATCACACAGGACCAACAAACACCACACAGGGCTGGGCAAAACCATTACGGGCCGGACATCGCCAACAGCCGTGCGTCGCATTGCTCGACAAAAGCCGCATGCCGCATGTCCAGTGCGCCCTGATGCATGAGGTTGTGGTAGGCGTAGACCCAGCGGGTCTTGGTGGTGCCGTCCACAAAGCCGCTGGCGTCCGGCGGGCGCGGGATGTTCCATCCGGCCATGATCCACTCGCGCATATGCTGGTGGAACAGTCGGCTGGCGGTTTGTTCGAGTTCCCATATGCCAATCTTGGGCGGGCAAAGGCGGAGGATCTGGACCAAAGCGCGCCGCCGCCAGATCCCGGCCTGGAGGTTCACCCTGTAATCCCAGGGGCCAAACACGACCATTTCGGGCCGGCCGCGATACAGGCCCGCCGGTTCCGGCGGCTGCCATGTGAGCGCAAAGCTGGCGATGTGCGGGTCGTCGCGCATCGCTTGACATGCCAGGGCCACGGCCCGGGTATCCACCGGCTGGAACACCGCGTAGTCATCCAACGTCAGCAACACCAGTTCATCGCGATTGTGCCGGGTGAGGTAATCCAGGGCACGTTCGGCCCATGCCGTTTCCGCATCATCACCCAGCGGAAGGCTGCGGAAAGCAGGCTCAGTGTCTGAGGCTCCGCCACGGTTCTGCGTTACTTGGCCAGGCGACGCCGGCAGTTCGGGGGCCATGCGCCCATGGGTGATGTCCACCGGCGGATGGTCCGGCCAGTACTGTTGTAGCAATCGCAAACACAGCGCTGCGCAGCGCACATACCGGTCGCAGGTGGGCATCCAGATGCGCAAGGGCCCTGGGTCGGTCAGTCCGCGATGAATTTCATCCCATAAGGAGGGCGAAATGCCGTGGGCGGTGATCACGGCGTTATCTGGCCGGGGTACAGAGCCGGTCCACTGGGTGAATCCTTGAAAGACGGAATCGGCGTGCAAGGCAATGCCGTGCGCTTTCAGGCACCGCCCCACCAACTCGTCCTCGTTGCCCCAAGGCGCGTCGAGGTGTTCGGCCACGAGGGCTGCTGCACGGCGGCTGAGGAAGTATCCGCCGCCGCCGCTGGCGTAGCCGGCATATTCGCCGCCGGCGTAATCGAACAGCCGGCCCGCCGGATAATCCGCCAGCCGAGCCAGGTCCACGTAGGTATCGTCGTCGCACTTGAACAGGTAGTCGAACTCGGCGTGCTGCAAGGCCCATTGGCAGAAGCGACGGGTCTTCTGCGGCAAGCTGGGGTAGTCGTCAGGACAAGGCAGGTAGAGCACGTCGTCTTGCCGCCGAAACTCGCCGGCCCCGCCCACCAGAAAGACATAGTCGATGCTTTGACGCGGAGCATGGACGAGCCACGTACGACGGCATCGTTCGGCCCGCTCGGCCAACCGCGGCGTGTGCAAAATGCCCACCACGATTCGCGGCCGCAGCCGGCCTCTTGCAGCAACCGGCGCCAATCCACAGTCGGAGTGCAAAGTCATGGCGAAACCTTTTTCTCGTCTTCAGACGTGATCCCACCCCCAGAGAAAAGCCCACGGCCGCTTCGACGCGGCAGCAGAAAGACATTCGCCCGCCGTTGCAGTTCGCGCAAGCGGCTGCCACCGTAAAGCCGGGGGGCCGCTACGGACCGCGGATCTCCGCGTGATTTTTGTCCAAGGCCAGCAGTTTCCGGCCCGGCATAGGCCAGCTTTCCGGGCAGCAGTAGGTTGGCGGCAACACCACCGCCGGCGCCCGATCCAAGCAGTAGCGGTTCCAGTGTGATTCGTCATGCCAGACGGCCACCAGGCCGTGCCGCAGGTCGTCATCGATGGCCTGGCGCATGGCCCGGGCAGCTGCCAGGTAGTCGTCCGGCCGGCCGCCTTGGAATCCCCCCGCGTAATAATGCTGGCCTGCTCCTGGCGGGATGTAGGCCCGCGACTGGCGACGCCGCTCGTAGGTGAATTCATGCGCCGGCTTGCCGGCGAAGCCTGGGTGGACGACGGCTACGAGCCGGCCGAGCACCTCGTCGCCTACCGTTGCCACGAACCGCATGTCGGCATCGCAGTAAAAGATGTAATCCAGGTTCCGAAGCCGCTCTTCCGCTTGCAGCAATGTGTGGTAGCGGTAAAGCGTCGGTAGCGGCCAGGGGCGATGCGGGGTATCGAGGTGTTCGCAGGGTACCGGAGCCGGCCGGTCGGAAAACAGAAACAGCCGAACGTCGTGTCCGGGCAGGAAGAATCGCCGGGCCGACTCCCACAGCGGCTCGAGAAAACGGTGGTACTTGCCCGTGGCGATGATGCACAGTCCGATGCGCATAGCGAGGAAAGTTTTTCGGTCGAAGTCAGGAGAGAGTCATGAGGCCGGCGGGCGGCCAGCTCACCGCCGCGCCAACCGTTCGAATACTCGCCGCCAGGCGGTCCACAAGACCTCCGGGTTGGCCAGTTCGTCTTCCAACGCGCGGCGAGCGCGGGCGGCCATCCGCAGCCGGAGGTCTTCGTCATAAGCCAGCCGGGCCGTGTAATAGGCCAGCTCATGGTCGTTTGAAGCCAGAAATCCGGTGCGCCCGTGGCGGATCATTTCGCGCCAGCCCCACTGGTTTTGGACGACCACCGGCACACCCGAGGCCATGGCTTCCAGGCCGGAGCGGGGCCAGTTCTCCGCCGCTCCCCCATTGATCTGAAGCATCACGTGCAAACGCTGGAAGAAAGCGGGTGCCGGCTCGGCATTGACGGGCAGACATTCTGCCCAGGGGGGCGGCGGACCGAGCTTCTTTTCGATCCGTTGGTCCCAGGCCATCAGCCGCGCACGGATGGGATAGGGCACGCGGCTGTAGATGGGCCAAGTGTTGCTGGAATACTTATCAGGATCCGGCCGGCTGATTCGTCCCACTACCAGCGGCGTATTACGCGCGTGGGACAGGGGACGGTAGGCAAACTCTTCCACGGCAAAGGCTCCGCGGATCACGCTTCCCTGGCTGGGTTTAAACCCGTACTGCTTGAACTGCGGCACAAGCTGCGCCCGCTGGTACCGGCTCTGGAACACGAAGTGATCGAACGGCCCGTGCTGGGCAAAATGCTGGCGCTCGGCCTCGAACATCCAGGTCATGCAATTGGCCCAGACGGTCTTGCAGCCCGCCTGGCGCAGCCGGCCTGCCTCGGCCAAAAACACCTCATTGCAAAACGATACGCAGGTCGAACCGCGAATGCCCGGTACATCGAGCAGTTCCTCCGGTCCAGCCGGCGTCTCTACCACGCAGCCAATCGACTCGCACCGGGCCTGCCAGCCGTCGGCCATTGCCCAGGTGGGGACCAGGGTTACCTCCAGGCCGCGGCTGCGCCACAGGCGCAGGGTGTGCCACAGTTCGGTATCGGCACCGCCCACGGCACTCGGACTGCCGATGACGAAGATGCGAGGCAGTGCGCATTTTTCCCCCATGGTCATCCAAGCTCCTCGTCAAAACCCTCACTGGCCAGGACACTCCATGAGCCGGGGCGGCGAATCCTTATGCCAAGGGCACCCGGCGGTGGTTCCTCGGCCGCGACGATGAGATACCCTCCGCCGCCGGCGCCGGTGATCTTCAGCCCGTAAATCTCGGAGTTCTGCGGCGTGGCGGAGGCAGGGTGCGGGGAAGGGGACCCGCCAGCGCTGCCGCCATCTCTCAGCCGGGCGATCTGTTCATAGACAGCCGTATCGGCCATGTGCGGAAACATCGCGCACTGGGCGTGAAAGCCTGCGGTCATGGCCTGGCCCAACCCACGCGCATCCCGCTGCCGGATGGCTTGCCAGCAGGCGTCGGCAGCCTGGGCCAGGCGTTGGACCCACGTCTTTCGCAGGTCCACGTTGGCCAGCACATGGTAGCCGGCCGGCCGAGGCCAAAGCGGCACCAGCCAAAGGTGCCGTTCCAGCCACGCCAGCGTGCCTTCGTCCCTCAGAGACTCGATCCGCTCAGGCCAGTACGAGCCGCGATACTCCAGGCGGTTGGCACCTGGCAGCACAATACCCAGGGCATCCTGCGAACCGGAAACGAACTCGGTTCCCGGGGGGTTGTCGCAGGCGAACAACACCCGCCCCAGCCACTCCTCGTCGCCCTCTGGCAGGTCCATCCCCCACAGACGCAGGGCCGTTTGTCGCGTGGAGGAGGCCAGGCCGCTCCGATTCAGGAAATCGGGCTGCGGCTCGATGGACACGGTAATGACCGCCCCCGGTGCGATCCGCGATACCCAGGGCTGATCCAGCCAGCCGCCCGCCAAGTCCAGGCGGTAGGGTATGCGGGCCTCGGCCACCAGGCCCGTGGTGCTCCGAGGGGGCAAGCCGCGCGCCGGCCGGCGGGCAGCCACCCGATACTCGACCCCCAGGCGCCGGCACAGGAGTTCCTTTTCCGACGAGTGCCCTTCCTGGTTGACCAGAAAGATGTCCGGCCGGATGCGCCGCAGGTCCTCGGCAAAATCCAGCGGTCCAACGCCGGACGCCAAAAAAGCCTCGGCCACCCAGCGGACCGCCCGGACCATGGCCAGACGCTCGCGCTGGGTAAACACGGGAGGCCGACCCTTGAGCCGTTGCACCGTGGCATCGCGGCCGACGGAGACGTACAGCCGGCCTAGGGACGCCGCTTGGCGAAGGAACTCGAGGTGCCCCGGATGGAGCACGTCGAAACACCCGGAGACGAAGACCTTCTTCATGGGACCCGCTTGGGGCTGGCAGATTCCCGTTTGGTTGGCCTCGTCCAGCGGTGCTTGTAGCACAGGCCGTGGCCCAAATTCAAGGCGAGGTTTTATGGCCGCCATGAAAGGGGTGTTGGGTGACGGGGGACGGGTGTCGGGGAAAGGCGGCCGCTAGCCACCAACGCGTTGTGTAAACCGGCCAACGGCGACACCCCAGCGCACATCTTTTTTCTTTCTCCCATTCCTGTCCCCTGTGGCCTGTCCCCTGTGGCCTGTCCCCTGTGGCCTGTCCCCTGTGGCCTGTCCCCTGTGGCCTGACACCTGACACCTGTCCCCCGTCGCCTGTCACCTATATCCCCTATCCCCGCCGCCCCGCCCGGAGGCTTGTTCATCCGTTGTCGCTGGGCCACAATAGACCGGCAAAGGGTGGCTTCTTGAGAATCCGTAGCGTGGGAGGCCCTGGCATGCATAGGCTCGTGTTTGGCAAAGCGGCATTTGGTATCGTGCTGGCGGCTCTCGTGGGGGTGCAGAAAGGTGCGGCTCAGGAATATGGCCCGCCCGACCGCGGCCAGCCCGGCGACCCCATGATTCAGCAGTATCTCGCCCAGCAAGCGGCGGCCCTGGAAAGTTCCTGGCTGGCCGAGGTCAAATCCCGCGAGGACTGGGAAAAACTGCGTCCCCGCTGGAAAGAAGAGTACTTTTACATGCTCGGCCTGTGGCCTCTGCCCGAGAAGACGCCCTTGCGGGCCAGGGTCACCGGAACCTTATCGGGCGACGGCTACGTGGTGGAGAAGCTGCACTATCAGAGTCGTCCCCGGTTATACGTGACCGCCAATCTGTATCGACCCGCCAGCATTCCGGCAGGTCAGCGCCTCCCTGCCGTGCTATACGTGTGCGGCCATTCCAATCAGGGCCGGGACGGCAACAAGACCGCGTACCAGTCGCACGGTATCTGGTTTGCCCGGCATGGGTACGTGTGCCTGATTCTGGATACCCTTCAGCTTGGCGAGATTGGGGCCATCCATCACGGCACCTATCGCGAGAACCGCTGGTGGTGGCACAGCCGGGGCTACACGCCGGCCGGCGTCGAATGCCTCAATGGGATGCGGGGCATCGACTACCTCCAGAGCCGGCCCGAGGTGGACCCGCAACGGATCGCGGTTACCGGCATCAGCGGGGGTGGGGCGGCTACGTTCTGGATCGCCGCTGCCGACGAACGGGCCGCAGTGGCCGTGCCTGTCAGCGGCATGGCCGACCTCCAGTCCTACGTGGCCAACCGCGTCATCAATGGCCATTGCGACTGCATGTTCCTGTACAACACCTTCCAATGGCCTTGGACCCGAATCGCCGCCCTGATTGCTCCGCGGCCTTTGCTGTTCGTCAACAGCGACCACGACCGCATCTTTCCCATGGATGCCAATGACCGCGTCATCAACCGGCTGGAACGGGTTTACAGCCTCTTCGGGGCGAGCGACCTGGTCGATGCGGTGGTTAGCATCGGCGACCATGCCTATCGCAAAGATATCCGCCAGGCAGCCTTCCGCTTCATCAACACGCATCTCAAGAACAACCCGGCACCGGTCACCGATAGTGAAGTCGATCTGGTCGAGGGGTCCGGTGCCAAGCGCAGGTACCCCATCCAGCCAGAACGGCTTCGCGTCTTCCCGCGCGACGAAGACCTGCCCAAAGACGAGCTGAACACCACCATCGACCGGCACTTCGTCCCCATGGCTGATCCGAAAATCACGGACTTCCAGCCGTGGAAGCACGAGCTTCAGGCAGAGCTGCGCCGGGTGAGCTTCCGCGCCCTGCCCGAAAGCGTCCCCGCAGCCAAGCCGGCCGATCCGGAAGGCCGCCGGCTGGAAACCGAGCCGGGCATCATCATTCCTTTAGAGCCTTGCGGCACCCCGGCGGCCAAGCCCGGACGCATTGTGCTGGTGGTCCGCCACAGCGAAGAAAAGTCGGTGGCCCTGGATGGGGTCGTCCAATCGGCTGGCCCGCAAGCGGCGATTTACCAATGCTGGCCCCGGGGGATTGGCCCCACGCGCTGGACTCGCAAGAATCCGCCCAATTACGTCGAGCGCTCGCATGTCCTTTTGGGGCAGACGGTGGATACTGGGCGGGTCCGCGACATCATGGCCACGGCACGATACCTCCGCCAGCGCCACGGCGATGTCCCGCTGGAACTGGTGGGCGAAGGTCCGGGGGCGGTGCTGGCCGCCTACGCCGCTCTGTGGGACCCCCAAGTTACCAGCTTGACGCTTTCCCACCCCATGCTTACGCACATGGAGGCCGACGCCCCCCAGTTCCTCAACGTCCTGCGGGTGTGCGACATCCCTGACGTGCTTGGCATGCTTGCACCGCGGAGGCTGAGCATCGAGGGCGTATCGACGGACGCCGTCCGCCGAACGGCCGAGGCCTACCGACGCGCTGGGGCTGCCGAACACCTTGTGGTCCGGCCATAGCCGCCATTGGCCCTCCGGCATAATCCGGACGCTTGGCGTCCGAGGCCCATCCCGAGGGTGCCTGGCCAGCGGCGCGTGGCGCGGGTCTTTCTGGCGGGCGCAGCCCGCGCCACAACGCTTCTACTGGGCGGTGCCCAGCCTGCGGTTATCGGGCTGCCACATCAGCGTAAGCCGAAAGCGAGGGCGCTTTGTGGCCCAGGTCGGTCTCGATCTTGATGGTCTTGGTGACCCGGCCCGGCCGATCGCCCGCCACGAACGTCACCGGAATGACGTGCAGGGTTTTAGGCACATCGACCCCCCGCGTGTCGAACTCCAGGCCCTCGCCGTCCGCGGTGATCGAAAGGATGCGGAACGGCTTGGTTCCGCGAATCACTAGCGACTTGGTCACCTTCTGGCCTGGCTCAAGCACGCCCATGAATAAGGTCGAAGGAACGGTGACGCCCGACTGCACGGTGCCGTACACCGGGACCGGCACATTCGGCGACACCGGGTCGTTTGTCACCAGCATGAGATGCTCATTGAGCCGGCCGGGCGGGGCATTCTCGTCCAGCCGCACAAACAGATGGTACACCACTTGGCCGAATTGCCGCTGGTGCTCGACCAATCGGGTTTTCAGATAGGGGTTTTCCGACTTCACGGCAGTGACTTGCCAGTCGCTTCGGCCAGCATAGCCCACGGCGATTCCCACCTCGGCCGGGGTTCCTTGTTCCACAGTGCCGAAATCCACGGCCCCCGGGTTGAGCACCACGTCCCGGCGGATGAAGCCAGTGACGTGCAATTGCACTTGGGCGAAGTAGGGCTTATCGAAGGTAACCGTCAACGTGGCCCCTTTGCGACCTTCGAAAAGGTGGGTGTTGTACACCGCCAAGATCGACCCTTTCTCGTAGGTCTTCAAAAGGGGCTTGGTGATCGAAGGCGTGGTACACCCACAACTGGACGTAACGCTGGCGATATGTACGTCTTCGACGTAGATGTTCTTCAGCACGAACTCGAATTGGGTCTTAGCACCCTTGGCCACCGTGCCGAAGTCGTGCTGCGTTACCTCGAACATTTTTTCGGCCCAGTTTTGGGCTGCCGCAGACGAGCCTGCCATCAGGCTCACCCAAAGCACCAACGCGATCTTTCGTAACATGGCACACGGCTCCTCAAAGCGGGCAAACCCACAGGAAGTGTATCCCTATCGCCATTTTCGAGGGGGGCACTGCTCAGTTGCCGCCTTTCGCGCCCGCAATGCGATTCTGCCGCCCATCTGCGGCAGGGCAGCACCAGGAAGCCCCATGGCAAAACCTTGCAAAATTAGGTCAAATACGATGAATAGGCAAACTACATCGCCTTAGTTGACGTACCCAACCAGAATTGTATACATGACTGGCCATGGGGAGGGTCCAGTTGCGGAGACGGCTTTTTGTAGCTATTCAAGGTGGTATGGCACCACCTATCGGATGGAAAACCACTACCGGCTAGGCGGATTCGGCCTAGCGGCAGGCCTTCTTGTGGCTCCGCTTTAGATATATTGCACACGCGCGGCCTATCTGCCACTGACAAAATCGGGGGAATCCAAGGTGGCAACGGCTCGGCTCGACACGCTCGTCAAGCGCCAACCCTTGCTCTTCGGGGTTGCCGGGGGAAGGGATGGGCCGCTGGCACGCGTTTTCTGAACTATGGGCTGGCCGCCACCGCCAGTATGGGGTTTGCGTCGGAAGGGATGGGCGCGGGTCGACAGGTCGCAAATCCCCCTGCCGAGCATTGCCAAGTGGACCCGTCATTCGCTAGGATTGGGGATTACCACGGTCGGCGGCCCACTCGTGGTGGCATGGGCGTGCGTGACTGGGCGATGCGAGCGGTTTCGTCGCGCTGCGCCGCTGGAGGCTGATATTGAGGTAAGGTCTGCTGGGTGGGCGGGGAGGTGCGTCCTTCGGGGGATGCTTCCCCGCCCCAGGTCTGTACGTCACGGTTTTCTATGTTCGAATCGCTGCACGAAGGACTGATGTCGGCCATCCGCAGTCTCCGCGGAAAAGGCAAGCTGACCGAGTCGAACATGCGTGACGGTCTGCGCCTAGTGGAGCAAGCCCTGCTGGAGGCGGACGTCAGCCTTTCCGTCGTGCGGGATTTTATGGCCCGCGTCACCGAGCAGGCCTTGGGCGAACGGGTGCTGAAAACCCTGGATCCGACGCAGCAACTGATCGGGATTGTCCATCGCGAGTTGGTCAACCTCATGGGCCCGGTCGATAACTCGCTGCACCTATTGCCCAGCACCACGGTCTACATGCTGTGCGGGTTGCAGGGCTCGGGTAAGACCACTACGTGTGCCAAACTGGGCCGGCTGGTGGCAAGTCGCGGGCGCAAGCCCCTTCTGGTGGCGGCCGATTTGCAGCGCCCGGCCGCCATCGAGCAGTTGCAGACCCTCGGCCAGCAACTCGGCATTCCCGTGTACACCGAGCCCGCAGCGCAGGACCCGGTGGGCGTTTGCCAGCAGGCCTTGCGCTATGCCCGAGAGCATCAGTTGGACGTGGTGATTTTGGACACGGCCGGGCGTCTGCACATCGACCGGGAGCTGATGGACCAGCTTGCCCGCATCGACCGGCGCGTGCAGCCGCACCAGGTATATCTGGTGGTCGATGCGATGACCGGCCAGGACGCCGTCAACAGCGCCAAGGCCTTCAACGAGGCTTTGGAACTGGATGGCGTCATTTTGACCAAGCTTGATGGCGATGCCCGCGGCGGGGCGGCCCTCTCGGTCAAGCACGTCACCGGCGTGCCCATCAAGTTCATCGGCACCGGCGAGCACCTCGACGAGTTGGATGAGTTCCACCCGGAGCGGATGGCCGGTCGCATCCTGGGGATGGGCGATATTGTGGGCCTGGTGAAGGCCGCCCAGGAAAAGTTCGACCAGGAGCAGATGCAGAAGCAGCAGGAGCGGCTGCTGAAGGGGCAGTTCACGCTCGAGGATTTCCGCACGATGCTGGACCAGATGGGGCGACTGGGCCCGCTTCAGAAGGTCATCGGGCTGATTCCCGGTCTGGGGGCCATGAGCGAATTGTTCGAGCAGGAGGACACCGAGGGCGAGCTCCGGCAGATGCGGGGGATCATCGATTCGATGACGCCCGAGGAACGCCGCAATCCGAAAATCATCGACCAAAGCCGGCGACGACGCATTGCGGCAGGAGCCGGGGTGGAACCGCACGACATCAACAAGCTGGTCCGCCAGTTCGATGTCATGGCGGGCGTGATGAAAAAGGTGTCCGGCATGGGTTTTATCGGCCGCCTCCGGGCTGCCCAGCAGTTGGGCCAGACCTTGATGCGCAATCCCAACGCCATGCTGGCCAAACCCAAGGTAGGTACAGGCAAGCGATTGAGTTCGGCCGAAAAGGCCAGACTCAGGAAAGAACGGGAAAAGGAGCTTCGGCGCAAGAAGCGGGAAGAACGGCAGCGGCGCATGGGGGGCGAACCGCCGCCTCGGTGACAGCCGCCCCCGGCCGCGATGCCTCCGCCGGGATGGGGATTATCGGCTGGCCAAGGTGCATCTCGGCAGGGAATTCCCCGGCAGGGCCGGCGCCGCCTTCCGGGCCTTTCCCGCCCCCGCGGCGAGTTTTTCAGGGTATTTAGAGTTTGGCGTCGTATTCAGGTCAACGAGGAGTCCTACGTGGCAGTTCGCATTCGCATGAAGAAAATGGGGCGGAAACATCGCCCCTTCTTTCGCATCTGTGCCATGGATTCGCGGCGGCCCCGCGACGGGCGCGTGCTGGAAGAACTGGGGTATTACGATCCAATGGTTCCTTTCGAGGATGCCCGGGCGGTGCTCAATGCCGAGCGGATCCAGTACTGGCTGAGCGTGGGCGCACAGCCGACAGAAAAAGTCCGCATATTGATAAAAAAATACGGTCCCAACGGCACGCACTTGGAGAAGCAGAAAGCGGCGTTGGACCGCCTGGCGCAACTGCGGCGGCGTACCGCCCCGGTAGTCATCGCGCCCGAGCAGCCAGCGTCGGCCCCTGCCGAAGCCGGCGAGTCCCCGGCGGATTAGACTGCGCGCGGCACCAGCGACCGGCACCATGCGGCCCCAGTTCCTCAAGAGGGCATCCGGCCATGCGGTTCGACGTGTTGACCCTGTTCCCCGACATTTTCTCGGGCTACCTGGGTCAGAGCCTGCTGGCCAAGGCCCTGGAGCGCGGCCTGATCGAAGTCCACCTGCACGACATCCGCGATTGGTCCCCCGATAAGCACCGCAAGGTCGATGACCGGCCTTACGGCGGCGGTCCCGGCATGGTGCTTCGCGTGGATTGCGTCGTGCCGTGTGTCGAGGCCGTGCAGGCCATGGCCGATCCCCCCGGCCATGTGGTGCTGCTAACGCCTCAGGGCCGCCGGCTGGATCAGGCGGTGGTGGAGCAGCTTGCCCGCCACCGGCGTCTGGTGCTGGTGTGCGGCCGGTACGAGGGCTTCGACGAGCGTATCCGGCAGCTCTTGGAGGCCGAGGAGATCTCGCTGGGCGATTTTGTCCTCAACGGAGGCGAGGTGGCGGCCATGGCAGTCATCGATGCCGTCATCCGGTTGGTGCCGGGCGTTTTGGGAGACGAAGATTCCAGTGAAAGCGACTCCTTTTCCGCCCCCCGCCGCTGGCTGGAGTGTGCCCAGTACACGCGGCCGCGGGTGTACCGGGGGCTGGAAGTGCCCGCGGTCCTGTTGAGCGGCAATCACGAGGAGATCGCCCGCTGGCGCTACGAGGACAGCCGCCGCCGCACGCTGCAGCGCCGGCCCGACCTACTGGGCAACGAGGAAAGGCTGGAGCCTTGCCCGCAAGGCGACAGCCCGCGACCCGGCCACCCTGCACCCCCACGGGGCCAAGGCGAATCCACATAAGGCACTTGGCTTAGTGCCGTGCCGAATCGGAGCCGTTCGGTTTCCCCGGCCAAGTCGAGTGATTTTGCATCCCGTCATGATTTTTTGGGAAAGGAACGAGCGATGAGCCAGGAACTGGTCAAAAAAGTGGAATCCCGGTATCTGAAGCCGGAAATCGATGATTTCGATATCGGCGATACGGTGGAAGTGCACTGTCGCATTCTGGAAGGCGATAAGGAGCGGATCCAGGTATTCAGCGGCGTGGTGATTGCCCGCAGCGGTTCGGGCACACGGGAAATGTTTACCGTACGCCGCATCGTCCAGGGCGAGGGCGTAGAGCGGAAGTTCCCCCTGCACTCGCCACGAATTGCCAAGATCGTGGTTACCCGGTCGTCGATTGTCCGCCGGGCCAAGCTCTACTATCTGCGAGACCGGGTGGGCAAGGCGGTGCGTCTGACGGAACGCCGGGTGGATCAGAAGAAGAAACGCAAGACCAAGGCCGAGCCTCTGACCGAGTAGCCAGGCATGGCCGGTTTCGCCACAGCAGGGTCGGCATGGGGAGGGGGGCGGGGGGCGTGTTGTCCGCCGACGGTCTGCCGGGCGGGCGTCCGGCTGGCGCTGGGGATTATCGCTTTGCTGGGGCTGCCACTGCGCGTGCCGGCCCAGATACCGCCTTGGTCCGCGGTGGACACGCGCTACCGGCTGTCTGATACCATTCAGGTCGAGCGCGCCGATAGCGCGGTCCAGCAGGCCGTGGAACAGGCCCGCGCCCACCTGGCCGCTCGGCAGTGGGAAGAAGCCGTGGATGTGTTGACCCGGCTGGCCGAAAGCTCGGGGAGCAAGCTCGTGGCGCTGAACGACTGGCGGTTTATCAGCGCAGGGCAATACTGCCAGATGCAATTGGCCTCGCTGCCGCCCGAAGCGCTGGCCGTGTATCGCAGCCGGATCGATCCGGTGGCCCAAGGCTGGTATGAGCGGGGGACGGCTCGCCGCGACCGGGGGCTTTTGGAACAGATCGTCGAGCAGGCCTTAGGCAGCCGCTGGGCCGACAAAGCGTTGCTGGCTCTGGGCGAGATCTGGCTCGAACAGGGGGACTTTGCGGCGGCACGTGCGGCGTGGGAGCGGGTTGTGCCGCTAGAGCCCGCGCCCGAGGCCAAGGCCCCGCGAACCTGGCCCGGCGTGGCCCAGAGCGACGTCGATCTGGCGGCGGTGCGGGCCCGGCTGGTGCTGGCCTCGATTCTGGAAGGATCGACTGCCCGCGCCCGCCACGAGCTGAACCAACTGGCGGCTTTGCATCCCGGCGCCCGGGGCCGACTAGGGGGAGTGGAGACGGACTACGTAGAGGCGCTGGGCCGGCTGTTGGAGGCAAGCGCCCATTGGCGGCACCGGCCGCCCCCGCCCGACTGGGACACGCTGGCTGGTTCGCCTTCGCGCAATCGGGTCGCTGGCGCAGCGAAAGACGTGGGAGGCGTGTTATGGCGCGTGCGACTGCCGGTTGCCCCCGGCACCGACCGCCGCATCTTCGGACACCACGTCCCTGCCCGACGCGTGGCCGACGATCCCCAAGCTCCGCTCAGCTACCATCCGATCGTAGTGGGCGGCTTGGTGTTCGTGGCCACGCAGACCGCCATTTTAGGATTCGATCTTCGCACCGGTTCGCCGGCCTGGGGGCATGGCGACGGCACCATCTACCGCGACGCGGCGGCAGCAGAGCCCGCGGCCGCAGCCGCCCTCAATCCGCCCGAAATGCTGGGCCTGCCGCGGTTTACTCTGACGGCGGCCAGCGGGCTGTTGTTGGCACGGATGGGCTTTGCGGCCAGCGGCCACGCAAACACATTGATTCCATCGCGCCGTTCCAGTCGCCTGGTGGCTCTGGACCTTTCGGCCCAAGGGCGCCTGGCGCTGCCTCCTATCGCGGCGGAAGAAGGCTGGACCTTCGAGGGAACGCCGGTATGCGACGGCACCCGCCTGTATGTGGCCATGCGCCGGCACGAGGTCCGGCCTCAGCTCCACGTGGCTGCGTTCGACGCCGAAACCGGCGAACTCGCTTGGCGCCAGTTCGTTTGCGCTGCGGATTCCCCCGCGTCGAACCTCCTTTTCGAGGCCACCAACAACCTCCTTACCCTCCATGCCGACATGCTGTACTACAACACCAGCGCCGGAGCAGTGGCGGCGTTGCGTACACATGACGGCCGTATCCGCTGGCTAACCCGGTATCCCCGGGCGACCGAAGGGGACTTGCTTCAGCCGCCGCCCCACTGGGACCGCGACTTGGTACCGTGCCTTTACGACCGCGGCAAACTGCTGGTGGCCCCCGCCGACAGCCCCCGGATATACTGCCTGGACGCCTTCACCGGACAGGTGCTCTGGCAAACCGGGCCGGAGGTGGAAGACGCAGTTCAGCTTCTGGGCGTGGCCCACGATTACCTGATCGCTGCCGGGCATAAGCTCTACTGGATCGCTTTGGCACCGCCCGACGAGGGTAAAGTCAAGGCGGTCTGGCCCGACGGGCCGGAAAAGCTGGGCTATGGACGGGGCACACTGGCCGGGGATTGCGTCTGGTGGCCCACCCGAGAGAGGATATACGTGTTCTCGCTGCACACGGCGCGGCCGGTTAAACAGATCCTCCTGCCCCCCTTGGGCCTTCGCGGCGGGAACCTGGTGATGACGCCCGAGTGCCTCCTGGTCGCCTCGGGGACCACATTGGCTGCGCTGGGCGTGCAGGTCGAGGCAGCCCCCCCAGCCGAGCGCGTGTGCCTGGCAACCCCAGTTGGCACGTCTGAGGCGTCCGCGGGGCTGCGGGCTTCGACTACCGCTTCTTTTTCCCCCGTCGTTTCCCATGAGCACGCCAAGTAGTGACCCCCCGGTGGACGATCTCCAGGCCGCCGAACGTCTGGCCGAAGCCTACCGCACCATCACTACCCAGTTGGGGCGGGTGATCGTGGGCCAGCATCAGGTGATCGAAGAACTTTTGATCGCCATGTTCGCCCGGGGGCACTGCCTGCTGGTGGGGGTACCGGGACTGGCCAAGACTCTGATGATCCGTACCCTGGCCGATGCCCTCTCGCTGCGTTTCAGCCGCATCCAGTTCACGCCTGATTTGATGCCTTCGGACATTACCGGCACCGAGGTCATCCAGGAAGACAGGGCCACAGGCCGGCGGGAACTGCGGTTTTTGCACGGGCCCATCTTTGCCAACGTCATTCTGGCCGACGAAATCAACCGCACCCCGCCGAAAACCCAGGCGGCCTTGCTGGAGGCCATGCAAGAGCACCAGGTGACCGTGGGCGGAAAAAAGCACGTTCTGGATGAACCGTTCTTCGTGCTGGCCACCCAGAACCCGATCGAACAGGAAGGGACCTATCCCCTGCCGGAAGCCCAGTTGGACCGCTTCATGTTCAACACGTTCGTCGAGTACCCGGAGGAAGACGAAGAGCTGGAGATCGTCAAACGGACGACGGCCGACGTAACCGTGCAGGTAACTCCTACGTTGCAAGCGGCGGAAATCCTGCAGCTTCAGCGGATCGTGCGCCGGGTTCCGGTGGCGGAGCACGTGCTGCGCTATGCCCTGCGGCTGGCGCGCCTGACCCGACCGGGGCCGGCCGCCCCGGAGTTCGTGCGGAACTACGTGACCTGGGGGGCCGGGCCGAGGGCCAGCCAGTACCTAGTGCTGGGGGCCAAGGCCCGTGCGGTGCTGCACGGCCGGTTCTGTGCCTCCTCCGAAGACGTCCGTGCGGTGGCGCTGCCGGTGCTTCGCCACCGCATCCTCACCAATTTCAATGCCGAGGCCGAGGGCGTCAAGCCCGACGACATCATCCGCCGCTTGCTTGAAGCCGTGGCCGAGGAACCTACCCCCCATGCCCGCGGAAAGCTCCCCCAAGTTTTTCGATCCGCAAGTGCTGGCCCGACTTGAAGGGCTGGCCTTGCGGGCCCGGCGGATTGTCGAAGGCTACATCTCGGGCATGCACCGCAGCCCGTTCCATGGCTTCTCGATCGAATTCGCCGAGCACCGCGAGTACGCCCCGGGCGACGACCTCCGTTATCTGGACTGGAAGGTCTTCGGCCGCACCGACAAGTTCTACCTCAAGCAGTTCGAGGACGAGACCAATCTGGTGTGCACGCTGCTGTTGGACACCAGCGAAAGCATGGCTTACCAGGGCCCTGGGGCCGCCATGTCGAAACTCCAATACGCTCAATGCGCCGCAGCAGCGCTGGCGTACCTGGTGCTCCAGCAGCAAGACGCGGTGGGGTTGGCCACCTTCGACCACGAAATCCGCTCTTTGATCCGCCCCAGTAGTAACCCCTCGCATTTCCAGGACCTCCTTCGCGTGTTGGAGGAGGCGGCAGCCCGCCAGAAGACGGCCACCGGCCCCATCTTCCACGACTTGGCCGAACGACTGAAAAAACGCGGCATCGTCGTGGTGCTGAGCGATCTTTTCGACCGCGTGGATTCGCTGGTCACCGGGCTGAAACACTTCCGCCACCGCCGCCACGAAGTGATCGTGTTCCACGTGCTGGACCCGGCCGAACTGGAGTTTCCGTTCCAGCGGACCACCCTCTTCCGCGGCCTGGAACAACTGCCCGAAGTGCTGGTCGAGCCCCATGCCGTGCGCAAGGCCTATCTCCGGCAGTTTAAGGAGTACCAGCGCCGCATTCAGGAGGCCTGCCGCACGCACCAGATCGACTACGTCTTGATGCGGACCGACCGGCCGCTGGATCTGGTGCTCTCCAGCTACTTGGCGTCGAGGCGGAAACGCCCTTTGCAGTAGGCAGCGTTGCCGGTCGTTGCGGAGCCCCGGCCGCCAGCGGCGGCGTCTCGCCGACACCCACACGGCGGTCACTCATGGGGGCTTCTGGAGTGGGGGCAATCCGTCAAAACGCGTGTTCCGCTGGGACGATTGCGCCACTATAATGCCGCCCCCCTTGGTTTGATTTGTCCCGGACCGCAGCCAACCGCTCGCGCTTCGGCCCCAAGCGGGACCGAGCACGGCGGCCCGGAAGTCTGGACAAGCGGTCGGTGCGGAGGGGGCAAGCCAGGGCGATGGCCAATAGGGGACAGACGTTTTACGCAAACAGGCGAGGCTTGCTCGTGCGATTGTGCCTTGCGGCCATATTGGTGGGTTTGGCGTGTGTGGGGTGTGGCACCACCAAGTGGACCGACACCACGCGGACCGCCACCGAGCAACTCCTGCTGAGCGATTCCATGGAGCGGGCAGTCAGCCGGATCGATTTCCGTTCGATCGCAGGCAAGAAGGTGTATCTGGACACGACCCCGATTGCCTCGACTACCGATAACGCCTATCTTGCCAGCCTCATTCGCCAGCATATGCTGGCCAGTGGCGCCATCCTCAAGGAAAAGCGTGAGGAGGCCGATTACATCGTCGAGTTGCGTGCCGGGGCGGTGGGTACCGACCGCCACGATCTGCTGTTCGGCGTGCCGGCGTTGACCCTGCCCGTAGCCCCGGTGCCCGGGGTGCCTTCGCAAATCCCCGAGATCCCGCTCGTCAAGCGGACCGACCAGCGGGCGGTGTCGAAGATCTCGGTTTTCGTTTATAACCGCAGCACCGGCCGCATCGTCTGGCAATCCGGCGTGATTCCCGAGGAGAGCCGGGCCAAAGCCGTGTGGTTCTTGGGGGCGGGGCCTTTTCAGCGGGGATCGATCTACAACGGCACGAAGTTCGCCGGTGACCGGTTAAATATTCCTTTGATCGACTTGAACGCTGCATTAGGGTCGGAGCGCTCGCCCGTTTCGGTGGCGGAAGAAGCCTACTTTGTCGAACCGCGCGCCAACGACTCCCTGGCCGAAAAACTCGGCAACTCCGCCCAATCAGCCGGGCCAAACAAGGGTCAAGGGGCCGGCGTGTCGGCCTCCAGCCCCTCAGGCCCGGACCCAAAAGGCCAGCCTTCGCCTGCCGCGGGTCCTGACCCGAAAGGGACGATGGAAAAACCAGCGCCCGGAGCGGGAAGCGGCGTGATTCCCGCCGGTCATACCTCGGCCGAAGGCACCGAGAGGGGCGAATCGCCGGCTGGGGGCTCCGCCCTGGGGGGCCAATCGCCGGAGCGGCGTCCCGCAGTCTCGGACCAGCGTTTGCCTGGTTTGCAACCCGAGGCAATGTCGCCGGGCGGCATCCGCCCTCTGCCTCCCGTGGAGCCTTCTGAAAGCGAGTTTCTGCTTTTCGATCCGTGGCCCTACTACCGCCGATAAGTCCAGGGGGTTAGACTCTATTGCCGAGATTTGCGCGCCCCGGCCATCGCCCCGGTAGGCTTTGAGGGCGTCGTGGCCAATTCGGCTTTGCTGGTGGGCCAGTGGGGCGTTTTGGTCCATCTTGGGGCTGCGCTTGTGAGGGACGGCACCCATGACCAGCCGGTTGTCCGAGTACCGCCTATTCCTCCGCGAGTATGTGCGCAACTTCCGTACGACAGGGGCCATATTGCCCAGCAGCCGGGGCCTGGCACGAGCCCTATCGCGCTACGTTGCCGGGGACCGGCCGAAGTGGATCCTTGAAGTAGGTCCCGGCACGGGCGCAGTTACTCAAGAGATCATCGCGCGCATGGGCCCTGAGGATCGGCTGGACCTGGTGGAGCTGAACGGTTGCTTTGTGCGGCGGCTTTGGGAGCGGTTTGAGACGGAGGCGGCGTTTCAAGCGGCCGCCCCGCGGTGTCGGATTTTCCATCAGGCCGTGGAGGCACTGCCTGCCCGGCCCACCTACGATGTCATTGTTTCGGGGCTGCCGCTGAACAACTTTACGCCGCAGGAGGTTTCGGAGATCTTGAGGGTGCTGCGGGGCCTGCTGCGACCGGGAGGGACGCTTTCGTTCTTCGAGTACATCGGCATTCGCCTGGCCCGATCCTGGCTTGCCCGGCGCAAAGAGCGCCAGCGGTTGCGGGGGATAACGCAAGTGCTAGCCCAGATTCTTCACCCGCACGAAATCCGGCGGGACTGGGTCTGGCCCAACGTGCCCCCCGCCTGGGTCCACCACGTTCGATTTGACCAGGTCGCGCCGGTCTTCCCCAATTCGCCATTTTCCGCGGATGATCTTGCATCGCAACGGCAAGCTGGGTAACAACAGGGGTCTATCGGCGGCAACGCGCCGCAGAGCCCTTGGCGGAAAGGATTCCTATGGATCGGCGGCGGTTCCTGTTAGAACTGGCAGGCTTCCTGGGCGTGGTGGTCGGGTGTCGCGGCCGGCAGACGGCCCAGGTCAAAAACCCCTACGAGCCGGACATGGTGGGCAGCCATACAGCCGGGGCCGAGACTTACAAGCCGCTGGTTGATACCGCGGTTTCCAACCTGTTGGCGCGGCACGCCGGCGGGGTGCATCCGGCGGGGTTTGCCGAGGGACGGACGGCCCCATTGCGAATCTGCTTTGTGGGCGTAGAGAACCGCAGTGCCGAAGAGATCGGCGACTTCAAGGAACAGCTCTATCAGCAAATCGATACGCGTATCGTGCAGTCGCAAGTGTATCAGCCCATCAGCCGGCGGTTTGTGGAAGCGGGCCTGCGCCAGACACGCCTGCGCCCCGATGATCTGTTCATTCCCGATAACATGCGAACCTTCGTCGCCACCATGGAACAGATGGGGCAGCCTTTCGATTACCTGCTGTTTGCGACGATCACTTCGGGCACCACGCGGAGCAACAAGGACTACCAGCGCGACTACGTGCTGACGCTGGAGATGGTGGACGTGCGCACGGGCCGGTCCGATAAAGAGTCCGCCGAGATCAGCAAGGAATATAACGTCTCGGTCATGGCGAAGCTAAAGCACTTGGGGGCCAAGTGACGTGGCCGGTGGTGCCGTCAAAGGAGCGCGCCGGTCGCAGGGGGCCGGCGGCTGTATGGCGCTGGGGCTGGCCTTTTTGTGGGCGTCGGTCGCAGGATGCGCCACGCACGCCGATCGGCTGGCCGAGGTCCGTGAGTATTTCTACGCGGGCAACCTCCAAGCGGCGCAGGCCGTGGTGGACGAAGGCTTACGGCGCGGCGGCTCCGATGTAGATCTCTGGAAACTGGACCGGGCCATTCTCGATCTGGCCGCCGGACGGCCCCGCGACGCCGAGCGGCGTCTGCGCGAGGTTCGCGACCGATTCGATTACCTGGAGCAGGCGTCGGCGGCCGAGGGCGTGGCCGCTATGCTCACCGACGACAACCGCCTGGCCTATGCGGGCGAAGATTACGAAAAAATCCTCATCCGCGTCTTCCTGGCGCTGGCCAACCTCATGGGCGATGGGTCCGACGCGCTGGCCTATGCCCTTCAGGTCAACGACTGCCAGGAGCGGATCATCCAAGCGGGCGCGGACCCCTCGGGCAATAATCCCAAGCTGGCCTATAAGCGCGTGGCCTTGGGGGCTTATCTCTATGGCGCCCTGTGCGAGGAAACGCACGTGCGCTACGACGATGCAGCCCGGGCTTGGGCCCGCGTGGTCGCCTGGGAACCCGACTTCCCCTACGGGCGCCGGGACGTGGAACGGGCGATGTACAGCCGGCACAGCCGGCCGGGTCACGGCGTGCTGTATGTATTCGCCCTGGTGGGGCGCGGGCCGTACAAGATGGAAGTCGAGGAGATGCCTACTACCGTGTCGCTGTTGATTGCCGACCGCATCGTCAGCGCCGCGGGCAAGCACACGGTAGCGCCCACAGTGGCGCCGGTCAAAGTCCCCAAAGTGGCTGTGATGCACAACGAAATCCGCAACCTCGACGTGCTGGTGGATGGACGACCGGCCGGGGCGACGGCCACCATCACCGATGTCAGCCGGTTGGCGCTGGAGCAGTACGAGGCCGTTTATCCGCGTGTGGTGGCCCGCGCCGTGGCCCGCCGTGCCCTGAAAAAAGGCGTCTTTTACGCGGGCAAGGAGATGCTGGGCGTGTCGAACCATTCGCTGCTGAACTTGGGCCTGGACGTGGCGGGCCTGGTATGGGAGGCCACCGAGTCGGCCGACACCCGCTATTGGGGGCTTCTGCCCGATCGCATTCAGGTGCTTCGGCTGGAGCTCCCGGTTGGCCGGCACCGCATCGGCTTGGCTCCCGCCGGGCGCTACGGCCGACTGGGGCGCCAAGAGTCGGCCGACATAGTGATCGACGATGGCCGAAATACCTACCTTCTGGCCCATTTCCCCACCGACCGCCTGGCGGGCCGGATTCTGGTGAGCGGCCAATAGCCGGCGGGCTGCGCCCCAAAAAGGCGATTATGGACAAAAGGGCGCGGGGCGGCTCAGACGCCGAGCCCGCGCTGCCCGCGTGAGCCGACTGGCTCCGCCTGGGTCCGGAAACCGCGATGCCGCTCACACCCCGTCGCCCAAGCGGTGAACGAACAGGCGCTGGGGGCTGGCCGGCACTGTCTGTTCGGCCAGCGATACCAGATGGGCATGATGGGTGAAAAAGATGACCTGGGTGCGGTCCGAGAGTTCGGCCAGCACCGCCAGCGCCGCCGCCGCACGCTGGTTGTCGAATCCGATAAGAACGTCATCCAAAACCAGCGGCCACGGCTCCTTGCCTTCCAGATAATGCTCCAGGCTGGCCAGGCGCAGGGCCAAAAAGAGCTGATCGGCGGTCCCTTCGCTCATGGCGGCCAGTTCGACGCGCTCGGTTCCGCCGGCCCGCACCCCCTTGAGCACGCTTTGGCCCTGGTCGTCGGCGTCCACCACCAGGCCCTGGAACGAACCGCACGTCAGCCGGGCGAAAAGCTCCCCTGCGCGCCGCAGCACCGAACCTTCGTGTTTTTCGCGATAGCGCTCGATGGCCTGGCGCAGGACGGCCAGGGCAAGACGCAGGCGAACGAACTGGGCGGCATCGGCCTGCAGCCGGGCGCGGATCTCCTCGATTTCCTCGGCCGTCTGGGCAGCGCTGGGCCCCGCATCCATCTCCTCCAGCGCCCGCTGGTGCCTGCCGATGGTCTGCTGCAGTTCGTCGCGCCGCTGCTCCACGCCCCGGAGTTCCTGGTCCAGTCGCTCGATGCGGCCCGGCAGCGCATCGACATCCACGGCCGCCACCTCGGCCAACAGGCCCTCGATCGCGCCCGTGCCAGAAAGCTCGGCCAGGCGCTGTTCCACCCCTGTTAATTCGTCCCGCAGGCGGAGCTTTTCGGCCGAGGCCTGCTCGGCCTGGGGAAGTTCATCCGGCGAGGAGCATCCGGCCTCGCGGCACAACAGTTCCAACGCAGCGCAATGGCGGGCGATGGCCTGTTCGGCCTTTTCGCCTTTCTGGCTCCAGCGCTTCTGTTCCTCAAGAAGTTCGTTGCGGCGGCGGTCATCGGCCCGGGCATTCTGGAGCCGGGCCTTCAGCGCTTCGACTGCGGCCTCTACGGGCTGGCCCGCCAGGTCCGGCGCTACCCGCTGGCACAGTTCCTCCACGTCGCGGGCGAACTGGCACGCATCCGCCCCGATGCCTTCGATGCGCTCATCGAGTTCCGCCATCCGGCGGCGGCACTCCCGCAACTCGTTGATCGATTGCAGCGCTGTCAAAGCTGTCTCGGGCAGAGTCTGGCCTGCCAGCCCCAGCGGCTCCAGGGCCATCGACCACTCTTGTTCCCAGCGGCGCCGGCTCTCCTCGGCCAGTTGGATTTCCTGTTGCGCCGCCTCGAACTGGCGGCGGGCGCGCTGGATGTCGCTTTCCAGGCGCCGGCGCTGTTGCTGCCGGTTCTGAAGTTCTTCCAGCAGCATCTGACTGCGGTGGAGCAGCGCGGCGAGGCCTTCCGACGCCAGCGGGGAAATCTCGCCCAGTTCAGCAAGTCGTTGGGCCAGACTCCGCCGGTGGTGCTCGATTCTCTGGCGCAGGACATCGGCCTGGCTTTGCTGCTCCCGCATGCTTTGAATTTGCCGAAGCAGCTCCCGATAGCGCCCCATCCAGGCCCGCATTTCCGGGGGGCTGAGAGGTTCGATGCCGGCCGGCTGCCAGGCCGCGGCCCAGGCCTGCTGTAACTGGCCCAGGCGGTCCGACGCCGCCTGATAGCGCTCCTCCATCAACCGGAGTTCGTGCTCGGTCGCCGTGCTCTGGGCGAGAAGATGGGCCCGCTTGGCCACTCGGTCGGCCTCGCGGCGGAGGCGGTCGGCCAGCTCGTCGGCCTTGGCCACGCTTCGCGTGAAGGCCTCGGCCAGGTCCTCCGGCGCTGCGGGCCGGCCCACATACTGCGCCCATCGGTCCGGGTCAGTTGCCGAACCGAGCCACGCCGCCCGAATCAGTTGCCAGCCGGCGTCGCGATGGGCCCTGGCCTCGTCCAGTTCGCCTTCGGTAGGCACCGCGCCTTCCAGTGCCATCGCCTCCAGTTCCTGCCGCGTGCGGTCGCATTGCTCCTGCTTTTCCTGGCGCTGCTGTTCCAGCCGAGCCACCGCTTGCTGGGCTTCCGCCAAGTCGCGGTCGAAACGTTCCAGGGTCTCGTCGCTCGGCACGGGGAGCATCTCCAGGGCCTCCCAGGGGCCGGACCATAGGCCCAATCGCCCCAAAGCCCTTTCCACCTCCTGGGCCAGCTTGGTCCTTTGCCGCTCATGCTCCCGAAGCCGCGCTTCCAGGTCGCCGTCGCCTTGGGCAGCCCTGAGGGCCGCCTGCAAGTCGGCCAAATTCGGGACGGCCGGCAGCGATGCCAGCGCCTCCTCGGCTTCCTGGGCCTCCCGCTGGCGGTCGGCAGCCCCTTTGCGGACCGCTTCCAACCGGGTGCTCAGCCGGGCGTATTCCTGCGCCAACTGCTGGATGCGATCCTGTTGGCCGAGGGTCAGAAACAGGGTGTGGGCAAGATCGGGAGAAAGGTCGGGGCGAAGGGTGGCCAGGACCTCGGCCAGGCGCTGGGCATCCGCCTGGCGCTTCTCTTTTAGTCTGGGCAAATCCCTCTGCGCCTTGCGGTGCGCCCCCAGCCGATCGACAAGTTCGTCGATGGCCGCCGCCTCGTTCAACAGGGGTTCTGGCACCTTCACGGCCGCCAGCTCCCGCTGGATCCGCTGGAGTTCTCGCTGGGCATCGGCGGCCTCTTTTTTGGCGACCTCCAGTTGAGTGGCTGCCTTACGGCGCCGCTCGGCAAAATCGGCCGGCAGCACGATAACCTGTTCCAGGGCAGCAAGCTTTTCGGTGAGGTCTTTGCGGCGGGCGGCGGGCCCAAGGGCCTGGCGGAGCCGCTCCAGGCGGTTCCGCTCCACCTGCAATGTGCTGCGCTTGTGGTCCAGATCGGCCAGTTCCTTTTGGGCGCGTTCTAACGCCTGCCGATGCTCAGCCCATTGTTCGGCCAGAAGATGCCCCTGGCGGAGCCGCCGCCGGGCGTCTTCGAGCTTACGCAGGGCCTCGTTGATCCGGGGATTCCTGCCGCGGGGCGTGTACAAGGCATCGCAAAGCTCTTCCAGCCGCTGCTGCACCGTGCGGAGGTCCGCGATGCCGGCCCCCGCCGCGAACAGCACCTGGCCCACCTGGCCGGATCCTTGCACGATCTTTTCGCCCCCATGAACCAATTCGGCATGGCCCAGACCGAACATGGTGCGAAAACCCTCCAGGTCCACGGAACCTAGAAAGGGCGCCAGCGCATCTTCTGCCAGTTCGGTAGCGTTATCGGATGCCAGGAGCGTTTTGCGCGCGGCTTTGCGGCGTAAGAAAGCAATCTGCCGGCCGTCGGCCAGTTGCAGCGTGGCCCCCACCCGCAGCGCGGAATAAGGATGGCGAAAGTCGTCGGGCGATTGCTGGGGAATGCCGAACAAGGTATTCTCCAGCGCCCGCAGGGCTGAAGTCTTGCCTGCCTCGTTCGCCCCGTAAACCAGGTGCAACCCGAGGTTGCCGGCGGAAAAATCCAGGACCACATTAGTAAACGGCCCAAAAGCCCGCAGGTCCAGCCGAACGACTTTCACCGCGACGGCTCCTTGGTCAACAAGGCATGGACCAGCATCTGCTCCACGTCGGCCAGCAGCGGCCGGAGGGCTTCGGGACCGTCCAGCCCGAGGTTGGCCCCGGCGCGGACCTCCGCCGGTAGCCGTGCCGCCAGATCGCGAAGTGCTTTGTCCTCCATCACGGCCGCCAAGCGGTCAGGCGACGCCTGCAGTTCGGCCACGCAGGCCATCAGCTCGCCCAGCGGCGAATCGGCCCATCGCGCCGGGTTCCATTGCAGGGGCGGGCGCGTAGCTATCGCCACCTGTTCCACCCATACTTCTTCCGGGTTGACCTGAAACGCCAGGCTGCGGACCTTGGCGGTCCACGATTCCTGCTCTGCCACCAGCGTGGCATGCAGCGGCGTGACCCCCTCCAGCCGCACCCGCACAGCGCGGAGCCGGCCGGCCGCCGAGGAGGTTCCCTCGGCCAGCCGCTGGCGCACCCGCTCCAACAGGTCGGCCTCGTCCTCAACCCCCTGGGCATCTACGCGGCACTCTTCCCAGCGCACGACATCCATCGGTCTAAAGGTCCAGCGGACCCGGCGGCCTTCCACCTCCACCAGCACGCAGCCCTTGGGCCCGGTCTCCCGGATATGCCGGCCCTGAAGATTGCCCGGGAACACGACCACCGGGTCCTCGGCTACCACCTCGTACCGGTGGACATGCCCCAACGCCCAATAGTCGTACCCTTTGGCGCCAAGCTCGTCCAACGAACAGGGGGCGTACACATCGTGCCCCTCGCGCCCCGTGAGGCTGGTGTGCAACAGGCCGATGTTGAACCAGCCCCGCACTGGGCGGGGATAGCCAGCGGCCAGATTTTCTGCCGTGGCCTGCTCGCCGAAACTCTGCCCGTGAATAGCCACTTTGAGCCGTTCCAGCCGCACCGTCTGCGCTTCGCCGGGCATCAAAAGCCGGGTGGAGGCGGGCAAGGGGAGCCGGCGGCTCATGCGGTTAGCGGCATCGTGATTGCCGGCCACAATCACCATCGGAATGCCTGCCGCGTCCAGGCGTGCCGCCTGCCGAGCGAAGAACAACCCTGTGCGAAAATCCTCCCAGTCGCCGTCGTAGAGGTCGCCGGCAATCAGCACGAAATCGACCGGCGTTTCGAGGGCCAGATCCACCAGGTTTTCCAACGCCCGGCGGGTAGCGCCTCGCAAGCGCTCCACAGGGGCCCCCTCGTAGCGGTCCAGGCCCCGCAGCGGACTATCGAGATGGATATCGGCCGCGTGAAGAAATCGGAACATGGCCTCGTCAGTCCGCAAGAATCGACACCGGATGCCGCAGTATACCCGTTGGCCCGTCAAGCCGCCAGCGCGGGCAAACCGCCGCGGCACCACAGCCAGCACGAAATGGTGGAGCCTGAACATCGGCCAGTCGCGAATCACTCGCCCTCCGGGGCATCCGGCCCGTGGAGACTATGCGGGCCAGGCCATGAGCGGCCGCTTGGCGGAACCGCAGGGCCCGCGCTATACTGGTCCCCAGGCGGTGCGGGGGCAGCCCGCGCTGGGCCGAAACCGCTTTTCGGCCCCCCTGTTGGTCTTCTTCAAGGAGAAAGCCGCGATGCGAAGCCTCGTTTTCTGCAGTTTGATGGTCAGTTTGGCTGCCCCTTTGGCCGCCGCCCAGCCGGCTCCCCGTTACAAAACGCTTTGCCTGACGGACAAGTTCTATTGCGAGGGTGCCTACTATGGCGACTTCAACAAGGACGGAAAACTGGATGTGGTCTCTGGCCCGTTCTGGTACGAGGGGCCTGACTTCCAGCGCAAACATGAAATCCGCCCGCCCCAGGCGTTCGACCCCAAGGACTACTCCGACAACTTTCTGACCTACACCGGCGACTTCAACGGCGATGGCTGGACCGACGTGCTGTACGTCCCCTGGCCCGGCAAAGATGCCTCGTGGTACGAGAACCCGGCCGGCAAGGAAGGCCATTGGAAAGCCCACTTCGCGTTAAAGGACGTGGGCAACGAGTCGCCCCTGTGGACCGACATCGACGGCGACGGCCGCCCCGACCTCCTGTACAACATCACTGGCTACCTGGGCTACGCCACGTACGACCCGGCCAAGCCCGATGCGCCCTGGACGTTCCACCCCATCACCCCCAAGGGGAATTACCAGCGGTATACCCATGGCATCGGCTGCGGCGACATCAATGGCGACGGGAGGGTCGATATCGTCGAGTCGAGCTGCTGGTGGGAACAGCCTGCCAACCGCGAAGCCACCCCTTGGCCGAAACATCCCTATCAGTTTGCCGAGGCGGGCGCCCAGATTTTGGTTTACGACGTCAACGGCGATGGGCGCAACGACGTGGTTACTGCCTGGCACTGCCATCAATACGGGCTGGTGTGGCACGAACAAATCCGGACGACAGAAGGACAGATCGCATTCCGCCAGCATGAGATTCTCTCGCCCAAGCCGGACTTGAAGTCCAAGGCCTTCCGCGTGAGCCAGCTTCATGCCCTGGACCTTGCCGACATGAACGGCGACGGGCTGCTCGACGTGGTCACTGGCAAGCGGTTCTGGGCCCATGGCCCCAAGGGGGATGCCGAACCTGATGCCCCGGCCTTGCTGCTTTGGTTCGAACTCCGCCGCACGGCCGGCAAAGTCCAGTTCGTTCCTCATGTTATCCACGATAACTCCGGAGTGGGGACCCAGGTGACTGCTGTGGACCTCAATGGCGACCGATTGCCCGACGTGATCGTGGGCAACAAGAAAGGAACCTTTGTCCATTTGAGCCAGAGCCTGCCGTAGTTGTTGGGGGATCAATTCCACCCAGCATGGCCACTTGGCCGCTCTTCAGCGCGCATTGGCGCGAGAAACTAGGCCATTCTTCCTACCCAGCATTATGGTGGCGGTAGCGGCCACCTCAGTTGACTACGACAGGGTGGTCAGGCGTGCCACACTATAGGGGATAATTGTCAAAAATCACGTTGCCAAGTCGGGATTGCTAATTTGCAGCGCTTGGACAAACCGCACCGTCTGCGTAAACTGGACAGGTTGGCCCTTTGCCCTACAAGTCCCTCCGCTGCCCGAGACGAAGCTACAGCACGGGTTGGGATTGGCAGAGAAAACCTCAGCGCCGGCACGGTAGGAACTGGGCCCGGCCGCAGGGTGTGACTTGGCGGGCCGGGCGTGGGCCCCGGGTTACTGAGCACGGCGGACCCGTGCTGGCGGCGCAAACCGTCCAAGACGGCGAGCGGTCGCAGCCGGCAAATCCGCCGGCAGCCGGCCGACCCGGCTGAGGCCTTGTTGCGCGAGTTGCCCATGGCCTATCACCTTTTGACTGGAGCGACGGGACTGGTCGGTTCGTACCTGCTGCGGGAATTTGCTCGGGCAGAGCGGCCGGTGGCGGTCATCGTGCGATCCACCCCCCGGGAATCGGCGCGGCAGCGGATTGAAGACGTGATGGTCCGGTGGGAGCGGGAGTTGGGGTATCTGCTGCCCCGGCCGGTCGTCTTCGAAGGCGACATCGTGCAGCCGGACCTAGGGCTTCCCCCGGAGGCGGTGCGATGGCTGGCACGCAACTGCGAGTCGGTTATCCACAGCGCCGCCAGCATGACTTTTCAGCCGGACTCCCGCCGGGGCGAGCCGCACCGCACCAACGTCCAGGGAACGGCCAATTTGCTGGAATTTTGCCGGCGGCACGGCCTGCGAAAGTTCCACCATGTTTCCACAGCCTTCGTGTGCGGACTTCGCACGGGAAAGGTGCTGGAAACCGAACTCGACGTGGGCCAGCAGTACGGCAATGTATACGAACAAAGCAAAGTCGAGGGCGAGAAGCTGGTGCGGGCCGCCGAGTTTCTCGACCCCCCGACCGTGTACCGGCCGGCCACCATCGTGGGCGATTCGCGCACGGGGTACACCACCAGCTATCACGGCATTTATGCCCCGCTGAAGCTGGCCTGGGCCGTAGCCGATAAAGTGGACCTCACCCTCCGCTGGGGCGAATCGTTGATGCGGCTGTTGGGGCTTTCGGGCAGCGAGCGGAAGAATCTGGTGCCGGTCGATTGGGTGGCCGGGGTCATCGCCTGGCTCCATGCCCATCCAGAACATCACGGCAAGACGTATCATTTGGCGCCGCGGAGTGCGGTGCGGGTGGGGATGATGACCGAGGTGATGCAGGAGGCGCTGCGCGAGGCGCTATCTCGTCCCGGACGGCGCAAGGGCGAAGTCCCTCCCGACCAGCCCCAGATCGATACCGACCAGTTCGCTGCCTTCTTCCGCGCCCAGATGGAGGTGTATCGTTCGCATTGGCGGGACGATCCGGAGTTCGACCTGAGCAATTTGCTGGCGGCCGCCCCGCACCTTCCGCCGCCAGAGGTGGACCGGGACATGCTGCGGCGGATCTGTCGCTTTGCGCTGGAGGCCAACTTTGGCTGGCCTAAGCCGGCCCCCAGTCGGCCGGAGTTCGATGTGCACGAACACCTGCGTCGCGTGGTAGCTGAAGGCCCCCCTCCGGCCCACCGCAACGGGTCGCACGCCGGAGTGGGGCTGCAGGTGAACGGGCCCGGAGGCGGCCAGTGGGAATTGTTCCTCGAAAACGGCAGGGTGGTTCGGCTTCGCGAAGGCATCGGGGCCGACTGCCGGGCCAGCCTCTACTTGAACTCCCGAACCTTCCAGCGCCTGGTGCAGAAGCGGATCACGGTGGAACAGGCCATTGAAGTGGGGCAGGTTTTGGTCGAAGGGAGCGAGGCTTCGACCGCGCAGTTGGCCGCCATCCTTCAGGCCCTGACCAAGGAGGCAACCGGATGAATCGCCCGCCGTGGAACGACCCGGTTGCCATCATCGGGCTGGCTTGCCGACTGCCCGGGGCCGATAACATCGAGGAACTCTGGGCGTTGGTGCGCTCGGGGGGGAAAGCCTTCGGGCCGGTGCCGGCCGATCGTTTCGATCGCGAGCTGTACTACGATCCGCGCAAGGGAGTTCTCGGCAAGTCGTACACCGACCTGGGCGGAGTGATCCAATATGGCCCGATCGATCGCCGTCTGTGCCCCATTCCCGAGGATGCGCTGGGCCGGTATGACTTGGCCCACTTGACGCTCTGCGAGGTGGCCGCGGCTGCCTGCCGCCACGCGGGGATGGACCCCCGCGACCTGCCGCACCGGAACACGGGGGTGTACGTGGGGCACGCCCGGGCCAGTGGTCTTGGGGGGGAACTGGCCTACGCGGCGCATGTGGCCGAGGCCGCCCGATACCTGCACCAAGTCCCTGCGCTTGCCCACTTGCCCCCTGCGCGTCGCGAGCAGATGGTCAAGCAAGTGGTGGCGGAGGTCCGCCGCCATAGCCCGGCGATGACTCCCCGCGGGCCGTTTTTAAGCGCCCACCTGGCTGCCGGGCTGATTGCCAAGTTCTTTCGCCTGGACGGGCCGGCCATGGTGTTCAACGCCGCCTGTGCCTCGTCGCTTCACGCCGTCGTTCAGGCGGTCCGGGCACTCCAGTCGGGCAGCATCGAGATGGCCCTGGTGGGCGGGGCATCGTATTTCCACAGCGACACGTTGGTGCTGTTTTCGCAGGCCCAGTCGCTGTCGCAGCGGGGGTCGTTCCCATTTTCTGAGGATGCCGACGGGCTGGTGGTGGCCGAAGGCTACGTGGTCCTGGTGCTGAAAATGCTGGACCGGGCCCTGGCCGACGGGAACCGGGTGCTGGCGGTGATTCCCAGCGTCAGCGTTTCGACCGATGGCAGGGGCAAGAGCCTCTGGGCCCCGCGCAAGGAAGGCCAGGTAGAGGCAATGCGCCGGGCGTACGGCGACGCGATCTCGGCCCGTCGGGTCCAGTACATCGAAGCGCACGCCACCTCGACCGCCCTGGGCGACGCCACCGAACTGGCCGCCCTGGCCGAGGTGTTTGGCAGCGTCGTGGAGCCGGGTCGGAAAATCCCCGTGGGTAGCGTCAAGGCCAACGTGGGGCATACGCTGGAGGCGGCCGGCGCCACCTCGCTGGCCAAAGTGGTGCTGGCCCTTTCGCGCCGCACGATTCCGCCGGGGATCGACGACCGCCCGCTGAACCGCCAGGTGGACTGGGACCGCCTGCCGGTGTTCGTGCCGCGCCAGGCGTTGGAGTGGCCGGCGCCCGCCCCTGGGGTCCCCCGCCGCGCGGCGGTCAATGCCTTTGGCATTGGGGGGATGAACGTGCATGTGGTGGTCGACGAGTTCGTTTCCTCCTGGCGACCGGTGTTCGGCAGCGCTCCGATACCGCTTGCAACGCGGCGGGGGCTTGCGCCGGCCGATCGCGCCGTGGCAGTGGTAGGCGTGGGGGCGATTTTTCCCGGGGCCCGCACCATCGAGGCATTCCGGCAGTTGGTCATGTCCGGGCGTGATGCCCGTAGCGAAGTGCCTTCGGACCGCTGGACCCCCGAGTACTACCGAGGCGAAACCGCCGACGGCTGGACCATCCCCAACACGCTGGGAGGGTTCGTCACCGACTTCCAGTACGACTGGCGCAAACACAAGGTGCCGCCCAAGCAAATCCAGCAGGCCAGCCCCCTGCAATTCATGATCCTCGATGCGGTGGACCAGGCTTTGGAAGGAGCGGGTTATCACCAGCGGCCGATGGACCGCAAGCGGACGGGCGTGGTGGTGGGTACTATCTTTGGCGGCGATTTCTCGGGCCAGTTGGCGGTGGCTTTGCAATGGCCCCGCCTGCGCCGCACCATGGCTGAAGTGCTCCGCCAGCACGGTCTGTCCGAGCCGGCCGTCGACCAGGCCACCGCCGAGTTTTACGACCTTTTGCTGCGCCATATGCCTGCGCTGCTGGACGAGACGGGCAGTTTCACGGCCAACGTGCTGGCCTCGCGGATCACCAAGACCTTCGATCTGATGGGGGGCGGAGTGGCGGTGGATGCGGGAACGGCTTCGGCCCTGGCCGCCTTGGCCTGCGCTAGCGACCTTCTTCTGGCCGGCCACTGCGACTTGATGATCTGCGTGGGCGCGCAGCAGGCGATGTCGCCGGCTACCTATGTGGTGTGGAACCAGTTGGGGGCGTTGGGTACTGGCCGGCCTTCGGCCCCCTTCGATGCCCATGCCGCCGGTGCCGTGCCCGGCGAAGGGTGCGGCGTCCTTTTGCTCAAGCGGCTGGAAGACGCCAGGCACGACGGCGACCGCGTGCTGGCCACCATCCGCGGGTTGGGGGCAGCCTATGGCCCCACGCGGGCCGACAGCATCGAAAAAGCCGCGCGCCGGGCCCTGGCAGCCGCCGGTCTGGCGCCTGCCCAGGTTGCCGCGCTTGAAACCCTCGGGACCGGCCACCCCCGCCTCGATGCCGAGGAAATCGGGGCGCTGGCCCGCGTGTACACCTCCAACTCGCCCGAGCGCCCCTTGCACCTGGGCACACTGGTTGGACAAATCGGCAACACCGGTGGCGCGTCGGGGGCAGCCTCGCTGATCAAGGCGGCCCTGGAACTCGACTGCCGGCAAGTTGCCCCGCTGGCTCCACTGGCTCGGCCCGCCGATTTCCTGCTGGCAAAGCCCTCGCGTATTCATGTGCCCACCCAGCCCCAGCCCATTCAACCAGCCGGTTCGGCGGCACCGGAAATCGCCGCCATCAATTCATGCGGGGGAGATGAACCCGTGTACCATGTCCTCATGGAGCGAGGCGCACCCATGATTACCACTGCCAATTCTCCACTGCCTGCCAGCCAGGAGGTTTCTGCTGTGATCCCTCCCACCGATGCAGCCTCGCGGATCCTGTACTTCGACGCCACGTCCCGGCGCCGGGCAGCCATGCGCCGCCGCGCTGCCGGAGTCTCGGCCGGCGAGATATCCCCTCCTCCAGACGAAGACGCCAATCGCCTCGAAACGCCATCCCCCCAGCCGCCGGCCCGTCAGTGGGCAAGCGCCACGCCAAACGAAGCATCTCAGGCCGAGGCCCGCCCCGAGCCTCCGGCCGAAGCCTCCGCTTTGCCCACTGCCGGCGTGAAGGCCGCACCGGCGGCTGCGGAGTTGGAGTCGTTTTTGGTGAACTTCGTGGTCGAGCAGACTGGCTACCCGCCGGAGATCGTGGAATTGGACGCCGACCTGGAGGCCGACCTGGGCATCGACAGCATCAAAAAGGCCCAGTTGTTCGGCGAACTGGGCGAGTATTTCGATATCCAGCCCGATCCCAACCTCTCGCTGGACGATTTTCCCACGCTGCGGCACGTGCTCGACTATCTGTCGGCCCGGCTGGGGGCCCAGGCGGTGCCCGAGCCTTTGCCCACTACCCCGCCCGCGGCGGCAGGTTCATCGCTTTCGCCTTCCCCAAGTTCAGCCCCGAGTAGCGAGCCGTTGGGCGCAGCTCCGCCGCTGGCGCCTGCCGGCGTGAAGGCCGCACCGGCGGCTGCGGAGTTGGAGTCGTTTTTGGTGAACTTCGTGGTCGAGCAGACTGGCTACCCGCCGGAGATCGTGGAATTGGACGCCGACCTG
>Ga0315298_1002214_pt1 | contig 33638 bp, 34 predicted proteins | sample WHS_1_MG_FD_203077 | JGI IMG/M metagenome (GOLD analysis project Ga0315298, IMG submission 203077) | Extremophilic microbial mat communities from Washburn Hot Springs, YNP, Wyoming, USA - WHS_1_MG | ecosystem: Environmental > Aquatic > Thermal springs > Hot (42-90C) | place: USA: Wyoming...
TCTTTGAGACATTCAAATGGATTAAAAGATATTTTGGACAGATTGAAATGTTTGCTGGTATTTTAATCATAGGCGTGGGACTTGCTCTCTTATTCCATACTGGAATACACTCAAATTATATTATTGCAATTATACTACTTTCAGTTGCATTTTCCATGCTTTCCACAGGAGAAGTGAACCTTTCTATGATTTTAGGCGTTGTTTTACTTTCTTTCTCGATAGTGCTCATCACCAACATAAACTTTGTAGAATCGGGCATGGTAAATACAACTCTAATCTCCTTTTACATTCTTCTTTTTGTTAGTATAATTTCTCTGTACAGGGTGGGAAAACATGAGTGAATTAAGAAAACATAAAACTGAATCAGCAATTTTAAGGGAGGTCTCCTCCTATATGCATACATTAGATGATCCATTGCTTAAAAATGTTACTATTACACATGTAGAAGTATCCGAAGATTTACGGTATGCAAAGGTCTATTACACAATTATAGGGCATGAGGCTGAAGCAGAGGAAATTCGCTTGAGACTTATAAAAGCAAACAGAAGGATACAGAGAGATGTCGCCCAAAGATTGAAGAATATGAAATATGTCCCGCTTTTAAACTTCCACTTTGACCTTTCGATCCAGAAAGGAAACAAGGTCTTAGAAATCTTAGATGAGGTTGAAAAAGAACTAAAAGAAAAAGGAGCAGATGGAAATAATTAGTCACATCAAAAACACAATTGAAATATACGAAACATTCCTTCTAACAACACATATAAATGCAGATGGAGATGGAATTGGTTCTATGCTTGGATTTGGGAGGAGTTTAAAAAAACTTGGGAAAAAGGTTTTTTATCTTACCCCCGACACCGTCCCCCCAAAACAGTTTTCTTTCTTAACTGGATTTGAAGAAATCAACAGTAAGGAAGTCTTTGAACAGATAAACAAAAACATAGAAGTGCTTTTTGTTTTAGATGCACCGAATCTTGAGAGAATCGAGGGACTTGATCTTAAAAAACTCTCCTTCAAGGAAGTTGTAAGGATAGATCATCATAAAGGTATTGAACCAACTGCAACAATAAATTATGTAAAAGAAGGCTATCCCTCAACAAGTTGTCTTATATGGGAGATAATAAAAAGTAGCGCTCTCCCCGTAGATGAAGAAATTGCTAATGCATTGTATTTAGGCATTCTTACGGATACAGGTTCATTTAGATTCAACAATACAAACGAAATCGCCTTTCAAGTAGCAAAAGAACTCGTGGTCTACGGTGCAAAACCATATAAGATAGCAAGATATGTCTACGAGATGGAATCCTTAACACATCTTAAACTACTTGGTGTAGCACTTCTGAGACTCGAAATAATAGGAAAATTAGGCTTCTCTTATTTAACCCGGGCAGATTTCGAAAAGTTCAACGCACAAGAAAATGATACCGAAGGTATAGTGGATTATTTAAGAAAAGAAAAGGATATTGAAGTGATACTATTCTTGAGAGAACTCAAAGAAGGTGGATATAAAGGGAGCCTTCGCAGCAAAAACAGCATTGATGTAAGAAGAGTAGCAGAAATTTTTGGTGGAGGTGGACATAAAGAGGCGGCGGGATTTAAGTCCACAAAAAGCAAAGAGGAAATCCTAAAGATAGTAGTGAAGGAGATAGAAAATGAAGCATAAAAGAGTATTGCCGGACCTAATTATTGTTGCATTAATAGGAGTTCTTTTTGTCTTTGCCCTTAAAGATAGAGATACCCTGCAAAGAGGAGATGTAATTGCTATTATCTATCTTAACGGCACAATAGGGGGCACAGGACAAAACACATTCAACGCTGATGATATAAGCAAAGTTTTAAACACAGTGAGAGCAATAAAACCAAAAGGAGTTATTGTAAGAATTTCAAGCCCTGGTGGTTCTGCATATGAAAGTGACAAAATATACAACTTACTCTTGGATTTTAAGTTAAAGGAAAAAATTCCGCTATTTGTTTCGATGGCCGATGAGTGTGCTTCAGGAGGATATTATATTTCAATGGCAGGTGACAGAATCTTTGCAGAGCCCTACACCATTACAGGAAGCATTGGTGTTATTATAACGCTTGTAAATTATGAAGAACTTCTAAAGAAAGTTGGAATTAATGTAATAACTCTGAAATCAGGGCCTTATAAAGATACTGGTTCTCCATTTAGAGAGATGGGAGAGTATGAAAAAGCAATGTTTCAAAAGATAGTTGATGAATTCTACAGTAATTTTCTTCACATTGTAAGTAAAAATAGAAAAAACATAGATTATGACACCCTGGAGCATCGTATTGCTCAGGGGCAGATCTATACTGGAAGTGAAGCAGTAAAATTAGGCCTGGTTGACAAAATAGGCGATTTAAACAGTGTTATTGAAGAAATGAAAAATACACTTAAATTGAAATCAATCTCAATAAGAGAATTTAGAATTAAAAAATCACTCTTCGAAACATTCTTATCAACTGCAAAGGAGTTCTTTGATATTCAAAATGAGCCAAGCAAAATACTTATTGAATACAGAAGTAAATTTTAGGAGGTGCAAATGCTATTCACCTACATTATTAAGACTATAAAATCACCTAAATCCCTTTTTGAGGAGGAAATTCCCGGCACCGCAGTCATATTATACCTCATTATGAGTGGTGCTCTCCTCTATCTCTTTGCTATTTCATTTATAAAATACGGTTTAAATGAAAACATTTTAAGCGTCATTCCTGAAATTGATATCAACTCCATTAAAGAGGCACTTCAATCCCCATACCTCATTTATATTTCAATTATCTACCCTTTTGTTTCACTTTTCTTTATCACTTCAATCTACGAAATGCTTTCACAACTCTTATTCAAAAAGGGAAATGGCATAAAACTTCTTAAAAACCTCGCCTTCGCATCCCTTCCTCTTACCATTTCTCGTTTTCTATATACACTCCTTACACTCTTAAAAGTGAGATATCCTCTTGCAATAAACATTGTCTTTTATGTGTGGGAAGTTGTCCTTTTTATCCTTGCAATAGAGAAAACATACGAAATAGATACAGGAAGAGCATCTCTTATTTACTTCAGTCCTTTTATCTTCATACTCCTTATGCTCATCCCTGCTATAATATAGTTTATGATGAAAGAAAATTATTTAGATGAATTAAACCCTGCCCAGTTTGAAGCAGTAACCTATATAGATGGGCCTCTCCTTGTCTATGCAGGAGCAGGCTCAGGGAAGACAAAGGTCATCACATATAAAATTGCCTACCTTATCGACCAAATTGCAATACGCCCATACCAGATACTCGCAGTCACATTCACCAATAAGGCAGCAGAGGAAATGAAAGCACGCACAGAACACCTTATAAAAGAAGATATAAAAGACCTTTTTATAGGGACATTCCATTCAATCTGCGCAAGGATTCTAAGGAGAGAAATTACACACATTGGATTTAAGGAAAATTTTACAATATTAGATGAAGAAGATGCAACAAATATTATCAGAGATATAATGAAAGAAAAGGGGATTGATACAAAATATATTAACCCCGATGGAATAAGGGATTACATCTCAAAAGCAAAAATGAATATGATTAAAGCACAGGAACTTGAAGAGGGAGACTATTTCGAGAATATCGTAAAAAAGGTATATATAGATTATGAAAAACTTCTCAAAGAAAATAACGCCCTTGATTTTGATGATCTTATACTCTTTACAATAGAGATATTCAAAAGATATCCAGAGATACATTATGCATACTCAACAAAATTCAGGCATATACTTGTGGATGAATTTCAGGATGTGAATAAAATGCAATACGAATTTATAAAACTCCTTACACAGTATACAAGGAAATTTACACTCGTGGGAGATGACGACCAGAGCATATATTCCTTCAGGGGGGCAAGTGCTGAATTCATAGATAGAGTCTTTGAAGAGTTCCCTGAACTCAAAGTTGTGAAGTTGGAAAAAAATTATCGTTCACCTCAAACAATCCTTGATGTGGCAAATAAACTCATCAAACACAACAGAAGAAAACAGGATAAAGAACTCTACTCGGACATCGATGAGGAAAATGCAATTGGTTTTTACGAAGCATTGGATGAGTTAGACGAAGCACGATTTGTAGTAAATAAAATTAAGTCCTTAAAAGAAAATAACAGGTTCCTGTACAAAGATATGGCAATTCTATACAGAACAAACTTTCAATCAAGGCCATTTGAAGAATATCTCATACAGGAAGGCATCCCATACCAGGTTATTGGGGGACAGAAATTTTACGGAAGAACAGAAATTAAAGATATCATTGCATACCTTACACTTGTTAATAACCCTTATGATAACTTAAGTTTCAAAAGAATTATAAATGTCCCCCTAAGAAAAATCGGAGAAAAAACTGTTGAAGAACTCGAGGAAATGCGTAAGGACGGTATAAGCCTCTTCGAAGCATTAGAAGAGTACATAAAAGAGCATGACTCAAAACCTTTAAAAGAATTCTATGAACTTGTTCAGGCGCTCATCCAGCTTTCAAAGTCACTTCCTTTGCCACAGTTTGTGGAAGAGGTCATTTCGAAAACAAGGTACATAAATTATATAGAGACAAAATATAAAGAGGATAAAGATGAGCGTATTGGCAATATAAAGGAATTTGTAAATATGGTTATAAACTTTACAAAAGAAACAGAGGAACCAACCTTACAAAATCTCCTCACACAAATATCACTCATTACAAGCATTGACGAAGCAAGAGGCGACGACAGGGTATCATTAATGACTCTTCACGCTGCAAAAGGACTTGAGTTCCCTGTTGTATTCCTTGTTGGTCTGGAAGAAGGATTACTTCCGCACTTTAAATCACTTGAATCAATAAAAGAGATTGAAGAAGAAAGAAGATTGTGCTATGTCGGTATTACAAGAGCAAAAAAGAAACTTTTTCTCTCTTATGCTGTGAGAAGAACGAAATTTGGAAACCTTGCCTTAACAAAGACCTCACGATTCCTATCAGAATCAGAAGTTTTTGAATACAATAAAGAGAAAGTAGAGCGTAGCACTTTCTCAATTAGAAAAGGCGATACAGTTCTGCATAGAATCTGGGGAGTGGGAAAAGTGTTAGATGTGGTATATGACGGAGATATTCCATTTGCAACAATCGAATTCTTGAAAATAGGTATTAAAAATCTTGATCTAAGATATGCCCCCCTGGAGAAGGTAAAATGAGTTTCAATTGCTTTGTATGCGGTAAAGAAAATCCAAAAGGCCTAAGACTTGACATTCAACTAAAAGATGGTATTGCATATGCAGAGTTTGCTCTGGGAAAAGAATATGAAGGCTATCCCAACATACTCCATGGGGGAATTATTGCCGCAATTTTAGACGATGTAATGGCAAATACAAAGTTCCTTGAAGGCTATATCCTGTACACTGTAGAATTAAATGTAAAGTACTTAAAGCATTGTTTAGTAGGAGAGAAACTCTTTGCCTTCGGATATGCAAAAGAAATCCACTACAATATCCTTCAAACCTCTGGAGAAATAAAAGATATTTCAAACGGTATAAGGGCAACTGCTACAGGTAAATACTACATAAAGGGGGTGAATAAGTTGTGAAAATTCTTTTTATTATAATCCTCTTATGGGTCATATCAGGCATTATTACAAACTTTCTCCTGAGAAAAGAAAAGTTACCACTCTTATACAGGATTCTACTATTTTTAGAAGGATGCATCGGGTTGCTGTTCTACCTTATACTGAAAGGGGCTAATTAATATGGACGAAATAAAGTTCGAAAAAAAGAAAAAGCGTTCCTTATTTAAGGCTATCATTGTTACTTTTATCGTTTTTGTCCTTATTATCGGTGGAACTCTTCTTTCTCTTTTTGCAATTTACATAAATAAAGCAAAACAGGGTCTTCCGAATATTGATATATATTCTTTTTCACCAGACCAGGCTTCACAAATTTTCGATTATAAGGGAAACCTTATCACAAATGTATACGCAACAGAGAATAGAATTTATGTTAAACTAAGTGATATCTCAGAAATTGCAATAAAGGCCATCCTTGAACAGGAGGATAAGAGATTCTATAAACATGGCGCTCTTGATTACAAAGGCATAACGAGGGCAATATATGTGGCAATAATTTCCGGAGGAAAAAGGGTAGAAGGTGCAAGCACAATCACCCAGCAACTTGCAAGGACAATGTTTCTAACGCCTGAAAGAACCATTGATAGAAAAATAAAAGAGGCACTCCTTGCAATAGAACTGGAAAAACGGTTTACAAAAGACCTGATACTTGAAATGTATCTCAACCAGGTCTTTTTTGGAACAGGTGCATACGGCATAGAACAAGCGTCTTTAACATATTTTGGAAAACATGCAAAAGACCTTGACCTTGCAGAATCTGCAATGCTTGCAGGCATCATTCAAGCACCTTCTGAATACAATCCTTACGCAAATTTTCAATATGCAAAGTCTGCACAGAAAGAAGTGCTTGATAAAATGTTACAGGACAAAGTCATTACACAGGAGGATTATGAAACTGCTTTAAAAGAAGAGATAAAACTTACAAACAAAGTAACTGAAAAAGATAATATGGGGTATGTAATAGATTATGTAAAGGATTTTGTCTCAAAAAAATTCGGGACAACAATGCTATATGCAGGCGGACTAAAAATATATACTACTATTATGCCTGAATTGCAAAAGGCGGCAACTCAAGCAATAGATGAAGTCCTCGCAAAAGCAGAAAAAGATGACATTTTCCCTAAAGACAAAAAAGACTCGAAAGGTGTAATTCAACCACAGGCAGCGCTTACAGCAATCGATGTAAATACAGGTGCAATCCTTGCAATGGTTGGCGGAAGAGATTATGATAATACAAAATACAACAGAACTATTGCACTTAAACAGCCTGGCTCATCGTTTAAAATTTTTGATTACACGGGGGCAATACTGTACGGCTCTATTGCACCATCATCAATAATACTTTCAGAAAAATACTCTGTTCAAAACTGGACTCCTCATGAATGGGAAAACACATACTTTGGCTATCTTCCTGTAAGAGAAGCCCTCAATCAATCTTCTAACATCTGTGCTGTAAAAACCGCTTTAAGTGTCGGACTTGATAGAGTAATACTCACTGCTCGAAAACTCGGTATAACTACCCCATTGAACCCATACCCATCTATGGCTATCGGGAGTTTTGAAGTAAAACAACTCGAGATGGCAGACGCCTATGCAACTTTAGGAAATGGTGGAACCTATCACGAACCATATATTGTAACAAAGATTATTACAAGTGAAGGAAGAGTCCTCTATGAACACCAGGATGTATCTTATAGGGCAGTGCCAGAGGATGTTGCATACATTATGAACAACTTATTCAGTTATGTTATGGCGCACAAAGTAAATGCAAAAATAACAGGGCTTCCTTCTGCAGGAAAGACAGGAAGCACAGATAACTGGAAGGATGCATGGTTTGATGGCTATACGCCAAATATATCTGTAAGTGTATGGGTAGGACCAGATTCAGATGAGGTGACATTCCCTGATGTTATGAATGCAGGCGCAAGATTCCCTGCAATGATATGGAGAAGATTTATGCTTGTTGCAATGAACTATTTCCCTAAAAACGATTTTCCAAAACCTGCAAACATATCTTTCAAAAGCGCATACGATGATACAGGTTATTTAACCAACAAACCTGCCGATGGTAAAACAATTATTAAGTACGCATACCACGATGGATTTACTCCTCCACAGGATATAAGGGATTTAGGATTTGTGGTTGTAAGAGTTGTTAAAGATTCAGGACTTCTTGCATCACCATCATGCCCTCTGGAACTCACAGAAGAAAGAGTTTTTGTGAAAGGGACAGAACCTACTGAGTATGACCCAAGATATCCTATGCCTATTAGTGGCTCCTTATCAGTTACTACTGATAAGGATATTTACAAGGTAGGCGAAGCAATCAATATTATGGTTGATATGTCGAATATTGATTTAACGAATAAGACCCTCTCGATAATAATAGATGGGCTTCCTGTTGTAAATGTGCCGAACCCACAAGGACCAGCATATTCATATGCTATTCTTGCTTTAAGAACAGGCAATATGAAAATCGAAGTGTATTTAAAGGATTCAAACTCAAATGTTGTTGCATATGGAGAAAAAACTATTACAATAAATCCATAAGGAGGTAAATATGCTTGACCCAAATCTTATAAGAACACAACCAGAATTTGTAAAGGAAGGTATAAAGAACAAGGGAAGCGACCCAGGGCTTGTTGATAAATTCCTTGAAATTGATAAGGTAAGAAGAAATCTCATAAAAGAAATTGACAAACTAAGACACCAAAGAAGAGCACTTTCAGAAAGTATTGGAAAAAAGTTAAAAAATGGAGAACCAGTAGAAGGTATTCGAGAAGAAGTCCGCCTTTTAGGAGATAAAATCGACGGAAAAGAGCATGAACTTGAAGAAATTGAAAAGCAATACAAAGAAATCCTCTTAAATATTCCAAATTTACCTCATAAGTCAGTCCCCGTGGGAAAGGATGAAACAGAAAATGTAGTTTTGAGAAAAGAAGGAACAATAAGGCAATTCTCTTTTACACCAAAGCCACACTGGGAGATTGGAGAGGCATTAGGCATTATAGATTTTAAAAGGGCAGTAAAGATTTCTGGTTCAAGATTCTATGTGCTAACTGGACTTGGTGCAAAATTGGAAAGGGCTCTTATAACCTTTATGATCGACTTTCATGTTGAGCGGCATGGATACAGAGAAATTTTCCCGCCATTTCTTATAAATAGAGATTCGATGATAGGAACGGGACAACTTCCGAAATTTGCAGAGGATATGTATAAGATTGAGGGAGAAGAACTTTATCTCGACCCAACAGCAGAAGTTCCTGTAACAAACCTCCACAGAGACGAAATTCTTAATGAAGAAGATCTTCCAATAAAGTATGTTGCATATACTGCTTGTTTTAGAAAAGAGGCAGGTGCAGCAGGAAAGGATACAAGAGGTATAATAAGGGTCCACCAATTTAACAAAGTTGAAATGGTAAGGTTTACGAAACCTGAAGATTCATACACGAATCTTTACGAACTTCTCGATAATGCAGAGGATATTCTGAGAGCACTCGGTCTTCCATATCAAATTAAGATGATGTGCACGGGAGACCTGGGGTTTACTGCAGCAATGAAGTTTGACCCGGAAGTATATATGCCTTCGCAAGAAAAGTATGTAGAAATTTCATCAGTGAGTAACTTCGAAGACTTCCAGGCAAGGAGAGCAAATATAAAATACAGGACAAAGGATGGGGAGTTAAAATTTGTCCATACATTAAATGGTTCAGGGCTTGCAGTAGGAAGGACAATGGCTGCAATCCTTGAAAATTATCAGAACGAAGATGGGAGTGTAACCATTCCCCCGGTATTGCAAAAATATACGGGAATTGATAGAATAACAAAGTAGTTACGGAGGGGTGGCCGAGTGGTCGATGGCACCGCACTTGAAATGCGGCAGGCGATGAGCCTCGTAGGTTCGAATCCTATCCCCTCCGCCATCTTCATTCATCATGCAATAATGAGTATCTTTTGTCTCTCAAGGTACCCCCCCAGGCACGGGTTAATAACCAAAAACAAAAAATACTTTAAAAGTGCACAAAGGAAAAAGGAGAATAAGATTAAATATACACTTATATATCCCGAAGACTTGCATTCTTTAAAAAATGTTAAAAATTCACTGAGAAAAAATCACTTAATTTAGAAAAATATGGACTTGAAATTTTTTAAAAAATTTATTAAAATTTTATAGAGGGATAAAAACCTTTACATAATGAAAAATGGAGGTAAAAATGAAAAAGAAGAGAGTATCCCGAATGTCAAGGAAGGTAGGGATTCTTATACTTATTTTTGTAATTTTCTCCTCTATTCTTACGCCAAATTCTCTTTCGAACATAATGGCGGGAAATCCTATTATCCAGATTACAGAGTTTTCATTTTTTCCATTAGATGCACTTACCGAAGGGACAAATGTTACTTTCAAGGCAATCATTAAAAACATCTACTCAGCAGACATAAGCAATGTAAATGTGCGACTTTTTGTGGATAATAAGTTAGTTATAGAAAGGACAATCCCTAAAATAACAAAGAATACTTCTTCTACGCAATCTTTTATGTATACGATACCGGGGAACTTCGTGGGTGAGCATACTGCAAAAATTGTAGCAAGTGTCACTTCTCCTCAAAGTGAAGAAATTAAGTCGGAGAAAAACTTTAAGGTTCTCCCGTTTTTAGCAGACCTCTCTATTACATCACAAGATGTATCGATTTCTCCATCTGCCCCAAAGACAGGCGATACGGTTAAGTTTACCGCAAAAGTTAAAAACCTCAGTGGAAGTGTAACTGCTTTAAATGTGAAGGTTACTTTTTATTTAAATAGCCTCCAAAACGAGATAGGCGTAAAAACAATTGGGCTAATTGGTTATTTTGATTACGGGACTGCAACTCTTGAATATAAGTTGGGCACAAATAGTAGCGGAAGCCAGAAACTCATCGTTGTAGTTGATGAAGACAACGCCATTAAAGAGATAAACGAGCAAAATAACAGAGCAGAGAAAAGTTTCACAGTTACACAGGCGTTACCGGACTTGTCTATTGGTGCAAACGATGTATCTTATACTCCAGCCACATTAAAAGGTGGAGATAAAGTTACTCTAAAAGTGGTAGTAAAAAATCTTGGGATAGTTGCCGCAAGTAACTTTAAAGTCTCATTTTATTTCGACGAGCAAAAGATATTTGAAAGGAGTATTTTTGCACTTCCCAAATCTTCCTCAACGACAGTTACATATATTTATCAGTTACCATTTAGTATTAGTGGAAGCAAATCTTTTGTAGCAAAGGTTGATGAACAGAACGCCGTGAAAGAAAGTAATGAAACAAACAACCAGGCACAGAAAACCATTGTTGTAAATAAAAACAGTTCAGCCCCACCAATTGTATCAGGTTTGGCAGATTTATCGATAGTTCCATCTGATATTTCAATATCTCCTTCTTCTCCCAAGGCAGGCGATAAAGTTACTTTTAGTGCAAAAGTAAGGAACAAAGGGACGGTATCCGCTAAAGACATAAGGGTCAATTTTTACCTAAACGACTTAACTAATGAAATCTGCGTTGATACAATCCCTGAGATTAACAAAGGCGGCTATTATACAGTTTCATATCAATATACATTGGACACGAATATTAATAGCAACCAAAAACTCATTGTTGTAGTTGATCAATACAATAAAATTAAGGAGTCAAACGAACAAAATAACAAAGGAGAAAAAAGTTTTACCGTTACACAGGCATTACCAGACTTATCAGTTAGTTTAAATAAGATAAATATTGAAACCGTTGATGGTCAAACTAACCCCTCAAACATAAAGGGAGGAGACATCATAAGTTTTAATGCACGAATAGACAATCTTGGTGCTACAACTGCCGAGAACTTTAAAGTTACCTTCTATTTCGATGGAAAAAAGATTTATGAGGAAAAAATCTTGCAAGTGCCAAAGGGTGGTTATTGTGTCATCGGAGGGCTTGAATTTTTGACTTTTCCTATTCCTGTTAATTTGAGCGGAAACAAAACTTTTCTGGTAAAAGTTGATGAGGCTAATACAGTAAAAGAAGTTAACGAGAAAAATAACGAGGCTCAAAAAGTTATTGCCATTTCCAAAGCACAAATAGACTTGCTTTTTGAATCAATAAAGCCATATCCCACCAATCCGAAAGTCGGTGATTTGGTTGAGTGGCAAATCAAGGTTAAAAACAACGGAAGTGGAGACGCATGGAACTTTAAGATAAATTTCTTTGCAGACGAACAACCCGAAAGACCCACTGCAACCTTTTTCGTTGAAAGGTTAAGCAAAAATTCAAGCATTACAAAAAGTGTTTACTGGACTGTCCCTAAAAATATACCAAGAGCAATTGGATATACCGTTACGGGCATTGTTGATACAGAAAATACAAACGCAGAGACCAACGAAATTAACAACACATACTTTTACGGGCTTAATCTAACTGCACCAGATTTAACAATTGAAAGATGCAGCAGAGTTGGTTATGTAGTTTACCCGAATGAGCCACTTTCTGCATGCGGAAAGGTCGTGAATGACAATGTTATGCAGGTTAACAATGTGAAGGTGTGTTTCTATTACCAGGTAGGAAACAATGCGCCTGTAAAAATTGGAGAAAAAATAATTTCTTCAATTGGCAAGAAAGGTGCAACCCAGATGCAGTTTTCAAACCCTCAACCATCTAATATGCCTTTAGGAATACAATACAGATTGATTATAAAAGTGGACGATGGAAATAGTATCGTAGAGACTAATGAAGATAATAACGCCGTTGACTTTATGGCAGTTTTGCGAGAGCCACCTCTTATCCCAAAATATCCTGCATTAACCATTTATGTGTTGGATGAGGAGGGTAATTCTTTAAATGGTGCAACAGTTAAATTGACAGATACTTCAACAAATAAAGTTGAAACAAGGGTTACAGGTCCTTCAACAGGCACAGAATCTGCCTTTACAGGCAATGGGTATGTAATCTTTGACAACAGACCGAGCCAGGCTAATTATAAAGTTGAAATCTCCTGCCCAAATTATAGAACAGCAATAGACACATTTGCATTTAGTGAAAACCATCTTACAAGGGTCTACTATATGGACAAAAAAGCAGTTCTTTCGGGAACCATAAAAGATAGTTCAAGACAGCCTATTTCTGGGGTAAAGGTGAGAATAGAAGGAACGGGTTTACAGACTTTTACTGATAGTCAGGGTAGGTATGGCTTTGAGTTAAACGGTGGAAGTTATATCATAAAATTCACGAAAGAGGGATACCAAAGAGTCCTTGTTAATAACTTTCAGATTGCGCCTCTTTCGAATGTTACTCTTGACAAGACAATGACTCCTGCGACTAAAGCCTATTTTACTGGGAGAGTAATGAATGAGGACGGTGATCCTCTAATTGCGGATATTTATCAAAATAATACTAAGATTGGTTCATCAACATCCTCCGGAGACTTTAATTTCGAGATTCTACCCGGGAATGATCAAACCTTTGAATTTAGAAAACCCACATATGTTACGGTCAAGTTTAAAGAAACAATTGTTGCAGGTGAGGAATATGATCACGATATTATTATGGCAAGGCCTTCTACCGAAAACCATGTTGAAAGGGGGGCGCAATTTGTTTCATGGCATCAGCACGAAGGGACACCTTCTAATGCGTTCTTTATTCCGGAATACAATGTTGATGTATGGTGGGGACTGGGAAGAGTAAAAATGTCTCTTGACTTTACTAAATCAAGCGATAGAGTAAAACTTACAAAACTGAGCGTTACACTGAAAGGAGAAGAGTGGGAGTGTCATAGAGTTGAAGGCGAAGGTGAGATAGAAGGTTCTGCTATAGATATTCCTATAAAAGTTGCAGCTGGTGGTTGTTCATCACATCTTACACGAATTGACATTTACAAAATTGCAATCGAGTCGAATGGACAGGAAGTGTGGAGCAATAGCGGATTCTTTAGCACGGCAAGTGACCCTGAAAATTCGGTACAAAGGACATTTAACTTTGATAATTTGCAGGTTACCTGGGATAACAGTTTCAAAATTAAGGTATGGTTTAAGGTTATGGATAAGCAGACAGAAAGTTCTGGCGCTCTTGCGGGTTATCATATGGACAGAAAGTTAATAACCTGGTACCCACAGAAACCTCCAACCACAAAGATTAGCACAAGCTGGGGACAGATTGGAGGATACTTCCTTGGCATATTGGACAATCCTTTGAACGCATTTGCTAATTTTACCGACCTCTTTACAGTGGAAAAATATAACCAGTTTGAGATTACCGAAGTGATGCAGGAGAATTTCCCTTGAGGGCGTTAGCTTAAATAAATTAATGTTTTATTTGATTTACTAAAAAGGAGGCGAATTGTCATTATGATGTTTGCAATTATGATTATTTTATTTGCAGGTGTTGTTGCTTTTGCCTTTTGGCTGTTCAGTGCAGTTACTAAGGCAACTTTGAAATCAAAGGAAGAGTCATGGGAAGGAGAAGTTATTGATAAGGGGATCCAGGAAGCGACCTGGTATGACTCAAACAAAAATCCATATGTTGCACATGATTATTACTTAAAGGTGAAACTTCCCGATGGCAGAGTTAAACAGGTTTCTGTAGAAGTGAAATTTTATTACGAAGTTGAGGTTGGAGACCGTATTATGAAGGAAAAAGGTTCGCTTACTCCAAAAAAGATAAGTTGATAAGATTCATATGAGGGATGAAATTTTTAATATTAATAACGATATTTTAAAAGGAGGTGAAGTTAAATGGAAAGGTTTTTAGGGCTTATCTTATTATTAGTTGTTTTTGGTATGACTTTTGGATTTATCGCTATTGTGATGAAAGCAGTTTCAAAGGCTAAATCTGACACCTGGGAAGGGGAAGTTATTGACAAAACAATCGGAGAGCACACATGGCGTGATAGTAGAAAAAATACTCATGTAGAGCATGTTCCCTATTTGAGGGTGAGGCTTACTGATGGAAGTGAGAGAAATATACCTGTAAGCCCTCAGTTATACAATGATGTTAAAATTGGAGACCGATTGAAGAAGGAAAAAGGTTCATTAGCACCCAGGAAAATTAGTTAAGTTATATACTTGTAAGCAAAGCGAATGAAAGGAGTGTAATATGAGAAAAATTTTTATTTATTTAATTTTGATTGTAGTTGTTGGAGTTGGAGGGTTTGTTTTAATTAAAAGCAGAGTGCCTTCTCAAAAGCCTATAGAGACAGGATTAAATAACGAGACTAATCCTCCTACAAAAGAAAAACCAAAAGAAGAGATTATTGATTATGATGCTCTATTTGGCGGTGGCGTTCCTGTCTGTGAGATTTTCCAAAAAGAGAAGATTGAAGAGTTATCGGGTTTAAAGTTCGTTGAAGTGAAGCCTGGCATAAATGAAACTGAAAGATACACTGAGTATTACTGTGAGTATCGAGAGGAAAAACTGCCTTATTCAGTTGAGCATGGCAACCCGCCTCAAGCACCCAAAAATATTAGTATTTCTTTTGTTTCTGGCAACATTCAGAGTTTGAAAGAGGTTTATAAATTAAGTGGTGAAAGGATCGAGGAAGATAAGAGCATTCCATATGAGCACCATTTGGTTTTTAATGATAAGGGAAAGTTTCTTCGACTTGAGGTTTTCTTAACTCCAAATTTGGAGATGATTATAAATACCTGGTGGAGCACACTATCGCAGGATGAAGCGCTAAAATTCGTTAAGGATTTTGTGCTTTATTTTAAAGATGTTGCAAAGGAGAAGTCTCAAAATATAAATAAGAGTAGTTCAGAAACTTCCAAAGAAGGAAACACTGTTCCCTTGCCACAAGACGAGGATGTTATAAATATTTTCTTTAATCTTATAGATGAAGGTGACGCGGGAAAGGCTGCACTGATGATGAATACAAAAAGTGACCAGGAATTGCAAGCCTGGGCAGTTCAATTTGCCTCTTTTGATTATGTAAAGGTTGTTAAAATAGAAAAGGCAAATGAGAGCGAATGGACTGACAACAAACATATATACAAAGTGACTCTTAATGTGAGGATGAAAAAAGAAGCAGAAAATGCTCCAATACCTTATTACGGCTATCAAAATGGAGAAAATACCCGCTTTATTAAGCTTGAAAAAGTAGGTAATATTTGGAAAATATCAGATATTGGAAGTGGGGGCTAAAATATATATAATACTGTGCTAATCCCATAATTGGGTGATTCCTCTTATTGAGGTATATTAAACTTTAGAAGGAGGAATCACCAAGAGGCTTTATACTGTAGAAAAGCCTAAATAAGAGGGCTTTAAATGATAGAGATGTATTATGCCTTTTGGTCCATTAAGAGAAGTGAAACTAACGGATAGTAAAGTCGAGATAGAACTGTGAGAGAGGAGATCTATAGCATCTTTCTAATTTAGTTTAGAGGATATGGAAGAGGGTCTAAGAATTGTTAAATACTATAACAAGTTTAGACCACATATAGGTTTACACGGACTTATTCCTTATGAAAAGTTGAAAGGTCTACTTGGAGGAAGGACTTCAAAAGATTTTGAAGTCTGTAACAATTTGCCTCTTCACAAAATTCCTAATTTTGGTACAATTGAAAATGTAAGAGATACAATTAAAGATGAAAGAGTGTGCAGTCACCCAGTCCAGGGAATACTACTTTAATAGAATTAAAAGTCTCACCCGTTATTGTAAATAGCGACAATAGCCATTGAAATAATAATTAAAATAGCACCTATAGTTCCCCTTATACTGAGCCGTTCCCCAAATATAAAAAACGAAAAAAGATAAGCAAACACAGGCTCAAAGATGAAAACAAGAGATGCTTCAGTAGAGTTAATGTACTTCAAGGCAAAAGATTCTGTTTGAATTGCAAAAAAACTTGCAACAACACCTAAGAAAAGTGTTGATAAAATTACAAATGTATTTAACGGAAATACACCTCTTAAAAAGGCAAGTGGTGCTGAAAATAAAAAGGATATGATCATCTGAAATGATGTTACAAGAAGGCTTGGAAGATCCTTAACAAGTTTTTCCGTGAGTACTATCTGAAAGGCGAAGGAAATAGCACAAAATAAGGTTAGTATGTCACCAATGTTAACACTGCCAAGGCTTCTTGGGTCAATTTGAGAGAGGAATAAAAGACCAATAAAAGAAAGAACAAGTGCAACTATCTCAAAATTTCTCGGAGATTCCCTTAAATAAATAGTGGAAAGAATTGGTGTAAAAACTATATAAAGCCCAGTAATAAAAGCACTCTTTGATGGTGTTGTAAACTTCAATCCTGCCGTTTGAAAAGCATACGCAATAAAAAGCGAGATTCCCAATAGAGACAAAAGAAGAAGTGTTCTCCTATTTTTAAGAACTGCCTTGTTCTTTAGCAATACTACAATGCCTATTATACTTGCAAAGCCAAAACGCAGGAAAAGTAATTGAAATTCAGAAATATATCTCAGGGTATATTTAACAAGCGTGAATGTCGAACCCCAAATTAAAGTTGCTAATGTAAGAAGAGCAATCGCTAATAACTTTTTCTTTTTCATGGCAAGAATTATACATCAAGGAGGATATTTTTCAATGTGAGTGCGTTCTTCACTGCATAGCAATAGAAATCATTATTGAAATAAACAAATGTGCTTAGGCCTTTTTCGTTAAGTGACTTTATATACTCTGCCCACTCTTTGAGTTCTTCCTCTGAATACGAAGAAGCATAAAGTTCTCTTGGTCCATGGAGTCTTATATATGCAAATGTTGCTGTATTAATTTTAAGAAATGGATAGTTGTCACCGTGCGTAACAACAAATGCAACATTTTTTTCTTTTAAAAGTTTATATACCTCCTCACAAAGCCAGGTTTTGTGCCTGAATTCGATTGCATACAATGTTTTTTCTGGTAAAATCTCCAAAAATTCACTTAATAATTCAAGATTTAACTTAAGCGAAGGCGGAAGCTGGATAAGGATGCAGCCGAGATTGCTTTCAAGATAAGACACGCTTTCAAAAAAACTTTCTACCTCATATTTCGCATTTTTTAATCTCTTGAGGTGTGTTATAGTCCTATTTAGTTTCACGCTCACAACAAAGCCCTCTTTTAAATTCTTTTTTATACTCTTCATAGTAGATATGCGTGGCATATGGTAAAAGGTTGAGTTTATTTCAACTGTATTGAAAAAATTTTGATAATAAGATAAAAATTCGTTGGATTTCATACCTTCAGGATAAAAGGCACCGATCCATCCAGGATAGTAATAACCAGATGTCCCTACATAGATATTCCCTACATGCACCGCCATAATATTATTTTACAATAAATACTTCCAAAAAGAAACACCAAGTACTTCACCTGTAGATAGAGAGGAGAGAATGCCCTCCTTGTTCTTGCTCTCATTATTCTACTAAATATAAAAAGCAAAATTTAATATTGATTTTTTAGAGAAAAGGTGTAAAATATAAAAGTGAGGAGGTAGATACAATATGGAAGAAATTTTTGGAAGCATTAAAGTAAAAAGAGGGCTTGCCCAGATGTTAAAAGGCGGCGTAATTATGGATGTTACCTCCGTTGAGCAAGCGAAAATTGCAGAGGAGGCTGGTGCAGTTTCAGTAATGGCGCTTGAAAAAATCCCTGCAGATATCAGGGCTCAGGGTGGTGTAGCAAGAATGGCTGACCCTGCACTTGTTAAGGCAATAATGAATGCCGTATCCATTCCAGTAATGGCAAAAGTAAGGATTGGACATTTTGTTGAGGCACAGATACTGGAGGCCATTGGCATCGATTTCGTAGATGAAAGTGAGGTGCTCACGCCTGCTGATGAAACTCACCACATTGATAAATGGAAATTCAAAGTGCCATTTGTTTGCGGTGCAAAAAACCTCGGTGAGGCACTGAGAAGAATTGCTGAAGGTGCCGCAATGATAAGGACAAAGGGCGAGCCAGGGACAGGCAACATTGTCGAAGCAGTAAGACATATGCGTATGGTGATGGACGAAATAAGGAAAATTCAAAATATGAGTGAAGAGGAATTATATGTTGAGGCAAAAGAACTTGGTGCGCCGATTGAACTTGTAAAAGAAGTAAAAGAAATTGGGAGACTTCCAGTCGTAAACTTCGCTGCAGGTGGTATTGCAACTCCTGCAGACGCAGCACTTATGATGCAATTAGGAGCAGATGGCGTATTTGTTGGCTCTGGCATCTTCAAGTCATCAAATCCAAGAAAGAGGGCAGAGGCAATTGTTGCAGCAACGACATATTTTGACGATCCAAAGATTATTGCGAAAGTGTCTGAAGAATTAGGCGAGGAAATGAAGGGTATTGATATAAGAAAACTCACGGAAGAAGAACTGATGCAAACAAGGAGCGAATAATATGAGGATAGGAGTATTGGCACTTCAAGGAGCAGTTTCTGAACACATTAATATGATAAAAAGTCTCGGGGTTGAGGCAATTCCAGTTAAAACTGCGGATGAAATTAGTTCAGTTGATGGACTTATAATACCAGGTGGCGAAAGCACCACAATGGGAAGGCTAATTACAAAATTCGAACTTGAAAATGTAATTAAGGAGAGAATTTCCGAGGGTATGCCTGTTTATGGAACATGCGCTGGTATGATCCTTCTTGCAAAGAGAATTAAAAATTACGATCAATTCAATTTAGGAATGCTTGATATTACAATCGTAAGAAACGCATTTGGAAGACAGGTTAACAGTATGGAGGTTGACCTTTCTGTAAAAGGATTTGATATGCCATTCCACGCAATTTTTATAAGGGCACCAGTTGCAGTTGAACTTGGAAGCGATGTTGAAGCCCTTGCAGTACTTGATGAAGGAACTGTATTCCTGAGAGAAAATAATATTTTCGCCTCTTCCTTCCATCCTGAACTTGGAAATGACCCACGTATTCACAGAATGTTTATAGAAAGCGTAGAAAAATTTTTGGACACAGGGAGGTAAGAAATGTCAGGACATTCAAAATGGCATAACATACAGGCACGAAAAAGTGCACAAGATGCAAAGAGAGGAAAATTATTCACAAAATTAACAAAAGAGTTAATTATTGCCTCTAAGGTAGGTGGTGGAAATCCTGAAACTAACGCAAGATTGAGAACCGCTATTGATAAAGCAAAAAGATTAGGGATGCCCATGGACAAGATTAAACAGGCAATAATGAGGGGCACGGGAGAATTGCCAGGTGTTACATATGAAGAATACACCTATGAGGCATATGGCCCTGCTGGGACTGCCTTTATCATCAACATCTCAACTGATAATAAAAATAGAACGATTGCTGAATTAAGAAAAATCTTCTCTACTTACGGAGGAAGTCTTGCAGAGTCGGGCTCTGTGTCCTGGAACTTCGAGAGCAAAGGGCAGATTGAATTAGAGGATTCAAACGGACTATCTTTTGATGAATTGTTTATGGAGGTTGCAGATTTAGGTGCAGAGGATCTTAAAGAAGAAGATGGCATCTTCACGGTTTACACTGCACCGCAGGACCTTGATAAGGTAAAAACTGCCCTTGAAAATAAAGGATTTAAAATCAAAGAAGCAGACCTTATAATGATGCCCAAGACGCTTATAAAGGTGTCAGGAGAAGACGCAGTAAGAGTAGTCAAACTTTCAGATGAACTTGAAAATCACGATGATGTTCAGGACTACTTCACAAATTACGACATTGACGAAGAAGAATTAAAGGCAATTGCAGAAAGAATTGGCTCTTAAATACAAAAATTTTTCAGTACTTGGTATAGACCCGGGTATTGCCACCACCGGTTTCGCTATCCTTGAAAAGAAAGAAGAGGATATAAAGTTAGTAGAGTTTGGAGTTATAAAAACAAGTAAAGGAGCAGAATTAGGTGAAAGGCTTGGCATCCTCCATAAAGAGTTGGATACTATATTTAGTTCACATAAAATTGATTTTGTGGCTGTAGAAAAAATATTTTTTAATTCCAATCTAAAAACTGTTATGAGTGTAAGTGAGGCACGAGGTGTTGTGCTGCTTACTTCACATATGCATAAAAAAAGGGTCTACGAATATACGCCACTTGAAATAAAATCAGCAATTACAGGTTTTGGAAGGGCAACAAAATTTGAAATTCAGCATACATTAAAAGCAATCTTCGGCCTTACGGACATACCAAAACCTGATGATGCAGCAGATGCAATTGCAACTGCACTTTGCCATATATATTCATACAAATACTTAATACAGGTTAGATGATAGCATATCTTAAGGGAGAAATAGTAGAAATTGAAGGGAATGAGATAATTCTCAATGTAAATGATATTGGCTTTGCCATCAATACGGCACATATAAAAACACTCCAGGTTGGAAAAACTTATACATTTTACATATATGAACATATAAAAGAAGATGAGTATTCGCTTTACGGTTTCCTTGACAAAAACGAATTGAGACTTTTTAAACTAATTGTAGAACATATACAGGGTGTAGGACCAAAAACTGCTATGAACATATTCAGAACGCTTTCATTTGAAGAAATTAAAAAAGCAATAGAAGAGAAGGACTACAGACCTTTTTTAGAAGTGAAGGGACTGGGGGAAAAGACCGCAAAAAGAATTGTGCTTGAAATCGGAGGTGAACTATTCAGGGAAGAGGAAGAAGATAAAGTCAAAGAAGTTTATCAGGCACTGATCAATCTCGGCTTCGAAAAAGACAGTGTGAAAAATGCTCTCAAATCTCTCGACAAGAACCTCACAGTTGAAGAACTTATAAAAGAAGGGCTAAAGAAACTGAGCAATGAGAAATATAAGGCCTAAAAGTTTAGATGAATTTATAGGACAGGAAAAAGTTGTGGAAAGCCTAAAAATTGCTATCCTTTCTTCAAAATCAAGAAATGATCATCTTGACCACATCCTCTTTTATGGTCCACCAGGTTTAGGAAAAACTACACTTGCACATATCATCGCTAATGAACTAAAAGTAAGTATAAAATTCGTAACTGGTCCATCCATAGAGAAAGTAGGAGATATTGCAGGCATCCTTATAAACCTTTCACCTAAAGATATTCTATTCATAGACGAAATACACAGGCTTGCAAAACCAATTGAAGAAGTACTTTACTCTGCGATGGAGGACTTTAAATTACCAGTTATAGCAGGTTCAAAAAAAAGTGCCCATACAATTACAATAAACCTTCAACCTTTCACACTCATCGGAGCAACTACCCGTTTCGGCCTTATATCTCCCCCGTTAAGGGACCGATTTGGTATGATTTTTCATCTGGAATTATACACACCCTCTGAACTCAAACAGATTGTAGTAAAAGATGCAGAAATGCTCGGAATAAAAATAGATGAAGATGCTGCACTTGAAATTGGAAAAAGGGCAAGGGGAACCCCAAGAATTGCAATCCAACTTTTAAAAAGGGTGAGAGATTATTGCAATGTAAATGGCGCTGAACCCATAACAAAGGAGGAGGCCCTGGATGCATTCAAGAACCTCAATATTGACGAGTTTGGATTAAATGATATCGATAGAAAGTATATATCTACACTTATGAAAAACTTCCATGGGGGACCTGCAGGTATTGAAGCAATTTCATCTGCAATGGGGGAAGATAAAGGAACAGTGGAAGAAATTATTGAGCCATATCTTATAAAAATAAACTTCATTATAAGAACACCCAAAGGAAGGATAGTCACACCTATTGCAAAAGAATACCTCGGCATCAAAGAAGACGATGTGCTTTTTTAATGAATGATCGTATAATAAAAAGAGGAGCGCTATGGTCAATATTGAAAAAGAAGTTTTCGCATATATCCTTGCAGGAGGAAAAGGAGAGAGACTCTATCCTCTTACAAAGGAGCGTGCCAAACCCGCGGTACCATTTGGTGGAAAATTCAGAATCATCGACTTTACTCTGAGTAATTGCATAAATTCGGGTATAAGAAGAATCGCAGTTGCAACTCAATACAAATCCAATTCTTTAAGAAGACACCTTGCCCTTGCATGGAACTTCCTCAATATGAGGTTTAATGAATATGTGGTAGATGTCCCTCCACAACAAATATACGGTGAAAAATGGTATGCAGGCACAGCAGATGCTGTATTCCAGAACCTATACTTTATTGAGCAAGAAAAACCAAAACTTGTTTTAATACTTTCAGGCGACCACATTTATAAAATGAACTACAAAGACATGATCGATTTTCATATACAGAATAAGGGAGATATTACAATCGCAACATTTGTGGTAGAGAAAAGCAGGGCAAGTGCCTTTGGTATCCTCGAAGTAGATAATACAGGAAGGATTATTCAGTTTAAAGAAAAGCCAAAGGAACCTCCTACTTTAAAAGATGAAAAGGATAAATGCCTTGCCTCAATGGGTGTGTATGTATTTAACCCGGATGTCCTTACCGAACTTTTAGTGCATGATGCTGAAGTCTCAACTTCCTCTCACGATTTTGGAAAAGATATCATTCCATACGCAATCCATCATGGATACAGAGTATTTGCTTATAGATTTAGAGAGAATGATGGAGAGGATGGTTACTTTCAGGATGTAGGAACAATTGACGCCTTTTATTCAGCAAATATGGATATACTCTCACCAGCACCAAGGATAGATATATTTGACAGGAATTGGCCTATATATACACACTCACGGCAGTATCCCCCCTGTAAAATTACAGAAGGAACACTCTTCGATAAACTCCTTGAAAGTAGTGTCAAAAACTCAATTATTGGAGAGGGCTCTATAATAAGTGGTGCAACAATCAGGAACTCCATCATATTCTACGATGTGAAAATTAAAGCAGGAAGCATTGTTGAAGACTCGATAATATTCAGCGAAGTAACTATCGGTAGATCTGTAAAAATAAAAAGGGCCATCATCGATAAGCATGTTGAAATACCCGATAATATTGAAATTGGTTATCATCCAGAATTTGATAAAAAATATTTCTATGTGACAGGATCCAATATTGTTATAATAGGAAGAAAATATAAGTTTACAAAAAAACTACTGGAGGCATGAAATGGAAGAACTACAGAAACTTAAGAGAAAAGAACTTATTCGTATTGCAAAGATATATGGTATCAAAAACAGAAACAAAATGAAAAAGAATGAACTCATAAGAGCAATTAAAAAAGCAAGGAAACCGATTGAAGAGTTGAGAAAAACCGAAGAGAAACTTAAAAGGGAATTGAGTAAAAAGACAGAAGAAACACATCTCATTGTGCTTCCTAAGGAACCTGGCTATGTATATGTAAATTGGGAAGTGAAAGGGAAAGAAGAAAAAGTTGGAACTCTAATAGTCTTTGAAGATGATAAAGAGAAGTTCTCCATTCCTGTAAATCTTGATTACGGAAGAAGTTACATACATGTTGAAGAAGACAAAAAAGTGAAAGTTGAACTTGGCGTAGAAAAAAACGGAAAGTTTGAAACACTTCTTGAGTCGAATGAAGTTATAGTCCCGACGACAAAGAAAACCGAAGGTAGAAAAGAATTTAGAGACATTAAGACATTTAAGATGAGAAAAGAAGGAATTATAAGCGAGGAAGAAATCAAAAAAGTTGTTGAAGGCGAAGAAAAAACTGCAAAAGAAATAAAATATTCAAAAGAATAAAACGAACAAAAAATGAGAGGTTATCTTGCTATTGTATTACATTCGCATCTACCTTTTGTAAAACACCCGGAAGAAGAATTTTTTATAGAAGAAAACTGGTTATTTGAGGCAATATTAGAAAGTTATCTTCCACTATTATACAACTTTTACAGGCTAAAGAAGGAAGACATCCCTTTCAAGATTACGATGTCTCTTACGCCGCCACTATCAAATATGCTCCTTGATGCACTTCTTATGGATAGGTTCAAGCGATATGTCAACTCAAGAATTGAACTTACAAAAGAACTCATAAAAGAGGGTGGTAGTGCAAAAGAAAACCTCATCTTCTACAGAGCACGTTTTGAAACACTTTTTAATTTTTTTGAAAATGAACTTAAAGGAAATGTTATTAATGGTTTTAAAAAACTCGAACAGGATGGGGATCTTGAAGTTATTACATGCTCGGCAACACACGGAATACTCCCATTGGAGGTCCATAGAAAAATTCAAGAAGTGCAAGTGCAATTAGGTATTGAAAATTACAGGCAAATTTTCGGGAAAGACCCAAAAGGCATATGGCTTGGGGAATGTGCATATGCACCACCCATCTCACAGATACTATCAAAATATGGAATAAAATACACGATCTTAGATGCACACGGGCTTTTTAATGCAAAGCCAGCACCTCTCTATGGTATACATGCCCCAATTGTAAGTGAAGATGGTGTTGTATTTTTTGGAAGAGACCCTGAAGCGTCAAAGCAAGTCTGGTCTGCGAAAGAAGGATACCCGGGGGATTTTAATTATAGAGAATTCTATAAAGACATCGTTTATGAACTCGACAGTGAAAAAATTAAAAAATACATTCATCCTGCTGGTTTCAAATTTGATTCAGGTATAAAGATTCACAGAATTACAGGTCATGTTGGATTGGATAAAAAGGAACTCTACAATAGAAATAAAGCAGAGGAAATGGTGGAGATCCACGCAGGAAACTATATGTTTAACCGCGAAAGACAAATAGAGTATCTTTCCCATATTATGGACAGAAAACCAATAGTAGTTGCCCCATTTGATACAGAACTTTTCGGGCACTGGTGGTTTGAAGGACCTGACTTCCTCTACAAACTGTTTAAAAAGATCCATAAGGATAGTTCTCTCGTTAAAACGATTACGCTCTCTCAATATCTTGAAGAATATCCTGTTTTACAGGTCTCTTCTCCTGCAATCTCATCCTGGGGAGATGGAGGTTACTTTAAAGTATGGTTAAATGATAGTACAGATTGGATTTATCCACATCTCTACACAATCGGGAAAAAGATGCTCGGGATTGTAAATAAGATAAAAAATCCAAACGAAATTCAAAAAAGAGCGCTTAATATGCTTGGAAGAGAATTACTTTTAGCAGAAAGTTCTGATTGGGCTTTCCTTATTACTGTGGGGACAGCAGTCTCCTATGCAAAGGAAAGGCAGACATTCCACATTAATGCGTTCAACAAAATCTATAATGAAATTTTAAACAATAATATAGATGAGACATTTTTAGACTATCTTGAGCAAAGGGATAGTATATTCCCGTTCCTCAATTACAACATTTTTACAGAAGAGAGGTGAAAAATATGCTAAAAAGGGAAGAGGCATTTGCACTGTTAAAAGAAAAAGTACATGACGAGAATCTCATTAAGCACATGCTTGCAACAGAAGCCATTATGAGAAGCCTTGCAAGAAAGTTTAATGAGGATGAAGAAAAATGGGGGTTAGCAGGATTACTCCACGACATCGATTATGAAGAAACAAAGGAAAACCCTGAGATGCACAGCAAAATCGGTGCACAGTGGTTAAAAGAAATTGGTTTAGAAAATGATATAGTGCATGCAGTCCTTGCGCACAACGAAAGGCATGGAGTTGAAAGAACATCGCTTCTTGATAAGGCACTCTGGGCAGTTGATCCTGTAACAGGTTTTATCATTGCAGTTGCACTTGTTAGACCTGATAAAAAACTTGCCTCTGTCGAACTAAAATCAATGAAGAAAAAATTCAAGGAGAAAAGTTTTGCAGCAGGTGCAGATAGAGAGCAGATTAAATCATGTGAAACAGAACTTGGAATTCCCCTGGATGAATTTCTTACCTTATCACTTCAGGCACTCATAGGCATTGCCGATGTTTTAGGACTTTAGTTAAGAGTATGAAGTTAAAAGAACTCCTTAACATACTTAATGAGATTGCCCCATTTTTCTTACAGGAAGAGGACGACAACTCAGGACTTCAGTTTGGCGACCTTGAGAGCGACACAGGGAACATCCTTCTTGCACTCGACCTTACAAAAGAAGTTGTAAAAGAAGCAGAGGAATTAAATATAAATACAATCATTACGCATCACCCGGTTATTTTTAAACCAGTTAAAAGCATTGAGAAAAGCAAAAACGAAGCTCTATTTTACGCCATTACAAACGGGATAAACCTTGTAAGTTTCCATACAAACTTCGACATTGCAGAATCTGGACTAAATGATTACTTTATAAATCTCCTTAATTTAAAGAAAATTAAACCAATTTTAGAAAGCAAAGAAAAAGTCTATAAGATTGTAACCTATGTCCCGGAGGAGTACGCTTTAAGGGTTCGAAATGCAATGTTTGAGAGCGGTGCAGGACATATTGGAAATTACGATGAGTGCTCATTCAGTTCAATTGGGACGGGGACATTCCGCCCTCTTCCCAACGCAAATCCCTTTATAGGAACTCAAAACATACGAGCATCCGTCAAAGAGGTAAAAATTGAGGCTATTTTAAGAGAGAGAAACCTTCAAAAAGTTCTATCAAATTTGCGGAAAGCACATCCCTACGAAGAACCTGCAATTGATGTTTATGAAATTCTTTTTGAGAAAAATTACGGAATTGGTGCAATAGGAACAGTTGAACAGGAACAAAATGTACAAGACTTTATAGCATTTTTTAAAAAGAAAACTCATACAAATTATGTAAGATACATTGGAGACCTTAATGCAAAAATTTCAAAAATTGCAGTATGTACAGGCTCATGCAGTAGTCTATTTGAATATCTTACAGACCTCCATCTGTTCATTACAGGTGATATTGGATACCATACAGCCCTTGCAATGAAAGAAAGGGGGCTAAATATTCTGGATGTTGAACACTTTGAAACAGAAAAATTCTTTAAAGAAGCATTATTTGAGAGACTCAAAAACTATATAGATATTGAATCAATAAAATTATCTTCGGTCGAAAAATCGCCCTTCTATTTAATTTAAGTTTGCAAATACTCCTTTTATTGCAAAATGTGTTACCTAAAATTTGATGTTCCGTAATTTGTGCTAATCCCATAATTGGGTAACTCCTCTTATTAAGGTATAATACCTTAAAAAAATTAGGAAGGAGGAACCACCCGGAGGCTTTATACCGTAGAATAGTCTGATTAAGGGGGCTTTAAATGATAGAGATGTATTACGTCTTTTGGTCTATTGAGAATTGCCCATGAGTTAATTGAGAACTGGTATTGCTATTTCACCTCATGGGGTATACAATGTCATTATCTCATATCCCTGATGAGTTCTGTTTAAAGAATAGCGGAAAACAAAAGTCACAAGAAAAAGAAGGAAAAGTTGAAAGGACTACCTGGAGGAGGAACTTCAAAATCTTTTGAAGTCTCTAACATTTTGCCTCTTGACAAAATCTTAAATTTTGATATGTTTCTAAAAATTTCTCCCAAAAAATTATGGAACTTTTTTCGGGGTTCTTGTATCTAATATTACGAGAGCGAAAACTCTCAGGAAGGAGATGATGTAATATGAGAGTATCAGGATGCTAGGTGAGAAGCAGAAAACCTTAAGCGGGGCAAAGACCTCGTAGAATAGGAGGTGAGAGAGTTGGAAAAAGATATGAAAAGGAAAAATACAAGACAGAAAAGACAAATAAAGGTGAAATTTATACAAGGAGGAATTAAATGAAAAAGATTTATAAAGTATTTACTATTGTATTGTTACTTTCTAGTATTTTGCTATTAACATCGTTTAAAACTTGGCAAGTAAGAGCCGAACCCCCAAAGGTAAAGGATCTCTCAAATATCGTTCTTCCTTCGTATAAATTGCCTCCTGATACCAAAGTGACAAGAGAAGAAGAGATCAAAAAGTTGTCAGAAAGAATCGAAATGTGTAAAGGAGGAAAAATTCCGTGGGACTCTCGATTTCCAGATGGTCCTATTCCAACAAGAGTCCAGGTAATTGTAATTCCATATGGAGAGTATACGAGAATATTCTTCAACAATGAAGAGGGAAGTGCAGGAATACCAAAAGATAAGTTGTATATACTTGTTGGGATAGATATCGCAAAACCGTTAAAACAAGCCGTTGTTGATATGCATGTCCCTCCTTCTCAAATGGAATTATGGGAACAAACAGGAGCACTTGACTCGAATAAACCTTTTATAAACCAGGAACTTTTCCTTATAGATCCAATGACTAGTACGGTTGTGGAACATGGTTTCTACCAGGGTAGATTCATTTTCCCAAAGCAAAGTTAGAGAAGTAATCTACACTCTATCTCTCTAACCTTGAGTGATGAGTGTAATATGAAGAAAAAACTTATCATATTTTTCGTAGTTCTTTTAATTATTGGTTTTGTAGTTGATTTTTTCAGTAACTTTTCTATTATAAAGGCGGGGAGGCTCCAGCCTATAACCTATGTAACTCTCAAGTGGGGAAATAGTTATAATGAAGTCGGACTGGAAGGACCATATGAAGATTTCTGGTATGAGGGACCTGCAACTTTTGATGTAGATAAGGAAGGAAATGTTTACATTGTTGACCAATTGCATAATAGGATTATTGAAGTTGATAAAAATAGCAACATCATTGACAGTATCGATATCTCAAAGATTATTTCTGAAAATGACCTTGATGCAAGATACGGTCCAATCAAATTAATCATTGGTAACAAATGTCTCTTCTTACTACACTTCTATAGCTATACTTTACCTCCTGTAGATCCATATAGTCCTCCGGGGGGATATGGTTCGCGTTATGTATCTGTGATTACGAAAGACAAAATTGTAAAAATCGATGTTCAAAAGCTTTTGGGGAATCCTGTTGATGTATATATGGATAGATTAAATGATAATAGCATAGTTTTAACACCAAGTATTCCTCCAGAAGATAAAGCAAATTGGAAAGGTCCAAAGGCAGTTATCGTAAATAGAAACGGTGAAGTGCGAATAGTGAATAATTTGGTCAACGGAAGTTTTGATGGTATTACACCTGTCGCATCTTTAATATACGACGAAGATAAAGAAACTCATTTTTACCGTAATGTAAAGATACAAGTTAAAGATCCGAAAACGGATAAGAACATATTCGCCTCGGGACTTATACAGAACGGAGAATTGATAGATATATTTGGACTACAATTCAACGGAAACAAATCTGCACTTATGTATCAGACAGAAAGCTCATATAACAAAGAGAATGATACCATAACAACGCATATTGTGATTTTCACACTTTCTCCAAAGGAAGAAGAGCATTACATTATGGTTGTTGGAAAAGATGAAAGAAAGGATATGCTTCCTCCTCCTTTCTCCTATAGATCTGACTTTGTCCTCGGTCAGGATGGTTTTTTCTATACGATGGTATATAAGAAGGACGATCTACACATACAGAAATTTGTACCAGAAGAGACTCAAACAGAATATTATTATAGGTCTCTAAAGTTCTAATTGTTGAACATTCCTTTTAGGGCGGGTGTTATACCTGCCCTAAAATATTTTTGTCTCATTTATTTTATTCTTACTTTGTCAAATTTTCTTCTTTACCTCAACTTTGCCAACTATGATCTGTAGAAATTGAGTATTAATCAATGGTCGAGAGTATTTTTATGTTGAGGCGTATGCACTACAAATTATTCGGTAGGGAGAGTTATATATTAGACCTTTATGATTCTCTTCAATCCCTTCATTTAAGCCGAACTATATTTTGAAACTGCTTAAAAAAGGAGGAAATTGGGCAAAGATGAGTTTAATTTAAAAAGGCAGGAGTTTTGTCCTGCCTTTTCTTGCAAGATAAAAGACTTACTTTAACTCTACTTTTGCACCAGCCTCTTCTAACTTCTTCTTTAACTCTTCTGCGTCCTTCTTTGGAAGAGCCTCTTTTATCTTTTGTGGCTCTTTTTGGACAGCCTCTACCACATCCTTTGACTCTTTTAATCCAAGATTAAGTGCCTCTTTTACAACTTTAATCACATTGATCTTCTTTGCGGGGTCAAAGCCAACAAGGACTACATCAAATTCTGTCTTTTCTTCCTGTGGTGCTGCCTGTTGTGTTCCACCTGCCACAGGCATTGCCTGCGCCATTGGAACTGCCGCAGTTACTCCGAATTTCTCCTCAAGTGCCTTCACGAGTTCTGAGAGTTCCAAAACACTCATTTTTTCAATTGCTTCAATGATTTCTTCTTTTGTCATGTTAGCCTCCTTAAAATTTTAATTTGTTACTAAACTTTCTCTTTTTTCTTTAATCTGATTTAAAACTGTAACCAGATCTCTTTCTGGCTTTGAAAGCACAGTGACAAGCCTCTGAATTGGCGAATTCAAGAGGTATAATAGTTTTCCAACAATAACTCCCCTGGGCGGAAGTTTTGAAAGCGCCACAAGTTCAGAAGAAGTAAGATAATTTCCATCAACAAAGCCACCTTTCATCTCAAAGTAAGGCCTTTCATCCGCATCTTTTGCCTCAACAAATTTCTTTATAAGTGCCGTAGAATCCATCGAAGATACCACAAGGGCAACACTCCCTTGAAATATATCGGGAGGTACTTTAAAATTCAATTCAGCACAGGCAATTCTCAAAAGGTCATTCTTTACAACCTTGTAGTAGATCCCTGAACTCCTAAAATCTTTTCTAAGGTTCGCAATGTCGTTTGCTTTAACACTTTTAAAATCCACAAAAAATACATTGGAACTTGCAACTTTCTTAAGTTGCTCTTCAATTTCATCGATAATTTTTCTTTTCTCTTCTCTCTTCATAAAACCTCCTCAAATTAAAAACCCCGGTTGTTCACCAACCGGGCGAAAGAGGTAAATGAAACACTATTTATCCTTCAACCTCGGCTGGCAAACTTTAAGGGCATTTAGCCCACCAACTGTCTCAGGTTTACCTGATCTTCTACACTCTCAATAATTCGTTTACATTCAACTTAATAGCAGGAGACATTGTAAGAGAAAGATACACTTTCTTTACATACTGTCCCCTCACAGAGGCAGGACGGGATTTAACTACTGCAGAATTCAGCGCAAGTAGATTTTCCTTAATCTGTTCTTTAGGAAATGATGATTTACCGATCACTGTATGGATTACACCAGTCTTATCTACTCTAAATTCAATTTTCCCTGCTTTAAATTCTTTTACTGTATCGTAGATATCCATTGTAACAGTACCAGATTTTGGGGAGGGCATAAGTTTCCTTGGGCCGAGTATCTTTGCAATACGGCCAAGTGATTTCATCATGTCTGGTGTTGCAATTGCTACATCAAAATCAAGAAAGCCTTCTTTCTCAATCTTCTGGATAAGGTCTTCGCCACCAACATAATCTGCACCAGCATCCTTTGCCTCTTGTGCCTTATCCGTTGTTGCAAAGACAAGCACTCTTACACTTTTACCAGTTCCATGTGGCAGTGTAATAACTCCACGCACATTTTGATCCGCCTGTTTTGGATCAACATTTAATACATAGGCTACTTCTACTGTTTCATCAAATTTCGTACTTTTTAGCGTTTTTACTGTCTCAATCGCTTCATCAACAGAATAGGCTTTTTGCCTATCGATTTTCTTCAGCAGTTCTAAATACCTTTTCCCTCTTTTCATTTAAACCTCCCTGTGGTTATATCGACTTAAGTCTCCCACAATTCCTTTACCCCTCAATAACCGTAACACCCATATTCCTTGCGGTGCCTTCAATAATCCGGACTGCCTTCTCAAGGTCTGTAGTGTTAAGGTCCTTCATCTTAATCTTTGCAATCTCAACAAGTTGGGATCTCTTTATAGTTCCAACCTTCTTCTTGTTTGGTTCAGAAGAACCTTTCTCAATTTTCAGCACTTTTTTTATGAGAGACGAGGCCGGGGGTGTCTTCAGGATAAAATCAAAACTCCTATCCTCATAAACTCTAATAAGAACAGGTATTATGTAGCCCTCCTGCCCCTGGGTTGCCGCATTAAACCTCTTGCAAAAATCCATTATATTTATGCCTTTTGGTCCAAGTGCAGTTCCAACAGGAGGTGCGGGTGTTGCCTTTCCTGCCTCAATCTGCAACTTTACAAGCCCGACCAATTTCTTTTTCTTAGCCATATAGAATCACCTCATACTTTCTGAATATGTTCACTTTGTATTTCAACTGGCATTTCTCTACCAAACATCTTAAGCACAACCCTTGCAGTTCCCTTTTCTTCATCTATTGCCTCAACAACACCTTCCATATTCTTAAAAGGCCCAACAAGAATTCTTACTCTATCGTTAATATTAAAGTGCAGTTTTTCCTTTGCTTTTTCCTCGGTTATCCTCTCTTCAATTATCTTCTTGATCTCATCCTCCGAAATAGGCGTAGGCTTACCAGTAGGTCCAACAAAACCCAAAACTCCGGGTGTATTCCTAACAACATACCAGGACTCGTCATCCATAACCATTTTTACAAGTATATAGCCAGGAAAAACTTTTACAGGCTTAATTTTTCTTTTGCCTTTTTTATCGACTACACTATAGTAGTCAACAGGCAAAAGGACTTCGAGAATTCTATCCTCAAGCCCATAACCCCTGATTCTCTCTTTTAACTCGTTAAGCACCTTTTGCTCTTTGCCAGAGTATGTATGGACAAGATACCAACGAGAAACCTTTGTTTCTTCTGCCATCATCTACTCAAAATCAACTTAAGGAGTTGAGCAAAAATAAAATCCCATACGCCCACATAAACAGCCCAAAAAACGACAAAGGCAATTACAACACTTGAATCCTGAAAAAGTTCTTTTCTTGTAGGCCATTTAACCTTATATCGCAGTTCTACCCATGTCCCTCTTATAAAATCGCTGAAAGATGTCTTTGGCAATCGAACTGCATTTGATGTTGTACCTACTGTTTTATTCACTCTTTCCTTCTCTTTCATAATATCCTGGCAGGCCCGGAGGGAATCGAACCCCCAACCTACGGTTTTGGAGACCGTTGCTCTACCAATTGAGCTACGAGCCTATTATGCCTTTACCTCCTTGTGCACAGTGTGTTTCTTGCAAAACTTACAATATTTCTTAATCTGCAACTTATCCTTATTGTTTTTTCTGTTAATGGTTGTAGCATAGTTTCTTCTTTTACATTCAGTACATTCAAGCAGAATTATATCCCTCATTATTCACACCCCTACTCAATAACCTTTGTAATAACTCCAGCACCTACAGTTTTACCACCTTCACGGATAGCAAATCTCTGGGTTTCTTCAAGAGCA
>Ga0315298_1002215_pt1 | contig 33635 bp, 28 predicted proteins | sample WHS_1_MG_FD_203077 | JGI IMG/M metagenome (GOLD analysis project Ga0315298, IMG submission 203077) | Extremophilic microbial mat communities from Washburn Hot Springs, YNP, Wyoming, USA - WHS_1_MG | ecosystem: Environmental > Aquatic > Thermal springs > Hot (42-90C) | place: USA: Wyoming...
GTAAAACAAGAATATAGCCCGGTTCGATTCAAAATTTTGAACAAATTTTTTTAAAATAAAAGAGAAGGCTTTTCGAAATTAAAATAAAAAAGCCGTCCTTAAATCACCATGGCAAATTTATTTTATTGCTGGCAAAAGTTGTTGTCAAGAGTTGGATTGGGGACAAAACTTATCCAGAATGAAAGAAAGAAAAAAGAGAATAATAAATTAGAAAATAATGAATTAAAAAAAAATACTAATTTTTCTCCAGAAGCTCTTCAATTATTCAAAGCTCTCGAAAAAGAAGCTCCAAAAATAAAAGATCTTCTTATAAATAGTTATAAAGGTATACCAACTTCTCCAGAAGTAGAGGAAGAGGTATATAATTACTGCGTGACTCATAGTGTAATTTTCGCTGTAACAACTTCCAATCCTGGGACTTCCTTACTTACTGAATTTCTTTACGAAGGGATTTCTTCACCTTCACCCCTTGATAATTACTTTCTACAGTGTAAAGCTGGTAAAGCGGTTAAGGCTCGACTATTGGCGATAGAAAAAGAATTGCCTAGAATTATTGAAGAATATCTTTCTACTAGAAAGGAGATTATAATTGGTAGTTTAGGTTCTGGTCCTGGTAGAGATATAATTGAGGTTTTTAGCAAATATTACCGAAACAATTTCAGTGTGAAAGCTATTCTTATTGACAAAGATAAAACCGTCTTGGAAAGAGGAAAAAGAATGGCAGCAATAAAAAAAGTTGAAAATCAAATAGAATTTATTGAAGGAAATTTCTTAAAATATAAACCACCAAGAAAATTTGATATTGTACTTTTAATTGGTATCTTATGTCCTTTAACATTTGAGACTTGTATAACGATTCTTAAAAGAATCAAAAAAACATTAAAAAAAGGAGGTTGTTTGATTGCTAGTAACATTTCTGAAAAAATGTTAAAAGAAGATCCGTTTACCTACCATATTATGAAATGGGGAGCAAATTGGAAAATGATTTTTAAAAATGAAAAGGAATTAAAAAAAATCTTTGAAAAAGCAGGTTATATGTGGAGAGGATGTTTTAGTGATGCTTATGGTTTCCATATAATAGGAAAAGGAATTCCGCGTTTTTATTTTTAAATTTATGAATTTTTTTATTTTTTCAACATTAATTAATGGAATTTTAGCCTCTCTTTTTGGTTTTTTTGTTTATTTAAAAAACAGGAAAAGTTTAGTAAATAAAAAATTTTTTTTGATGTGCATTGGAGTAGGAATATGGAGTTTTTCATATGTAAAGTGGTTATTAGTGCAAACAAAAGAAAGTGCTCTTTTCTGGTCAAGAATGCTTAATTTTGGAGCTACATTGATTCCTATTTTCTATCTTCATTGGGTTTTAGCTTTTTTAAATTTAGATAAGAAAAAAAGAGGAGTAATTATTTTTGGGTATCTCATAACTTTTATTTTTCTTCTTTTTAGTTTTACTCCTTATTACATTCAATCAGTAAAACCCGTTCTTTCTTTTCCTTATTGGCCTCAGGCTGGATCTCTTTATGTTTGTTTTATTATTTTAGGATACATTGGTTTAATTGGGTATGGACTTTATCAATTATTTGAAAACCGAAAAACCGCTATAAAAGAAAAAAGAAATCAAATCGATTATATTATTTTAGGAACAATTTTAGGGTTTGGCGGAGGAGCAACTAATTTTCCCCTAATGTTTGGAATTTCTTTATTTCCGCCTTATGGACAGCCTCTTGTTAGTGTTTATCCAATTATTTTTACATTTGCCATTTATAAATATCACCTTTTTGGCATTCGGGTCCTTTTAACCGAACTTTTAGTAGGTTTAATGGGAATTATTTTGTTTTTGCAAGTAATTTTTGCTCGAAATTTGCAGTGGAGAATTTCGAGTATTTTAACTTTTCTTTTGTTTTTAATTTTTGCTTATTATCTTGTAAAATCAGTTCACGAAGAAGAAAAAAGAAGGGAAGAAGCAGAAAAATTAGCTCAAAAAGAAAGAGATCTTGCAGAGAAATTTCAGGTTTTGGCCATAAGGTTGATGGCAGTAGAGAGGAGTTTAAGAGAGATAGCAGAAAGAGAAAGGATGTTGAGAGAGTCAGCAGAGAAATTGAGTCAAGCTAAAACAGAATTCATTGCCATTGTTTCCCATCAATTGAGAACCCCCTTGACCATAATTTCTGGATACTTATCAATGATTTTGGATGGAGATTATGGAGAAATTCCTCAAAAGCTCAAAGAGATAATAAAGAAAATTTTGGAATCTAGCCAAAGGCTCATTCGCTTGGTAAACAGCATTTTAGATGTTTCAAAGATTGAAGCAGGAGAAATGGAAATGAATTTTGAAAGAATTGATTTGAGAGAGATAGCGAGAGAAGTAGTAGATGAGTTAAAAATGAAAGCTAAAGAAAAGAATCTCTATTTGGAGTTAAAAGAGCCAAAAGAGAAAATAGAAAACCTTGTAGATAAAGAAAAAATAAGAGAGGTTGTTTTGAATTTATTGGACAATGCTATAAAATACACTCAAAAAGGAAAAATAATTGTGAGATTAAAGAGAATAAAAGAGAAGAATGTAGACCAAATCTCTGTTAAAGATGAAGGAGAGGGAATGACAAAAGAAGAGTTGGAGAAGCTTTTTGAAAAGTTTTCAAGAGGAAAAGCAGGAATGAAATTTTGGTTAGAAGGAGCAGGACTGGGGCTTTTTGTATCAAAATCTTTCGTTGAAATGCACGGGGGAAGAATCTGGGCTGAATCTGAAGGAAAAGGCAAAGGTAGCACATTTTATGTTGAATTGCCAATCAGAGAAAACCATGAAGATAAAAAGAGTAATCTTCAAAGAGAAAGAAATAATAAAAGAAGCTAAAAGAAGGTTTCTAAAGATAGGAACGAGAAATCCAAGTGAGGAAGAGATCAAAAAGGAAGTTAAAGCAATACTTAAAGAAAGATTAGAGGAAGCGATAGAAAAAGCGGAGAGGGGTACAAAGATTAAAATAGCTTTGGTAAAAGGCTTTTTTGTTGATGAAAAAATGAGAAAAGAAATGATGGGGGTTATCAGTGAGTACCTCGAAAGTGAAAGGATAAAATGGTTAAATTTAATTTGGCTTTTCAATCTCAAAAAATTTCTCAAAAGAAAAGGAATTAAAGAGAAAATTTTTCATTTTCTCGAATACTTTCTCAGAATTCCTTTAGATTACTTTTTCATAAACAGATATTTTAATTTGCTGGAAAATTTTGCCAACGATGTAATTGAAATTTGCAACATTAATTTACCCCAAAAGAAAATTGAATCTATTTTGAAAAAGATTGAAAAAGAAGTAAAAGAAATTCGCATTTTAGAGAAAGCAATTTCAGCTTGTTGTCACACAAATTCTTCTTATCTTTATTACCACAAAATTGTTGAAATTTTTACAGAAAAATTTTTATACTACCACGAGATTCAAGAATTGGACGAGATTGTAAAGAAGGTTAAAGAGATTATTTTTTAATTGAGTCAACGAAACTGCTTTGGTTGGATCGTATTCACTTAATGATCTAATACGAACTTGAAAAAATTTTATTGTTTGAATATAATTAATAATTCGCGAATATACACGAATTTGGACACGAATATCACGAATGTTTTATCTCGCGAATATTCGTGAAAATTCGTGGACCATTCGTGCAAATTCGCGAGTAAAAGTATTAAAGTGCGGGCGTCGTATAATGGTTATTACCCGGCCCTTCCAAGGCCGTGATGTGGGTTCGATTCCCATCGCCCGCTCAAAATGTTAAAAATAAGATTTAAAAAAATTGGAAAAAGGAATCAGCCTGCTTTTAAAATTGTAGTTGTTGAAAGTTGGAGAGCGCCAAGCTCTGGAAAGTTTGTTGAGGAAGTAGGATTTTACAATCCTTTGACAAAGGAGAAGGTTTTAAGAAAAGAAAGAATAGAACACTGGTTAATGTGTGGCGCAAAACCCTCAGAAACGGTTCATAATCTTTTAGTAAAAGAAGGAATAATCAAGGGCAAAAAAATTCCAAAACATAAGATAAAAAAAGAAAAGGAAAAAAAAGAAACTCCGCAAGCTTCTTCGCAAGCTTCCCCGCAAGCTACTACTCAATAATAACCCTCAGAACTTCCTCAATAGAAGTGATTCCTTGAGCTGCTTTCACGAATCCGTCTTCTACCATTTTAATCATTCCTTCTTTTTCTGCTTGCTCTTCGATTTCGTCTGCGGTTGCTTCTTTTGTGATCAACTCTTTTATTGTTTGAGTTACGGGCAAAACTTCAAAAATTCCAATCCTTCCTTTGTATCCATCCGGAGCTTCCTTTGAAGGAATCGGTCTGTAAAATGGTATCTCTGTCAATTTTTGATTGGGATTTACAATTTTTAATTCTCTTAAAATTTTGAGAATTCTTTCTGGGTCGCAATAATGAGCAATGTTATCTATTTCTGTTTCTTTTAAAAAATATTTTTCTCTTTCGCCATAAAGCTTTCTCACTAATCTTTGAGCCAAAACACAATTTAAGGTTGAAGCGATTAAAAAGGGTTCAACTCCCATTTCAATTAAACGAGGGATGGCCCCGGCAGCAGAGTTTGTGTGCAAAGTTGATAAAACCAAGTGTCCGGTTAAAGCAGCGTTCACGGCCAAATCTGCGGTTTCCTTATCTCTTATTTCACCCACCATAATAATGTCGGGGTCCTGTCTTAACAAAGCCCTTAAACCCGTAGCGAAAGTTAATCCAATTTTTGGGTTAACCTGAGTCTGGTTTACTCGTGGTATTCTGTATTCTACAGGGTCTTCTGCAGTAGAAATGTTTACTCCTGGAGTGTTTAAAATTTGCAAAATTGAATACAATGTCGTAGTTTTACCAGAACCAGTAGGTCCTGTAACCAAAATCATTCCCACTGGCTTTTTTATGTTTACCTGTAAATCTTCTAGTGCTTTTCCAAAAAGCCCAAGTTCCTCTAAAGTCAAAGCTTTTGTTCCTTCTGGTAACAATCTCATGACTACTTTTTCTCCCTCGACTACGGGTAAGGTTGAAACCCTCAAAGAATATTTAAAATCTTCTGTTTCTACTTTAAACCTTCCGTCTTGAGGCAATCTTGTTTCATCCACCCTCAAGTTTGATAAAATTTTAATTCTGGCGACAATGGCAGGCCCGGCGCTCTTTGGCAAAGTCATAACGTCTCTTAAAATACCATCTATTCTATATCGAACTAAAATCTCTTTTTCGTGAGGCTCAATATGAATGTCAGAAGCTCTTTGCAAAATTGCATGCTTAATCAAAAGATTAACGATTTTCACTACTGGCAATTCCTGAGCCATTTTTTCTAGCTCTTTTTTTTCTTTCTCTTTTTCTTTTTCTATTATCTTAATTTCGCCAGCTTCTTTTTGAATAAGCTCTCCAAATTCTGTAGCTAAGCTTTCGTGGTATTGTCTTAAAAGATTTTTTATAGATTGAACTGTAGTCAACCTAGGTAAAATTCTTAAAGAAGTTGTTTTTTTCAAAAATTCAATCGTTACTAAATCTTCAGGGTTTAGCATTGCTACTTCCAGGTCTCTCCCCCTTTTTTTGTAAGCTACGATGTTGTGGGTTCTAGCTATGGACTCGGGAATGATTTTTAAAATTTCAGGTTCGACAATTTCTTTTTCCAAATTTACAAAGGGAATTCCCAAAATGTAAGCTTTTAATTTTGAGAGCTCATCTTCAGAAATGATTCTTTCTGAAATCAAAATATCCTCTATTTTTATCCCTCTCTCTTTTGCCTTCTTCTCGCACTCTTCAAATTTTTCCTTATCAATCAAACCAGCATCTATCATAAACATTTTTAATTGTTGGGGTTCAATTTTCATAAAAAAATTTTTTATTCTTTTAATTCCCCCTTAATTTTTTGCAAAACTTCTTCCAAGGTAAAATCTGTTTTTACTAAATAAGCTTTAATCCCCAATTCTAAAGTTTTTTCTAACTTTTCAAAATCCTCCACGTTCGTTAAAACAATAACGGGAATATCTTTTGTTTTTGGGTTTTCTCTAAGTTTTTTTAAAACTTCAACCCCTTCCATTTTTGGCAAAATTAAATCAAGCAAAATTAAATCTGGAGCTTCTTTTTCAGCAAGTTTCAATCCCGTTTCTCCGTCTAAAGCAGAAATCAATTCAAAACCTTCTTTTCCTAAAAAATCTCCAAAAGTTTTTTGAAGCGCGGATTCGTCTTCGATGAATAAAATTTTTTTGGCCATGGTTTAAGAGACAGGAAGGGTAAAAGAAATTGTGGTCCCTTTACCCTCCTCACTTTTTAAATTTATTTTTCCTCCCGACCTTTCTACTATAGATTTGGCAATAAAAAGTCCGAGTCCGGTTCCAGCAATATCGCCCTTGGAAACATTACTCGCTCTAAAAAATTTTTCAAAAACATGTTTTTGATCTTTTTGGGGAATACCAATCCCTTCATCTTTAATTTCAAAATAAATTTCTTTCGGTTTTTTACAAATTTTAATTTCAACCAAACTTTTTCCTTTTTTACTGTACTTTACCGCATTATCCAAAAGAGTTTCAATTACTTGTTTAATTTTTTCTTTATCTCCAAAAATTTTAGGAAGGTTTTCTTCAAAATAACATTTTATTTCTACATTGTGAGCTTTCGCAAAGGGAATAAAGTTTTTCACCAGATTTTCAGTCAATTCCCGAATATCAAACTTTTCTTTTTGTAACTTGAATTCTCCTGATTCGATTTTCGAAACTAAAAGCAAATCTGCTGTAAGTTCTTTGAGTCTGATAGTGTTTTCTTTCAAAATTCGAAAGTATTCTACTTGTTCGGGTTCGATTTTTCCTTTTTTCCCTGACATTAAAATTTCTAAAGTAAATTTTAAATTCGAAATTGGGGTTCTTAGCTGATGAGAAGCTATCGAGATAAATTCTGACTTTATTCTGTTTGATTCTGCCAAAGCTTCGAAGGTTTTTGTGACAAAATATGATAAAATCAAAAGAAAGCATGCTAAAAAAATACAAATTAAAGCAACTATTAAAGGATTGCTAATAATTTTGTTTGCGATAAAATAAGAAGCCAAAATTGAAAAAATAATTATCAAACCTAAAATAAAAAATATAAAAGATGGACACCAATAGAGAGGAAGATGGTATTTTTTGCATTCTTTAAAAAGCATTATAAAATTTTACAAAAAATTAAAAATAAAATGAAATTTGATATTGAAGGTTTAAACAAAAAATTTTAAAATTGTTTTAGTGTGAAAAAAGCTTTTACCTTGGTTGAAGTTTTAATAGGAATCGTTTTGATCGTTATCATATTTTTGGGAATTTTTGGTGCTTTTTATTCTACTTTCAAAATTTTAGGCTTGCAACAACGAAAAACCACTGCTTTAGAAATTGCCCAAGGAGAGATTGAAAAAATAAAAAATATGAAATATTCAGACGTGGGAACGATCGGAGCCCAGGCTCCTTATGCTAGCGGCACCTTGGAAGCTTCTACATCAACGATTTTAAACGGTGTCGTTTATAACATCGAGAGAAAAGTAATGTACGTTTTTGACCCTTCTGACGGAGAAGAAAATTGTCCCGTGGATTACAAAAAAGTAGAAATTAAAGTTTCTTTTTCTGGATTTTTAAAAGGAGAGGTATTTTTGACTACAGAAGTTACCCCAAGAGACAAAGTTGAAGAGGCTGCAGAATGTACAAAACAACCTGTGGGAGTTTTGTCTGTTAAAGTTTTTAACGCAAAAGGTGAATTTGTCCAAAACCCAAAAATTGAAATTTACAATCCGACTACAAGCGATTTAATAGTTTCTGTTACTCCTACTTCTGGGAAGTACGATTTTATTTTGTCTCCAGGAAGCTACAAAATTGTAGTTTCAAAAGAGGGGTATTCTACAGAAAGAACATCCTCTATAGAAGAGATTTCCATTCCAGCAAAACCAAACCCGATTGTTTTGAAAGGGCAAATCACGGAAATTTCTTTTTTAATAGATAGGCTTTCTTCAATCTTAGTGAAAACATTGTCAACTTGGAAAGAAGAGTTTTTCTCAGATACATTCGATGATGAAAGCAAAATTTCTCAAAAAGAAAACGTAATTTTAACTCAAGGTCAAGCTACTTTGGCAACGACGACTGGAGGTTATTATCTTTCTGGTTATTTGTTTTCTGTTGAAATTTTTCCTCAAAATTTGTTAAAATGGGAAAATTTTTCTTTTTCAGATTCAAAGCCTGAAGGAACTAATTTGAAATACCAAATTTATTATGCCTCGGGAACGAATTGGATTTTGATCCCAGATTCAGATTTGCCAGGAAATTCAACCGGATTTGATAGTTCACCTGTAAATTTGGAAAATTTATCAACGACAACTTATTCAAAATTAAAATTGAAAGCGAATTTTTCAACAAATTCCACCTCCTCCACTCCTTCTTTAGATAGCTGGCAAGTTTCTTTTAAAACTTCAAACCCAACCCCAATTCCAAACGTTACCTTCGATCTGAGGGGCGACAAAATTATTGGAGAAGATTTAAACGAAAACCCTGTTTATAAATTTTCAACAACAACTCAGACGAACGCTCAAGGGGAAACTTTACTTTCTAACTTAGAGTGGGATGTTTACTATTTTTCAAACTTTAAAAAAGGTTCTCTGAGTTTGGATTTAGTAACTTCTACCCCACCCCATCCAGTCTCTTTGGACCCTGGAACAAATTTGGAACTTTCGCTTTATCTTGACTCTCAAAATTCGCTTTTGGTAACTGTCAAAGATTCAGAAACTTTAAAACCAATTTTTTCTGCGACCACAACCTTAACCGCTCCAGATTTTTCTCAAACTCAATACACAGATATTAACGGCCAAACAATCTTCATTCCATTGAATAAAGAAAGTTACAATCTTTCAGTTAAAGCTGTGGGATATTCTTCAAGTTCAAGCTCTGTTTTTGTTTCTGGAAAATCGACAATCACAATTTTACTCTCACCAACAGATTAAAATGAAAAATCAAAAATCAAAAATCAAAAATCAAAAGTTCAGCGTTAAACTTCCGACTGCCGGTTTCACTCTAATCGAAACTTTAATTTCAATTTTTGTTTTTTTGCTTTTATTTGGAGGGGTCATCTCAATGATTTTAAACTTTTACCAAACCCATACTTTTCAATGGCAACAATCTTTGGCAATTGCACAAGCAAAAAGAGGGGTTGAGTTGATGGTAAAAGAAATAAGAGAAGCTAGAGAAGGAGAAAACGGAACTTATCCTATAGAAAAAGCAGGAGATAAAGAGTTTATTTTTTATTCAGACGTTGACGGAGACGGCAAGACAGAAAGAGTAAGATATTTTTTAGGAGAAATTCAGACAGAAACTTTGGTAAAAGAATGCAAAAGTTCTCAGAATGATGGTTCTTGTTTGGTTTCTTTCTCAGATTTTTTAAAAGGAAACTTGGTTTCGGCTCAACTTAAAATTTCGGTCCAAGGAGATTTAAACTCCAACCAAGAGTATGTTACAATTTACATTGACGGACAAAATTTTGGGAATGTGTGCGAAACAGGTTGCAATCAGTGTCCTGGAAATTGGGAAGGAGTAACTACTACAAACATTTTCTCTTTAGTTCAAGATGGACTTTTAAACATAGAGGCCAAAGGCTCTTGTCCTAATCCGTCTAGTGAATCAAAATGCGTTAATAAAATTTGCAAAGAAGAAACTCAAGGTGAATTTTCATTTAAAGCAAAATTTGAATTAACGATTACTCAAGAAGTCCAAACCCCACAATTGAAAAGAGGAATTATAAAACCTGTAGGCTCTCCCGCAACTTATCCTCCAGAGCAAGAAAAAATCACAGTCATTACTTCTTACGTTAGAAACGCTCCCCCAATTTTTGAATACTACGATGAAAACGGAAACAAAATTGAAGATTATCCTGCGAGATTAAAAGATACAAAAATAATGAAAGTTTTTTTAGTAGTAAACGTTGACCCAAACAAACCACCGGTCGAGTATCAATTACAAAGCTTCGTACAATTGAGAAACTTGAAGGGAGAATAAAATATGAAAAAAGCATCGATCACAATTTACGCTTTAGTTTTTGGAATGGTTTTTTTAATCTTGTTGGGAGGAGTGATTGGATTCATTCTTTTTAACTTAACCTTAATCGAAAAGAGAATCGCCTGGTACAAAGCTTTTGATATTGCCGAAGCGGGAATCGAATATTACAAGTGGTGCATAAACAATAATGTAAATTGCGAGCTTGAAAAAGAATACACTGATATTAACGGAAACGCAATCGGAAAATTCAAAATTGAAGTTCAAACCAATTTAAATTGTCAAGAAGTAGTTTCGCATCAAATTATTTCTGCGGGTTGGACTTATAAATTCCCAGAAATCAAAAGAAAAATTTCCGTACTTTATGCAAGAGAATCTGTAGCAAAGTACGCTTTTATTTCAAATTCAAACGTATGGGTGGGGCCAGACCATACAATTCTTGGGCCTTATTATTCAAATGGCGGAATAAGGTTTGACGGAACGAATTTATCCAACGTCTCTTCTGCTCAAGAAAATTGGGAATGTACAAATTCGTTTGGGTGCGGACCGAACGGAGTAGGTTACGGTGAAGGTCTCTGCCCTCCAGAGTGTCAAATAATAAATAAAAAATGCATTTGCCCTGGAGTTTTCTCAACCACCCAAAATTCAAAAAGAGATTTATTTTTGTATCCCATTTCTCAGTTTGATTTTACAGGAATTACTGCGGATTTAAATCAGATTAAAAACGCAGCTCAAAATTTAGGGGGGATTTATTTGAAACCAGCAAAACAAATAAATTCTGAAGGTAAGGGTTGGCATTTAAAATTCTCTATAGATTCTGTCACTGGTGGAACGAAGGTAGAAGCTAAAATTATAACCAAACTTTCTCCTACTTGCGGATTCTCTTACGAAAACGATGGTTTCCCTTCTTGCGGAAACTCTCAAAATGGTTACTATCAATGGAATTACTTCACCATTACTTCAGAAACAACTTATCAAACTTTTACCATCTCAAATTCTTGCGCTGTAATTTTTGTTGAAGATAATTTGTGGCCTGAAGGAACTATTAAAGGAAAAGTAACAGTTGCTTCTGCGAATTTAATCGATACAAACAAACCCACTGATATAATTTTAAACTATAACTTAGATTATGCTGGCACAGGAAACGACGGATTAACCTTGATTTCCCAAAGAAACATTCTCATTGGACCAAATTCTCCAAACGATATGGTTTTGAAAGGAATTTTTATCGCCCAAAACGGGAGATTCTCTAGAAATCATTATCAAAATAATATCAAAGAAAGTTTAACCATTACAGGTTCTATAATTTCATCGGGAAGAGTGGGAACTCAATGGATTAATTTGGGAGGACACATTATTTCAGGATACATAAATAGAGAAACTTACGTTGACACAAACTTGCTTTACAATCCACCAACTTACACCCCCTATTTTACATCACAATTCAAAAAAATAAGATGGCAAGAAATTAACTATTAAAAATTTTCAAACTTTTCCTTTTTGCTTTTTGATTTTTGATTTTTGATTTCAAATTGCCAACCCTCCATCAACTCTGATTGCCTCTCCTGTAATGAAAGAGGCCTCTTCGGTTGCTAAAAAATAAACTAAATTTGCCACTTCTTCTGGCTTTCCAAACCTTCCCAAAGCAGTTAATTGTTTCACTGCTTGCTTGATGTTCTCTGGAACAGATTCTATCATTTTAGTTTCAATAAATCCTGGGCAAATAGCGTTAACCCTCACCCCAAACCTTCCAAGTTCTTTTGCCAAACTTTTTGTAAAACCGATAATCCCGGCTTTGGCGGCTGCGTAGTTTGTTTGTCCAAAGTTACCCTCCAAAGCCACCACAGAAGAAATAGAAATTATCGAGCCTTGATTTGCCACGATCAACGGTAAAGCAGCCTTGGTACAGTTGAAAACTCCTGTCAAATCAATGTCGATCACTGATTTCCATTCTTCCGGAGTCATTTTTGCTAAAGTTCTGTCTTTGATAATTCCTGCGTTATTCACCAAAACATCCAACCTCCCAAAGTCTTTTTCGATTTCCTTTATCATTCTTTCCACCTCTTCGTAATTTGTCACGTCCGCAAAATAATATTTGGCTTCTGTTCCCAACTCTTCAATCTCTTTTTTTACCCTTTCTAAGTTCTCTTTTTGAGATTGAATATCGTTTAAAGCAACCTTGGCTCCCCCTTTGGCAAACCTCAAGGCGATCGTTCTCCCAATTCCTTGGGCAGACCCTGTAATTAAAACTACTTTGTCTTTCATCAAATTTCTTCTTGATTTTGAACCTTTAAGCCTTGAGACAATTTTCTGTAAACGAAAGCATTAGCCAACATTGTTGTAGGAATGGTAAGAAGGAGACCAAGCCCTAACGCCAAAGCTCCCAAAGCATTAATTAAAATTAACAAAAAATAAAATAAAAATAAATTCAAAGTATTTCCTTTTGTGATTTGCCAGCTCTTCTTTAAAGACTCAACAATTTTTGAATTTTTATCCACAATCAAATAACCAAAAAATCTAAACCTTATTGAAAAAATAATTCCAAGAATTACAAGAATAATGAAAAATAAAAAATAGACGATCAAAGAACCATAGAATCCAAACCTTATTGAAAAAATAGTTCGAAAAATAATGAAGAATAAAAAGTTAGAAACGAAAATTAAACCTACCAAAATAATTAAGGCGATAAAATATCTAAAAAATAGTTTGTATTCTGAAATTAAATCAGAAAATTTCGGTTCTTCCCCATCGTAAATTTTCAAATAAATTTTAATCAAACCCAAGTTAAAGATTGTAGAGATCACAACGTTAATTATTATTAAAAGAAAGCTAACTAAAGAGCTTTCTTTTTTTGTAACACCTGAGAGATAATTGAAAATAAAAGAAACGCCAAAAACTAAAATCAGTAAGGGAATGAAAAATTTGATTCTTTTTTTTGCAACCTCCCAACCAAATTTTATCGCTTCTTTTTTTGAAAATTTTTCCATTTTATTTTTTGATAAACTTCCAAGCTGAAGGTAAAAAAATACTTGCCAAAAATATTTTAATTAAATCGCCAACTAAAAATGGATAAAAACCCAATGTCAAAACCTTTTGAAATCCTACGAATTTTGCCAGCCACAAAAGTCCTGGAATGTAAATAAACAAGTTTCCCAAAAACATCGCCAAAATGACGCTTTGAAATTTTCTATCAAACCCCTTTTCACACAAAAATCCAACAAAAAACGCAGCCAAAACAAAACCAACAATATATCCAAAAGTAGGAGAAAAAATATAACCCACTCCTCCGCCCCTTGAAAACCAAGGAATTCCAATCAAGCCCAAAAGTAAATAAATAACTTGAGAAAAAGCTCCTCTTTTTGCACCAAGCAAAACTCCAGAAAGTAAAACGGCAAAAGTTTGCATTGTAATCGGCACGGGTCCTATTTCAATTTTTAATTTTGCACAAATTCCAGTCAATATCGCAAAAGAAAAAACCAAAACAATATCTTTTATAAAAACCAAAAATTTATTTTCAATTTTTGGTAAAATCGCATCGATCAACACCAAATTTTTTGTCATTTTTTTATTTTAGCAAATTTAAAATTAAAAATCAATAAATATTTTAAAAAGCGTTCAGGATTCTCAAACCAAGAAAAGTGTTCAATCTTGACAAAAAGAAAAAAGTTTGATAAACTTTAAATAAAAGGAGGTAAAATAGAAAATTAAAATTAAAAAAAGGAGGTAAGGAAAAAATATTAGAATAAGATAAAAATAACAAATTAATTAATTTTCAAGGGTGCGATGGCGTGAAAGCATCTTTGGGTTTTTGATAAAAATTGTTTTTCGTTGTCCCGCTTAATCGATAGCCACTCCGGCAATAAAAAAATTTAACCAAACTTTTGCCAAATTATTTTCTTTCTTCTTTAAATGTTGAACTTAGTTGCGGTGAAATAGTAATTTGCTAACATTGACGCATAAAAATTTTAATAGTAAAAACTCCTCGTGGAAAGAACGTTTTGACGATACAAACTAATTTTAGATATTAAAGAATCAAATGAAAGGGTTTTAAAGAAAATAAAAGGTTCGCAATCAATCTCGATTGCACCATTGGAAATTACAGATACTTGAAAAAAAATTTAATCGTTTTTGCCTCAATCTTTCAGATTGCCTGAAAACGAAAAGAACACATTAAAGAAAAAATTTTTGATAAAGATTCCCCTGAAAATGAAAAAGTTTAGATTTTAAAAAGAATATAAAAACTTGCTCAGAAAACGAAAGAAAATAAAAATACGATTTCATGATTAAAAGTAAAATTAAAGCAACGGTTAGTTTAAAGGATGAAAATGATAAAAATGACAAATAAAGAAAATAAAAAGTGAAAAGAAGAAAAAATTGAAAAGAATGATTGATAAAAGAATTGTTGTTTGTGCGCGGAAATTAAAGTAAATGGGGGAAAAGGAAAAATAAAAATCAAAGCTCTTTTTAAAGCTCTCCTTTCTATGGAGAGCGTTTTTATTTTATCCAAAATTTCAACCCCTTTCCTTTGCTTTTCTTTTTGCTTCTTCAAAAGCTTTTTCAGTAATGTCTGTAATAATTTTAGTTCCTTCTTCTTGTTCGCGCAATATACCTAAATCATAAACAGCAGGTGAATTATTAATCCAGTTCCATACCGCTTTGTTATTTTTTTCAAAATGGCTCCATCCTCCCAACTTCTCTACATAATTTTTAAACTCTGCCACTGCTTTGGGGTCTCCTTGTTCCAAAAATCTTCTAAACTGAGAAACGCTTACCTCAGAAGAAGTTAAATATTTTTGAAATTCGGGATGTTTTTGAGCTTCAGGATTCACGCTCACAAATTCTTCTGGAGTAAGTGTCATTAAAATTTTCATGGGTAAGGTAATTTGTGCTTGAACTTCTTCTTTTAATCCTATGGCCTCAGCCGTTTTCTTTGATAATCCTTTTTTAATTTCTCCTGCCAAATGGGGGTTTATTTTAATTAATGATTTTGCTAAATCTGGATTAATGGGAGCAATGCCTTGAATATGACTTACAAGCAATTTGTTGGGGTCTACACCTTCTCCATTTAAAGCCTCTATTAATTTCCCAAATTGACCGGTTTCTCTTGCAAAAGTCCAAGCAGCAACTTTATCTTCTAATGTAGCAAATGGATTTAAAATTGTTTGGGATAGTTTTTTAGCACTTGCTCCTTCTTTTTTAAATTTTTCTTTGGCCTCAGCAAGTTTCTTTTTTGATTCTTCAAACATTCCTGCGTAATCAAAACCAGTGGCCATTTCTATCCCTTTCCTAATAGCATAAATTGGCCTTCCTATGCCGTATTCTAAACCCGTTCTTACTTGAGCAGGAATTTTTTGGTAACCCGCTTTTATTTTCTCCCCTACCTTTTGAAGTCTTTCTGACTTGGCTAATCTTTCTGCGGCACTCGTCCTTAACCTTCGCATTCCGGCCCCCACCCTTCTTCCCACCTGTCCACTCAATGCTGCTCCCGCCTTTTTACCCAAACCTATTACAGTATTAGCCCCCCAAGCTGCAGTTTGGAATCCAAGTTGCATTGCCATAAATAATATAAAAATGACTCCAAAATAATCAGCAAGCTTTGAAAGAAAATTTACATCTTCAGACCCTGACCTAAAATCGCCTATTTGCGCAAAAACGCGCATTTGCGGAGAATAATAAGACGCTTCAGATAATTTTCCTATATAACTCGTAGCTAACCACATAAAAAAAGTTACCGTAATTCCAACGAAACACCATTTTAAAAATTCGCTTAACCACCAGTTAAAAAATTTTCGATGACCCCAAAGAGCCTCTGGCATTCCCGGAATTTCTGGCATAATGTAGGAAGCGATCGCAGCCGGAGCTAAAACAACCAGAACCGGAATCGCCGCTTTTCTCACAATAAGAAGGAGACCGAGTACAAAAATGATCAGCGCTCCCAAAAAACAAAAGATTATAGAAACAAGAGCTTGCCCCGTAAAAGATATGTCGGTAAACATTGCCACAATGGTGTTAAAACTTAAAAAATCTTGTTTTATAATTTTCCAAATAACTCCAAGGTTCCCAACATCTTTTAAAAAATGATTAGTAAGAACGTTTGAAACATCCACCACAAAACCACACAAAACGCCTGAAAAATTGATTAAAAGAGCGCAAATGATTAAAACTGGCAATTTTCTTTGAGCTCTGTATTCTTCAATTCCCAAAATTGTTGCCAGGCCTATTACTAAAATTCCTATTAAAATAATAACATTAGCAAGACCCTGAACGACGGGAAAACCAATAGCAACTATCGGATTGTCAAAGCCAGTATAAGAGTGGCCTTCGAATATTCTACTTTTAATAATTCCAAAAAAAAGAGTAGAAACAGTTAAAAACCCCATACCTATCATCATGGGCACAAAAAGGATGATTGCAGTCAGAATGTTAACTAAACTATTAACAAAAACGCTAAGGAAAGTATCAACGACCTCACCATGAATAAAAGAAAAAGGCAAAAATAATAAAAGTAAAAAAGAAGAAGAAAGAATCAAAAAAATTTTTTTATTTTTTATTTTCCCCAAATTTTTTTTCATCATTGTGGAATTAACAAAATCGAGTTTACTTGAATGTAGGGTGGTAGATATTGACGATATTCTGCGGGAATCTCGTCGCATTTTTTTTCTTCTCTATCCCTTTTATCTATGCACATATCTTGTTGTGCCCATCTATCATGAGCCAACCCTGCTACTCTTATTTCAGGTTGAGGACCGAGTAAATACAATGCATACCTCCCAAACCTTGAATTTTGAGTAAAAAGGACGTATCCTTTATGCTCTATTATAATTTTTCTTACTCTTTCGCAAATATTACACGAATAGATGAGGGGTTGATCGCTTTTGAAAGCCGAACTTGAAGCAGAAAAAGTAGCGCAGTGCGTTGAAAAATCTCCATCAGAAATAGGGTCTATGGTGTCGCAAAGATGGACGATGATTTCTTTTCCTTCTGAAGGATTATAACTCCCTACTATAACAGTTTTTATATCCGATAAAGAATCAATTTCTTGCGCTCTGTTTTCTTTTTCCAACCAAATTCTAACTTTTGAAGCTGAATGAGATTGGCTTAATTCATAGCTATCTTTGTCAAAAAAAATTGCAAAATTTTCTTTACTTTGTCCGTCGCCATAACCCATTATATAATGGTAACCTGATTTAACAAGGTTTTCTACGTTTTCAATTCCTCCGGTAAAAATTTCGCAATTATCCTCTATACAATTAATATCTTCCATTCCGCATTGTGATTTACAAAAAGCTACCCCTTTTTGACTAGATACGATTTCGTATTTTGAAACCTTTCTTGGGGGCTCAACAGAAACTGAAAGGTTAATGAAATTTGGCGATAAAGTGTTCAAAAATATTACCGAAGAAAGAATAAGGATTGCTCCTAAAAAAGCGTTCCAAATCATAGTTTTTGCTGCCTGAATTTTTTGAGCATCTTCTCCGGCCAACATCCACGAAATTCCCGCTCGAATTAATCTCCAAAAAATCAAAAGCCCCAAAATTACTACGGTAAGAATAAAAATATAACGAACTAATTCTTCTAAAGTAGAAGGTGGTTGCAGAGGTCCAATTCGGGGAAAAGTAGTAGTGGGTCTAATTTGGGCTGCTAAAACTTCAGGAACCATTTTAAAATTTTATCATTTTTATTTTCTTTTGCAACAAACAAAATTGTACTTGTGGTCGCACTTTCCAACCCAACCGTATCTTAAAGCATCCTCACATTTTACCAAATACCCCTCTTTCCCAGGTTCTATTGTAATGCATTGTTGCGAAGAGAAAATGTAAGTATCCTGAGCCACTGAAGGCCAAATATCTTTTTTAATTTTGTTTTCGATAAGGTCTTTTTCGGTGTTTAGCGCGTTATCAACCAACGATTTGAATGCAACGATTTTCCCAACATTTATTGTAATTAACGCCATTCTTTTCAATACTGGTTTTGCAGAACAGTCAAGAGGCACAGGTCCTGGGGTTCCTACACAAGGACAGGGACAAAAAACTCCATGACAAGGAGCGTAACAACATACCCCACCAGCAGAAGAATATAGATTTGGGTATTTCATCATCTCGATTGCGTTTTGTTTCAAACCAGGTCCACCACTAAACAAAGAAAAGAGAGAACCTAAAAGGTTTTGAAGTTGTCCTAAAATTGGGCCTAAAATTTGAGTTGAAAGTTGACTTATTATTTGATTAAAAGTCTCAACGAGTTGCTTTATTGGAATGGCTGACAGCAATTGGTTCACTAAATTGTTTAGCATTTCTAAAGGAAGGTTATTCAAAAGTTGACTCAAAAGTTGATTTACAGTATTTTGAAATAAAGCTAAAGCTTGGTTTAAAGCTTGTCTCAATATTTGTAACGGAAGGTTTTTGGCTAAAGCATTGAAAAAGTTTTTCAATTCTTTTTCTGGGAAAGCTCTTAAAAGTTTTTGTAAAAAATCTAAAGGGAGTTTGTCCAAAAGTTTTTCAAGGTATAAATTTATTGAAGGAAGTTTTAATAAAATCGCAACTAAATCTGCTTTTGAAAGTAATAAAATTTTTTCTTTTAACATTCCCCTCAATTTATCTTCGGGAATACGATCCGTTGCGCAATATATTACTTGCTTTGATTGAACATTATCTAAAAAGTAATTCCAATCTTCTTCAGAATGTATTCCTCCTAACCAATTTTTTTGTTCTTCTTCTGACAAGTAAGGATAAATACATTCTTTGAAAATTGTAACTCTATTTTCTAAAGAAAGAGAAAGATTTTTTAAATTAATTCTTAACTCTTCCAGAGGAAGAACTTTTATTATCTCTCTTAAAGCGATCTTTATCTCTGATATTGGAAGGCTATCGATAATCTCTTGGAAAAATTTCTTTAATTCGTCGAGAGGCAATTGATCAAAAATTTCTTTTGCAATATTTTTTAATGCATCCAAAGGAAGAGTTTTTAAAATTTCTTTTATGCTTGAGAGAAGGTCCTGGTAAGGAATATTTCTAATAATCTCATTCAAAAGTTCGCCTACGGCAAGATTTGGAAGCTGATTCCAAACATCTTGAACGTACTTTACTAATTGATCCAAAGGTAGTTGAACTACATCAAGAATTTGATTTACTATATTTTGAATGTTTACCGTAAAAGAACTAATTTTATCAACCACATCTCTTATCATTCCCGAAATGTTTCCCAAACCAGAAAAGTTAAAAACTGCGGCTGCTTCTCCCAAAAATTGGTCCAAAATTCCAAAATTGTGTTGTAAAATTCCCATCGCGCCGGAGAGTTTGTTGGTTGGAATATATTTTAAAAATAAAGGATTTAAAACTTTCCTTGGGTCCATATTTGGAAGTTCATGCATTAACAAAAAAACCTCTTTGGCTTGAGATTCTGGAAGGGCTTTGAAACCTTGTTCTACGATTAAATCTTTCAAATTTTCTTCAGAAAGCTCTTTAGTAAATTTTTGAAAGAAAGCAGGGTCGGCATCCAAAACATTCTCTAAAACAAAATCTTTAACCTCACTCTCGTCTAGTCCCTCATAAAAGTGATGAGTAAACTCTTTTATTTCAGATTCTGGCATTTTTAAAATTGCAGATTCGATATTTTCAGAAGAAATGTTCCTCATTCCAATTCTTAAGAGATTTTTTTCTTTCAAAATTTCTTTCGTTTTGCCCAACACTCCGTCCAGCTCCTCTGAAGGAATTTCGCTGATAACTTGATCGAGGTTTAATGTTGCTTGAATTTCTACAAATTCGTTTGAGTTTCCATTTTTCACCGGGGTTGAAGAAATTTTGAGGTATTTTTCTAAAACTGTTTTTATCGTGCTTTGGTCTGAAACTTCGAGCATCTCTTTTAACGTTTGCTTTTTTTGAACTTCAGAAGAATTGTTAACAAAATAATTAAAAAGAATTTCCAGTTTTCCCTCGTTAGCATCCCTCAAATATTTTGAAAAGAATATTCTTTTTTCGTCCTCAGTAAAATTTTTGAAACTGTTTTTCCAAAACTCTTTTAATTTATCTCCGGAGAAAGAATCAAACCCTGAAATTAAAATGTTTTTTAAATTTTCATCTGGAGTTGCCTCCAAAAATGCGTGGGAGAATTTTTTCACTCCATCGTCCCCCATCGAAGATAAATATTGATTAAAAATTCCTTTGAAATCTCCCGTTCCTTCAAAAGCTTTTACAAAAAAGTTTTTTGCATCGTTCCCGCTAACGTTTTCGAGAATGTTTCCAATAGCCTCTTTGGCGTATTTTTCTGGAAGGTTTCCAATCATTTGAACAAATTGCTGGCCCGAAATGTTCTTAAGTTTATCTCCGATTGCTGTCAATTCGTTTTCGCTTAAGTCTCCCTTTACGTTATCTAAACCTTGCTCTAAACCTTGCTGATTCCTTCTCATTTCGTTCACTAACCTTTGAGCGTTTTTGATTTCTTTGTCCTTTTGGTCTAAAATTTGCTCTTTTCCTTTTATTACATATTTAATTTTGTCAAACAGTTCCCCAACTTCGCTTTCTGTGCTTTGGTCGCAATACAATTTTAAGTTTTTCAAGTTATTAGGATCTTGAGTATCAGAAATTCCTTCGATCAAAGGTCCAGTAACGCAGTAAAACGTAAAGGGATCTCCTTCAGGATCAATTTCTGGCCAAAGCTTTTGAATTACTACTTTGTACCCTCTTTTTTCAACTTCATTCTTGTAATTTAAAAATTCTAAAGAGTTAAAAAGTTGCTTAAATTGTCCGTTTTTTGTCATTCCATTACAAGAAAAAATTACTTTCTCTGAAAGAGCTATTCCTTCTGTAAGTTCTTCTAAACTTTTTTTCAATTCATCTTTTTCTCTTATTTCTTTATCAATCTCTTTTTGAACTTCTTGTGCTACCAACGGCATTGCCACAATGTTCACTCCCAAAGCAACTTGTAAAGCAGAAAGCAAGGGTCTCACTACCATACAAGGATCTTCTCCTCCACAAGGCCCAGAACAACCTATACACTCAAAACAATGGCATCCTCCAGTCAAAAGCGAAGTGATTGCCGCCGAAAGAGCTTCTGTGTTCAAAGCCAAATTTTTGGCAAAATCTATTTTCATTAACAAAAGAGAGTTAATATCCAAGATTCTGTCGATTTTAGTTTTTGCTACAGTACCCTCATATAAGTAATCGGAACCGAAAATTTTTTCGCTCTGTTGTATTAAATTTAAATATTGAAATTGTCTTTGCGTAATTCCTCGGGTTTCTTTTATAATTTGCCAACCTGTTTTTCTTATTTCCCATCCTGGAGCAAAATCTTCAATCGTCGATTTCATTGCCTCGCAATCTCTCCTTGCTTGGGTTGCTATATCAAAACACCAATACCAATACGAATTATTAGGACAAACACACACTGCGAGCGAACCGCAATCTATCCTCATATTCAAATCTGAGATTTTTTTGACTGCATTTTTTCCCCTTTCAGTATAATCTTCGTCTTTGTAATGCGAATAATTTCCTTTTTCTATAATTTCTTCTTTTTCTACTTCATTTACTCCATTTCTCTTGTATTCAAGATCGTTTGTTATTGGATCATACTCTGCATTCGTTGGAAAATTATCGACTTCGTTTTTTAAATCTTTTAATTTATTGCATTCATTGCATCCATGGAAGCAATTATAACCAAGCGAGCTTGTACAATTACAATATTTATTATAAACTAGGCTCACTTTTTCTTTTACTTCTCTTATTGTTGTTTTGTACTGCCTTCTTTTATTTTCATCTGTAGTAATTTTTGCAAAATTTTCAGTATCGTTTTTTATTTGTTCTCTTTCTTGATCATAAATTAAACTTTGCCCCCAATTGTAAGAAGCATCGCTGTTTGGTACTCCATCTCTTAAAAACCCTTCCTCTTCGCCCGATGAAGGTTGAACCAAAGAATCTCCTACTCCAAAAACTCGGTATTTAGAAAGTTCTTTTGAAACGCTCCTTTTAGAAATTAACTCTGAATCGTTGATTTTTTTGCCCACTGGAATTTCGTAGACGTTTATAATTTTCCCCCCTTCTTTTTTTACCACTTCTGGTAAGGTTTTAACTCTTTGTGGTGTTGAAATTTTTTGTTGAATTTGAGTAAACTGTGGGCCTAAAATTTTAAACAAAACCCAACTTCCCAAAAGCAAAATCGCCCCCAAGAAAGCTTGAATAATTCTTTGTCTTGCCTTGACGGCCTGTTCTATGTTTGTTCCTGCAGTATACCACAAAATACCATAATACAAGAGCACAATAAAAAGCAAAAATCCCAACGACCAAATAACAAACAAATAAATGTATTTGAAAAATTCAAGGCCGGTTTTTACTCCCTTTGGTTTTGACCCGGAAATTTGAGGGTATTCAAGCTCCAATTTCTGTGTGTTTTCTGCCGTATCCGTTCTAGCTAAAATTGTTTCTTTCTTTTTTGTTAACTCATCCCCAATCTTTATTTCTTTAGAACCCAAAAATTCTCTTGCGGCTTCTTTGAAGAATTTTGTAAATTTTTGATCGTCAACCCCAAATACAAAGTTAGTTTTACCAAAAAGTAAAAACAAAAATATTAAAAAAATAATTTTTGAAAATTTATTCATTATAATTTGAAAATATCCAAACAATCTTCAATTTCTTTTTTCTTACTTGAAAAAAATTTTTTTGTCTTTTTGTAGGATTTGTAAGTTGCAAATCCAAAAATTGGAAAGAATAAAACCAAAATTATTGAAGAGACCAAAAAGAATATTTTTTCCCTTAATCCTCCATTTCCCATATTAGTTAATTTTATAAAACTCCGCTTTTTTGTCAAGAAATTCAGAAAATAAAGTTTGTTGAAAAAAATTTTTTTTCGTGGTAAATTTTTAAAATGAAAATCGCAAGAAAAATTTTAAATTATCTCTCTTTTTTCGGAGATGACGTTGCGATCGATTTGGGAACCGCAAATTCGGCAGTTTATTTGCGTGGAAAAGGAATTATCATTCAAGAACCCTCGGTAATAGCAATAAATCAAAAAACGGGACAAATTTTGGCAGTGGGAAAAGAAGCAGAAAAGATGGTTGGGAAAACGCCCTCTCACATTGTTGCAGTAAGGCCCTTGAGGTCTGGAGTGATCTCTGATTTTGAAAGCACAGAGCAAATGTTAAGATATTTTATTAAAAAAGCAACAAAGAAAAAATTTATAGGTCCTAGGGTAATCGTTGGGGTTCCTTTTGGAGTAACAGAAGTTGAAAAAAAAGCAGTTTTGGATGCCGCCAAGTCAGCAGGAGCGAGAGAAGTTTATTTGATAGAAGAACCAATGGCTTCTGCAATTGGGGCGGGAATTTCAGTTCAAGAAGCAGAAGGAAACTTTATCGTTGACATTGGAGGGGGCACTACTGAAATGGCGGTAATTTCTTTGGGAGGAATTGTTGTGGGAAAAAGTTTGAGAGTAGCCGGAGATAGAATGAACGAAGACATAATGAGATACATCCAAGAAGAATATAAAATTTTGGTTGGGGAAAGAATGGCAGAAAGAATAAAAATCGAAATTGGCAGCGCTTATCCTCAAAGAGAAAAAAAAGAAATTCAGGTTAGAGGAAGAAATTTAGTCACAGGCCTTCCAGAAGAAATTACGGTCACGGACGATGAAATAAGAAGGGCGCTAGAGAAAACGGTAAAAACAATCGTAGACGAAATTAAAGCAGTTTTAGAAGAAACCCCGCCAGAATTAATCGGAGACATCATCAAAAACGGAATATATTTGGCAGGAGGGGGGTCTCAATTGAAAGGGTTGGCGCAATTGATTAAAAAAGAAACCAAAATTAAAGCAAATTTGATTGACGACCCAATGACCGCCGTGGTCCGAGGAGCGGGTATGGTGTTGGAAAATTTAGACGAATTGGAAGAAGTTCTTTTGGAGACCGAACCACTCATTATAGGAGTGTAAAAAATTATGGAAAAAAATTTTGAGCGTTTTGCGAAGTTGGCTAAAATTTATTTTGAAAAAGAAGAAATTGCAGATTTTGAAAAAGATTTTTTGAAAATTTTAGAATTTGTGAGAAAACTTGAAGAGTTAAATTTAAAAGATGTGAAACCCTTGTCCCATCCTTTGGATTTGGAAAACGTGGAAAGAGAAGACAAAGCAAAAGAATTTGGGGATGAAAAATTAAAAGAAAAATTAAAAGAGAGCTTTTGTGAAAAAAAAGGAGATTTTTTGAAAGTGAAAAAAATTTTATGATTGAAAATTTGACCATTGAAAATTTTTTAGAAAAATTAAAAAACAAAGAATTTTCTGCGAAAGAATTTTTTGAAAAACTCTTTGAAAAAATTGAAAAAGAAGACAAAGAAACTGGAGCTTTCTTGAGCTTGAACCGAAAAGGGGCTTTAAAAGAAGCGCAAAAAATAGATAATCTAATTTCAAAAAAGGAAAAGTTGCCTCCTTTGGCTGGAGTTCCTTGCGCGATAAAAGATAACGTTTTGGTTGAAGGTTTAAAATGCACTGCGGGGTCAAAAATTTTGGAAAATTATGTTGCTCCCTTTGACGCCACCGTGATAAAAAAATTGAAAGAAGCGGGAGCGATTGTAGTTGGAAAAACGAATTTGGATGAGTTTGCGATGGGTTCTTCGACAGAATATTCTGCTTTCAAAATTACCAAAAACCCTCATGACCACGAAAAGGTTCCCGGAGGTTCTTCTGGAGGTTCTAGCGCCGCTGTGGCTAAAAATTTTTCTCTTTTTTCTTTGGGCTCTGATACCGGAGGCTCAATTAGACAACCTGCTGCATTTTGCAAGGTAGTAGGACTAAAGCCAACTTATGGTGCAGTTTCAAGGTTTGGTCTAATTGCTTTTGCTTCCTCTTTGGACCAAATAGGACCTTTGACCAAAAATGTAAGAGATTGTGAACTCGTTTTTGAAATTATTAAAGGAAAGGATATTTTAGATTCAACAAGCGTTGAAATTGAAAAAAAATTTGAAGAAAAAAAAGAAATAAAAGTTGGAATTCCAAAAGAATATTTAGTGGAAGGAATAGAACCCAAAGTCAAGGAAGCTTTCGATAAAGCAGTAAAAAAATTTCAAGAAAAAGGAATAAAATTTGAAGAGATTAGTTTGCCTCATACAGAGTACGCGTTACCTTGTTATTACATTGTAGCCTGCGCTGAAGCGAGTTCAAATTTGGCAAGGTATGATGGTTTAAGATACGGAAATTTTTGTGAGGGCGTAGACGTTTTCGATACCTATTCTAAAACAAGGAGGCTTTTTGGAAAGGAGGTGAAAAGAAGAATTATTTTGGGAACCTTTGTTTTGTCTGCAGGATATTACGAAGCTTTTTATTTGAAAGCTCAAAAAGTAAGAAGAAAAATCAAAGAAGATTTTAAAAAAGCTTTCGAGAAAGTAGATTTAATTTTTACTCCCGTCTCCCCTACTTTGCCTTTTAAAATCGGAGAAAAAATCACTGACCCTTTGAAAATGTATCTTTCAGACCTCTTCACTGTTTCTGTAAATTTGGCGGGGTTGCCAGCAATCTCAATCCCTATTGAAAATTTACCCGTGGGGCTTCAAATTATTGGGGATTCTTTTTCAGAAGCAAAAATTTTTCGTGTAGCAAAACTTTATGATCGGGATTGAAAAAATTTGGCAAAATATTTTTAATTTTTTATTTCACCCTGAAAACCTTCCAAAAGAAGTCCAAAATTATGTGTTGCTCTTTAAAATCATTTTCTCAATTTATGGAGTTTTGTTTTTTCTCTTTTCTATTTATTTTTTCAAAAGAGTCTCCTGGCCAAAAGGGGCTTTTTTAATCGACCTTAAAGAATTTTTTACTTTCAAACCCTACAGAACCAAAATTTATGAAAAAAAATGGAAAAAGATTGTTGAAAAAGGAGAGTCTGAAATTGAGGCAGAAAGAAAACTGGCCATTTTGGAGGCAGATTCAATTTTAGAAGATTATTTAAAATCTGAAAAATACATTGATAAAAGTTTGGAGCAAGAATTAGAAAAAATTCCAGAAGATATTTTGAAAGAAAAAGAAGAAGTTAAAAAAGCAAGGGAAATAAAAAAATCAATTTTGGAAGATCCCTCTTTTGAATTGTCTTTAGAAAAAACAAGAGAAATTTTAGAAATTTACAAAAAAATTTTGAAAAACTTTGAGGCAATATAAAAAGCCCCCACAAGGAAGGGGCAAAAATTTTTTCTTTTTTATTTTTTTATAATGAATTCAAGTCCGTGTCTATGTCTTTGAATTGCTGGTCAACATCCAACAAATTCACGTTGTTCAAATCGTTTTGAATTGAGCTCAAACTATCTTCTTCTGAAGTTGAAGTTTGAGTAGTTGGTTGAGATGTAGGACGAGGTGGTGTTGGAGCCTTGGGTGTAGAAGTTGCGGGCGTGGATGGAATTGTAAGCACTTCTTTTGTCTGTTTTTTCGTAGCAAAATACCAAATTCCAACAATTAACAAAATCACAACTACAACTCCTCCGACAATTGGCAAAATTGATTCTTTTTTTTGTTCTTTTTGTTCCATGTTTTTAAGGTAAAGTGGTAGTGGCTGGAGTGGGAGTAGCTGGGCTTTGAGGTGTAGAAGTAGTCGTTGCTGGTTTTTGTTTCGTTTCAGCTACTTTTCCCAACAATATGGCGCAATTTTGAACTGAAACTTTTGCATCTTTTACCGATTTTTCAACCGTTTTCAAATCGTTGTGAAGTTGGTTCCTTATTACGCCTACATTCAATTTTAAATTTTTCTCTGTTGTAATTTGCGGTGCAGAATAAACCTTTTGAGCCTGGGCCAAAACTGTATCTTTTGCTTTTTCTATTTTTGATTTTGCGTTCTCAACACATTTTTCAACTTCGCCAGTATCTGCTCCTTGAGCTTTGAATTTTGTCGCTCGGTTTTCGATCTTTCCCAAAACGTTTGTAAGCTTTTCTAAAACATCTAAATAATGATCAGTGATTCTTTTGTTTAAATCGTTTATTCTCTCATAAACTCTTTCTACTATTTTCTTTTTTTGCTCGCTTATTTTTTGCAATCTCTTTGTCAAAATTTCTTTTTGAGCTTGGATTTTATTTTGAATTTCTAACCTCTTTTGTTCTAAAAATTCTCTTGTGTTTTTTAATCTTTCTTGAATTGAAGAAGTCGCTCCTTCCTTTCTAACCTGAACTTCTTGTCTTTCTTTTTCTCTCGCTCCAGTTGTCGGAACGTTTTGAGCTGAAATTACAGTAGCAATCAAAAAGATTGCGCAAATTCCAATCAAAGCTTTCGATATTTTTACCATAAATTTTTTTATTTTTTTCGACCTTTTATCAATAATAGATTTTATTACTTAAAAAAAGAAAAATCAAAACTCAAAAATAACTTTCTTTTAAATCTTTTAAATTTCTTTGACATTCAGTTTTTTCTTTGACTGAAATTTTTGCTCTTTCGATTGCTTTTTCTAAAACATAGATTGTAAAATCTAAAGTTTCTTTATCCACGGGCATGGGCACGCCATCTTTTCCACCGTGAGCAAAAGAGTATCTTGCGGGATCCTCATAAGAGGGTTTGGCTCCGTAAATTACTTCCGCAACCAAAGATAAAGCTCTGATAGTTTTTGGCCCTACGCTTTCTGTCATCAATAAATTTTCAAAATTTTCAGGTTTTAAAAAATGAGCTTTTTCTATCGTTTTCTTTAATCTTTTTAAATCGAATTTTTCTTTTTCCACTGGATGGTGCCAAAAATCTTTTCCTTCCAATTCCATTTCGCAAAAACCTGGCAACCTTCTTTGGGAAATTAACGCATTTCTTTTTTCACAAATTAATTTTATATCTTTCAAAAAAGTTTTTGGTTCTTCTTTTACCATCTCAAGCGAAATTTCTTTATTTTTTTTGCTTTCTTTGGCAACCAAATTCAAAGGCTTCACGATCGCGTCAGAAACTATTCCAGAGTGAGGTTCTTCTGTAAAATCTTTAATTTTTAAAGAAAGCCAATGGTACCTTCTTGCTTTTTGGAGATTTGTATTCATTCCCTGTTGGACCACGGCGAATTTTCCATCTTTTGTAAAAATGAAATTGTGGTGGTAAATTTGAAATCCGGCTTGAACTAAACAAGAATCAACTTTTGCAATCAGCTTTGAAGAATAAATTAATTTTTGATAAAAATCAAAGCCTCTTGTAATTCCAAACATTTTTATTTCCTCTGGAGTTTTTCTCGAAATTTTTCCCTTACCTCCGCATACATAAATTCCCAATTCATCTTCCAAATTTCTTAAGCCTTCTTTTAAGGCTCCCATTAAAGTGGTGGTCAACCCTGAAGAATTCCAATCAAAGGCAATCACGCATCCCAAACTTTGAAACCAAACAGGGTCTGCCAATCTTTTTAAGATTTCTTCTCTTCCAAACTCTTCAAAAAGAGCCAAAATAATGGCTTTTGATAATCTCTTCATTCTATTAAAAAGCCATCTCGGACATTTTCCGTAATCCAAAGGTACTGTGGCTATCCCGGTTCTCATGATTTTTCTATCTCGTCGAACAAAACAACTTCCTTTTTCTTTTTTGCTAAATACATCGCTTCGTCTGCTTTTTTCAAAACTTCTTCGAATTTTTCTCCTTTTTTTAGTTCTGCAATTCCAAAACTCAAAGAAACCTCAATCCTTACATTTTTAAGTATTTCTTCTTTAATAGTTTTCCTTAAACTTTCTGCTCTTTTTTTGGCTTCATCTTTATTCGCTCCTAACATCTCAATTACAAATTCATCTCCTCCAAACCTCCCCACAACGTCAACCTCCCTCAAATTTTCCTTTAAAACTCGAACCACTTCTTTTAAAATTTGATCTCCTTTCGAGTGTCCGTGTTTGTCGTTGATTTGTTTAAAATTATCCACGTCCGAAAACAAAATGGAGATTTCTTTGTATCCCTCCTTTCTTTTGTCATCTTCCCCCAAAAGTTGATTAGTATCTTTTTGAACTTTTTCCTCAAAAAAATTTCTCCTAAACGCTCCCGTTAAATCGTCAAAAATTACTTTCTTTTCTAGTTTTGAAATTTGTTCTTTCAATTCTAAATTTTCTTTTTCTAATTTTGAAATTCTCGCTCTCAATTCTAAATTCTCTCTTTTGATTTTTTCAAGTTCATTTTCCGGTGGTTTTTCAAACATTTTCTCCATGATTTTTTTATTCTATTTTGAAAGTGGTAAAGTAAAATAAAATGTGGTTCCCTTTCCTTCCTCAGATTCAAACCAAATTTTTCCACCGTGAGCTTCAATAATATTTTTTGTAATAAACAAACCCAGACCAGAACCTTCAGTATCTATTTTGGTAGCGTTGGAAGCTCTAAAAAATTTAGTAAAAATTCTATCTTGAACTTTCTTTGGAATTCCAATTCCTGTATCTTTGACTTTAAAAAAGAAATTTCCGTTTTGAAGGTCGGTCGTTACTGTCACCCTTCCCTGTGGCAAAGTATAGATTAACGCATTCTCTATTAAATTTTGAATTGCCACCTTTATTTTTTCTTCGTCAACTTTTAGCGGAGGGAAATTATCTTTTAACTTTTCTAACTCAAAAGTAATCTTTTTTTCTTTTGCCGTATCTAAATAAGAATTGAACACGTCTTCTATAATTTTTATTATATCTTTTTCTTCTAATTTATACAAGAACCTTCCTTCTTCGATTTTTGTAACATCTAAAAGGTCGTTAACCAAACGAATTAATCTTTCGTTTGCCGTCCAAGCTTTCTTTAAAAAATCTTTTTGTTCTTGTAACAAAGGCCCCAAATCCCCATCCAGCATCATTTTCAAGGACCACTTTATTCCAGAAAGGGGGGTTCTCAATTGGTGAGCAACCAAAGATACAAATTCTGTTTTTAATTGGTCGAGGTACTTTTCTCTGGTAATGTCGTGCAAAATTATTAAATTTCCTATTTTTTCTTTTTCCGAAACAATGGGAAGGGAAGTAAGTTCTAAAATTAAATTTTCTTCCATTTGAATTGTCTCTCTAAAACAAGGTTGAATTTCTGGTCCTATAATTTCGAAAATTTTTTTGAATCCTGGAATCTTTTCCAAATCTTTAATCGATTTTCCAATTATTTCTCTCTTTTCCGCTTGCAAAAATATTTCAGCCTGAGGATTGATTAAAATTAATTTTTTATCTCTATCGAAAATCAAAAGACCATCTACAAAATTTTCAACGATCGTTAAGGTTTTGTTTTTTTCTTCCTCTACTCTCTTTCTTTCTTCTTCCACGTCTTCCAAAATGTTCATTAAAGCAATTCTTGATTTTTCTAAATCTTCAAGTCTTTTTTCAACTTCTTCCCTTCTTGCCCTTTCTCTTATTCTCAAAACCACCTCTTCTTCTCTTATTCTTTCCAACTCTTTAGTTTTTTCTTTCAACCGATAATTACAAGATTCTAAATTGTTTATTAAAAAATTTAAACCTTCTGCTAACTTTTCAATTTCATCTCCGCTTTTAATTTTTAATCTCTCTTTAAAATCCCCGGAGACAATTTTTTTAATAAATTCCTGAATTTCTTTGAAAGAATTCTCAAGAGGTCTAAAAAATAAAAAGCTAGCAACAACACAAAAAAATATCGTAAAAAATATAAATCCCAAAGAAAGAAAGTTAAAGTCTCTAACAATTTTTTGAGAGATTGACTCTTCTATTCCTAAATTTTTCAAGCTCGTATATAAAAAATTCTCAAGAGCCAAAACAAAAACTATTCCTAATGCCAAAATTATAAAAATTAAATAAAGAGAAAATTTTGTAATAAACTTTATTTTGTTCGATTTCATACAATAAAAATTTTTAAATTTTTTCTTGATGCTTGTTTAATTCGTCCCTTAACCTCTTAATCTCTTTTTTCAATTCTATCATTTTCAATTCTCTTCCAACAGTCATCCTCCTAAAACCTTCAAGCTCGGTCAATTTTTTTTCAAGTTCTTTTTTCGTTTTTTCAAGCTCTTGAATCTTTTCTTGAAGCTGCCTCGTCCTCTCTTTTATTATCTCTTCTTGTCGTTCAATCAATTCCCTCAACTCTTTGGTCCTGGCTTTAATTTTTATTTCTAAAACTTTTTTCGATTCTTCTAATGCAAAGGAGTATTCAAATAATTTTTTTACCATTTGGTTGAAAGAATCAGCTAATTCTCCAAATTCGTCATTCCTTTTGGCTTTAATCTGAACGTTAAAATCTCCTTTTGCTATTTTCTCTGTAGCAAAAGTTAATTCTTTTAGAGGTTGGGAAATGGTTTTGCTCAAAAACACGGATACAAAAATTATAAAAATAAAGAAAATTAAAATTAAAAGATAAATTTGTCTCTTGAAAGAGTTGAGTAAAGTAAAAGTCTCTTTTTTTGGTTGAACCACAATTATTTGCCATTTTGGCGTCTCAACTTTGCTAATTTGATTTAAAGCAACATTTTTGAAAGTGGCGACAAAATCTGTGTTTTTGAAGTTAAATTCAATCCTTCCTTCTTTTTTTTCAAAAGCCTCTTTTAATGGATAATTTAAAGAAATTTTATCGAAAAGAAATTCTCTATTTGGATGCGCCAAAATATCTCCTCTTGAATTTATTAAAAAGGCATAACCTTCTTTTCCTACTTTCACTCTATCGAAAATCTCAAAAAATCTTTCCATATTAATTTGAACTGCCATCAAAAAAGAAAATTTTCCTTCTTCATCAAAGACCGGGGCAAAAAATGACAAAATGGGTTCTTTTGGGTCTGAAATTGCATAAATTTCTGACATTACAATTTCTTTTTTCTCGTTTGCTTTTTGAAACCAAACGTTGCTTTTCCACTTACCATAAAATTTAAAAGAAGTAGAACAAAGAGTGTTTCCCTCTTTATCTATAAAAGTAATATCTTTAAACCTTGGATAATATTTGATGATTTTATTTAATTCTTTTGATTTTTCTTCTAGGGAGATTTTTGAAGACTTTAAAATAGGATTTTCGGATAAAATCACGATGTTGTTAAAAGAATTTGAAATAAACTCTTCTGTTTCTGCGTCCAAAAGTCTTGTTATTTCTTCTAAGTTAGAAAAAATTTTTTCTTTTAAAAAAGAACTTGAAAGAAAAAAACTGTTAAAAGAAAAAATCACTAAAGGTAAGAGCCCAAAGAAAGTTAAAATTAAAAAAATCTCACTTCTAAAAGTCCACTTCATTTTATTCTTTTTCTTTTAATTCCGCATCCAAACGGTTTATCGCCTTTAGAAAATCCTCATTGAATTTTACGTTGGTAAAATAACTGCTTTTCTCTAAAGTTTCCTTTTCTTTCGGGAAATCAAGCCCTTCTATAAATTGAACAAACTTTGGATCCAAAAATTCTTTCATTCCTTGATTGACCATTAAAACTTTAATATCTTGAAAATTCTTTGCCGAATTTTTTGGTTCTAAAAGATAATTTAAAAAAGCGTGAGCTGCTTCTTTATGTGGCGCATCCCTTGGAATGCATAAATTATCAGACCAAAGAGTTGCTCCTTCTTTGGGCGCAAAAAATTCCACATTAGGATTTTTTTGTTTAATTTCTCCGATTTCTGTACTATAAATGTAAGCTATCCAAGCTTTTTCATTAATAAGTAATTCTCTCTGCTTTGTTGGATCATCATAACCCAAAACTAAATCTTTTTGTTTTAACGCCAAATTTATTGCTTTTTCAAATTCTTCTGGGGTTGGATTTTCTAAATTTTGAGCTCCAAGATAAAATAAAGCAGAAATTAAAATTTCTTGTGCGTTGTTTAGCATACTAATTTTCCCCCGATACTTTGAATCCCAAAGAATTTTTCTGGTACCATCAAAATCAAAAACATATTTTTTATTGATGGCAATACCAGTGTAACCGTGAACGTAGGGAACACAAAAAACATTTCCGGGATCATAAAAGTTTTCTCTTGCTTCTTTTTTTAAATACTTTAAATTAGGAATTTTTTGATGTTCCAAAGGAGAAAGCAATTTTAATTTTTTCATTAAAGAAACGTAATCGTGCTCTGCCATTACCAAATCGTATTTATCGGGTTGAGATTGAATTTTAGAGAACATAAAATCTGAATCGTCAAAAGTTTCCAGGTTCACTTTTACACCATATTTTTGCTCAAACTCTTTTATCACTTCCTCAGAAAGATAATTTTCCCAATTAAAAATGTTAAGTTCTTTTTCTAAAACCGGAGCTTTTTCTTTTCCTGTAGAAATTTTTGTTTTTTTAATTAGTAATTCAGACTTTAAACTTACAAAAAGAAAAATCCCTACTAAAATCAAGATTAATAAAACGAAAAAGAAAGCAAAGAGTTTATTTTTTTTCATAATATAGAATTATATTAAAAAACTCACAGGATGTGCAAATTTTCAATATTTCAAAACATTATTCTCTTGACTATTACCTTTGTTTTTGAAAATCGATTGCGGGTTAATGACCCGCAAAATAAAAAACCATAAACCGGAGCAAAGTACGGCTTATGGCTATGTACCCTACGTAGTACATAGTGCTCAGCGACGGGCGGATTTAACTTTAAACTAAAAACTATAAACTAATCTGGTTTTACTTGCACGATAAAGTTAAATTTATTTAGCCCATGAAAAAAGTGTGGCTTTTTCCATTATTTTATTTGCTTGAGATTAACTATTTTGGGTATAATTTGATAATAAAATTTGAAAGCGTATAGTTAAAAAGCTAAACGAGAAAAATGAAAACTAAAATTTTAAGAATTTTTATTTTGTTAATAATTTTAGT
>Ga0315298_1002217_pt1 | contig 33566 bp, 28 predicted proteins | sample WHS_1_MG_FD_203077 | JGI IMG/M metagenome (GOLD analysis project Ga0315298, IMG submission 203077) | Extremophilic microbial mat communities from Washburn Hot Springs, YNP, Wyoming, USA - WHS_1_MG | ecosystem: Environmental > Aquatic > Thermal springs > Hot (42-90C) | place: USA: Wyoming...
CAAGGGGACATTATCTCGTGAGTTTTAAAGGGGACATTTTTAAAGAGTTTTGACATGTTTCTTTGAATCAGTTTCGCTGATCAAACAGCCGGGCGATTTTCGCGTGCCATGCACAGCTTACCACGTTCCCACAAATAAATGTACCGATTGAGAAATACAACCGGCGAACATGGATTTTGCCACAGGGCATCAAATGAATTGAAAATTCGGCTGATATATTCATAATTTGCAAAAACAAATCTTATGAAACCGAACGAATACCCTTTGCTCATCGGTGGAGAATGGAAAACCACCGGGGACCCAGTCGAAATCCGGTCTCCGTATGATGGTCGCCCTATCGGACTCGCTTACCGAGCCGGTCCGGCGGAGATAGAAGCTGCGATTGCTGCCGCCGAAAAAGCCTTTGCCGCCACGCGTCACTGGCCTGTCTGGCGACGGGTTGAAATTTTGGAAAAAATCATCGCCGGTATAAAGACTCGAAAAGAAGAGCTGGCCCGGCTCATTTCTCTGGAAGCCGGAAAACCAATTAAAAACGCCCGCACAGAGGTAAGCCGGGCAATAATTACTTTCACCGATGCACTCGAAGAATGCAAACGCATCCGGGGCGAGTGGCTGCCGCTGGACATTGACCCGTCCGCAGTGGGACGCCAGGGATTAGTCCGCAGGTTTCCACTCGGCCCAATTACGGGCATTACGCCGTTTAATTTCCCGCTTAACCTCGTTGCGCACAAGGTGGCACCGGCCATGGCATGCGGCAACACCATGCTCCTCAAACCGGCGTCTCAAACTCCGCTGACCGCCCTTACCCTTGCCCGCATAGTTGAGGAAGCCGGCGCCGCCCCTGGAATGCTTAATGTTCTGTTCTGCCACAGCTCGATTGCTGAACCTCTTGTCACTGATGAACGAATCAAATACCTCACCTTTACCGGCAGCGGTGTTGTTGGTTGGGCGCTCAAACAAAAAGCAGGCAAAAAACGGGTTGGCCTTGAGCTGGGAGGGAATGCCGGCGTTATTGTTCATTCAGATGCCGATCTGGATTATGCCGCACAGCGTTGCGTCGTCGGGAAGTTTGCCTACGCGGGCCAAACCTGCATCTCGGTGCAGCGAATTTTCGTGCACCGTCCTGTCTTTGACGCTTTTACAGAGAAATTTTTGAGTTTGACCGCCAAATTAAAGGTTGGAGACCCATTGGATGAACAAACCGACTTGGGGCCGCTAATAACAGAAGCTGATGCCATCCGGGCCGAAGCCTGGGTAAAAGAGGCTGTCGCTGCAGGAGCCTGCTTGCTTTCCGGCGGTGAGCGAAGCGGCTCGTTAATGCAACCGACGGTGCTTACAGGCACACGGCCGGACATGAAGGTCAACTGTCTTGAAGTATTTGCACCTGTCGCAACCCTCGAACCTTACGATGACTTCAGAGTTGCCATTGATGAAGTCAACCGCTCCGCCTACGGCCTGCAGGCCGGCGTTTTCACTCAAAACGTTGACTCCATATTCCACGCTTTCGAGGAACTCGAAGTTGGCGGTGTCATCGCCAACGATGTGCCCACGTGGCGCGCCGACCCCATGCCATACGGCGGAATGAAAGACTCCGGCATCGGCCGCGAAGGCGTCCGCTATGCCATCGAGGAGATGACCGAGCGCAAAATTCTGGTGCTCAACCTTGACCCAGCAAGGCAGCGCATTTAGGATTCACGTCATATTTGCAATCGGAAATCTTTAATCACATCAGCCGTCTTGTCATTAGAAGCCCCAGCTTTGGATACAAAAACAGCCGGTAAAAGTGAAATGACGTTCCACCCGCTTCAGCCATCGCTTTGTTGAAATCGTTGAACACGTTCGGCGGCTCCTGCCGAACTGGACGATGGAAATTCAAAATAAATGGCCCGGCGTTACGGTTCAAACTGCCGGCAGTTTCCACGGAGCGCGGTATGGCTTGTTGGCCCATTTTTCGTGCTCCACCCCGCCGACGATAAGTTCCTTCTCAGGGTCCCACTTGATTTTCTGTCCGCTGCGCATGGCAATGTTGCCGAGATGGCAGACAGTAGCAGTCCTATGTCCGACTTCGACTTTGCAGATGGGGTCCTTGCGCGATTTTATGCAGTCCAAAAAGTTCTGGTAATGTTCCTTGCTGACGTACACGTGCTTTATCTCGTCGTCTTTCATTGCCGGCACATCATCCAGATTTTGCTCGCTGTCTCCAAACTGCAGAACACCGCGGTTAACATGAATTACGCCTTTATCGCCAATGAATGTGGTGCCGGTCTTCGCCCCCGGTCCCTGGCGCAGAATCACCTTGGCTCCGTTGGCATACGTGTAGGTAACGGTGCATTCCTGAGGGACTTCATATCGTTTTTTCTCGTCGAACTTGGCGGTGCCTTCGACTTCCACCGGGCCTGAATTGTCCATGTCCAACCCCCATTGCGCAATGTCCAGGTGATGTGCGCCCCAGTTGGTCATTTGCCCGCCGGAGTAATCCCAGAAAAACCGGAAGAAATAATGAACACGGGCCTTGTTGTACGGGCGATATGGCGCCGGTCCAAGCCACATGTTGTAATCGAGGTCGGGCGGCGGGTCACTGTCGGGAGTGTTGTCGAGCTTGCTGTCCCAGTTGACCCCCGGAATACCGACCTTGACGGTGTGAATTTTTCCGATTTTCCCCAAACGAATCATCTCGATGGCAGTACGAAAACGCGGGTCGGAGCGTTGCTGGCTGCCGGTCTGCAAAATCCGCTTGTTATTCCGCACCACTTTGACCAGCGTTTTGCCTTCCTCTATGAAAAGCGTGAGCGGTTTCTCGCAATAAACGTCTTTTCCTGCCTGGCATGCGTGAACCGCCGCCAGCGTGTGCCAATGGTCGGGCGTGGATATCAAAACCGCATCCACGCTCTTTTCCTCTAGCAAATGCCGGTAATCCGAAAACGCCGGACAGGCTGTTCCCTGCGCTTTCTCGACGCGTTCCCTGGCCTTTTGGAGATGCGTCTTGTCAACGTCGCACACCGCGGCAACTATTTTCCTCTTGAGGAAAAATTCCATGTTTTGCATGCCGCGCCCGCCCGTGGCGATAAATCCAACGCGAACAACCTCGCTTGGATTATCCCCGGTTGCTGCGCGGGTGTGATTCATGAAAATATTTGGAAGCGCCAATCCGGCCCCAACGCCGATGGCAACGTTCCTTGTTTGAGCCAGAAACTGGCGCCGGCTTAATTTGATATTCGATTTCATTTTTCTCATTTATGACCTGTTTGAATGCTCTTTGTCAATAAGACGAAATATTCATCGCCTTTATTCCAAAATTACTGTGGCAGGAGCCTGACAACCAGCGAGCGGCGGAATGGCGGCAGTTTAACCATGCCGTCATCTGCCGCGGCATCGCTCCATTTGTTTTGCCATGGATCATAAATTCGTGCCTTGACTGGCTGCGCTTTATCCCACCAATTTGCCAGCTCAATCCCCTTGCCGGAAATCAGTTCCGCCGGACGGCCCTGTTCAAGCTCCGCCCGCCAGTCGCTTTGTATGTCTCTAATCCAGAGCACAACCATGCGTTTGCCCTTTAAGCCGTAAATCCTGAAAGATTCAGTTTGCAAAAAGGCAGGCTCAAAATGCTCCGATGCTGGAACCATGTCTCGAATAGCCTCCGCAAATCTGCCGAAATGCCACCATAGGTTGTTTTTTGCCACGTAAGCGTCCCAATGCCATATATGCCCCGGACCGGCAGCGCCCGCAAAAAACGGCGCAAACAAAACATCGTGAAGAATAACGCCATTGGTGTCTTTTGCGTAAAGTTTGAACGGGCCGCTGTGGCGTGGCTCAACGGCGCCGCTTTCGGCAAGCAATACAGGCTTGCCCGGCTTGGCAGCCAGCATCTCGCGCACTGCGTCTGCTGCCAGCACATCCACCGGCCCTTTGCAAACCTCCAGGCTGGCTCCCAAATCAAGGTATCGGTGTACTTGGGCGACATCATTGCCTTTCATAAATGCCAGCCTCCTGTAATTGGCACGCACACGGTCGGTGTCAAAACTGCCCAGACTTTGCATGCAAAGATTGCTTGGAAAAAGCCGGTGAAGCTCAGGCAGCATTGCCTCCGTCCATGCCATGTAATCTCCGCCAGATACGGCATTGATTTCATTCCAAAGCTCCCAGCCGAAAACTTGCGAATGATTTCCAAAGCGGTTTTGGTACCAGGCGAGTTTCTTTTTGAACTGGGCGCGGCTTTTCTCCCCGTTGAAAAAGTCGGCTATGTTGGTGGCAGTTCCGCCATTCTGGACCAAATGCAACGGCTTCGCCGCCCATGCTTGCCGGCCTTCGCCCAAATGCCGGAAATGTTCCATGCACATTTTAACCTTTATCCCAAGCGTTGCAGCCGTTGCCAACAACTCATCAATCCGCTGCGCTTTGGCGGTGTCATATTCACCGCAGCGTGAGTGTTCTACATCAAAGTAGGGATTTCCCAGCCAGACGCGGATGAAATTGCCTCCCTGAGCTGAGAGTTTTTCCATCCAATCTTTCATGACCGGCCACGCTTGCTGGCCCGGCGGGGCAATCATGTTCAACCCTATCGGCACATAAGCCCGTCCATCCGACATCTCAAAGTATCTCGGGTCTGTCGCGCTTACCCGGACGAATGACTGAGACCCTTTGTCCCCTGCTACTGCGCCATCGGCAAAAGCCGCGATCAACAGGCACGCCAAAAATGGCGTTTTCAACGACTCAAGCCGCCGGATTGCGCGTGGAAAAATCATTGCCCTGACAAATCGCGGATTTTGATGTTGCGGAACCAGACTTCTCCACCATGGTCCTGCAGCAAAATGCTGCCCTTGATGCGCTTGCCAAAATCCGCGACTGCTCTGAACTTGCTTTTGGAAAGAGCGGCCTGCAAGGCTTCGCTGCCCAACTCATACGACAACACTTTTTCACCGTTAAGCCAGTGCTCCACTTGATTGCCCTTGACAACTATGCGGGATTGATTCCATTCCCCGGCCGGTTTGGTGTTGTTCTTCACCGGCGGCAGCACATCGTAGAACGATCCGGTGCAATTTTTGTTCAATACAGGTTTGCCGTCCCGACCCTGGTAGTCGTCAATCATCTGAAATTCATGTCCCAGCGCCGTTGAGCGCTTTTCACTGACAAAATACTTCACGCCGCTGTTGGCTTTTGGTGCAATTTTCCATTCCCACGTCAACTCGAACTCCTCGAAAGTTTCATCGCTCAGCAAATCGCCGCCGCCGCCTTTGTCCAGGTGCTTCAAACACCCCTGTTCAATCACCCAACCCTGGCTTGGAAAAGTGGTCTTTTTGAAACTGTGCCAGCCTTTGGTTGTCCTGCCGTCAAACAGCAGTTTCCAACCTGCTGCTTTCTCCTGCGGCGAAAGTTCATTGTCAGCCCCGCAAACAGCGCAGCAGTTCCACAGAAAAATCAAACCAGCTCCCAAGGAAAAAAGATTTCTCATGCCCAATTGGATACAACCGGAAAAAGGAAAAATCACGAAAAAAATGAGGTGCTCAATTTGGAGATTCTTTGGCTGGAGGCGAAGGAAGGATGCGAAGTTGAAGGTTGCGGAACCAAAACTTCTGTCCCCTATGCTCAAGGATGAGCAAGCCGTCGGTTGCCCTGCCAAAGTCCTGAATATTTTTGAACCGGCTTTTGGACACGGCATTTTTGAAGGTTTCACTGGTAATATCAAAAGCAAGCACCCTGGTTCCGTTAAGCCAGTGCTCAACGTAGTTGGTTTGCACCAGCACCCGGCTCTCATTCCATTGTCCGGCAGGTCTTGAAGGCACAGGCTGAGCGGGCGGGAGCACTCCGTAAAGCGCGCCGGAACGGCATTCAGGGCTGTTCTTTGCTTCAAGATTTCCACCATCATCTGCCAGCGCCATTTTCAGGCCGTTTTCCACGGAATGTCCCTGCCCTTCCTGGGCGAGGTAAATTATGCCGCTGCTTGCGCCTGGCGCCGCCTTCCATTCCACTGAGAATTCAAAGTTCGTCAGGCGATCCTTGTACACCAAATCAACCTTTTCCCCTTCCGGTGCCACGTACAGCATGCCGTTCCACGCACCCCATGAATTGAAGGGAAAGACGCTTTTTTTGTAACCCCTAAAATTAACCGGATAACGCCCGTCAAACAGCGGCCTCCAATCGCTTTCGGGTTCAGCGCCTGTGCCTGACAACGCCACGCATACAGCCAGCAAAGCCAACGCCCTTTGACACGCGCATTTCATTTGACCTTAATTTATCCGGCCGAGCCGGACTTCTCAACTTTATAAACTCGAATTACTCAAGCTTGACGTCTCCGGTCTTTCCGGCGACGTTAACATCAAAAGGGGCACGTGGCGGAATTGGCAGACGCGAAGGACTTAGGATCCTTTGGAGAAATCCGTGCAGGTTCGATCCCTGTCGTGCCCACCAATCCCTGTTTCAAAACCAGTCAAACCCGGGCGTTTTCAACCGCCCAACAGGAGCGAATGTTCCACGCTGTCGCGGCCCATGCCGAAGCGCGGGAAGGCCTTCAGGGAAAGTGTTATTGCTATGGTAAAATCACTGGGACCCTGGCGCTCATTGCGAAACCGAATTGTCAACGCAGCCGTCCAACTTCGCAAATCGCGGTAGATGGTGTAATACTGCTCTTCCATCCGCCCATCGCGAGCCTCAAAGTGATGGCTGGCGCGGAATCCCCAGTTCTCATTTATCCGGTAGTAGAAGCGGGTGAAAAAGAGGTTTTGTCCAGGCAACGGCGCAAACACAGGGTCATAGTGCAAATACCGGTTGCCGACACTGACACTCCATTTGTTGGAAGGCATCACTGTTATTGAATGATTCAATTCATTCAGCCGTGATTCGCCCAACTGATAGCGAAGCCGCTGGGAAAGCATCAGCCATGACCTCGGCAGAAAATCCAAATCCGAAAATATGTCAGAAAATGTCTGCTGTCCTGCGCGCGGGTTCAAACGCCAGTCGGTGTAAAGCGCCCATTCGAGCAAGTTTTCAATCTGACCCCTGCGCTTGGTGTGCAACTTGTTGAACAAACTCAGCCGCATCACATTCTGGGCGTCAATCGAGTCAATCGCGTTGTAATCGGGATAATCCAGAGGTAAAAGCCTGTAAGTGCCAAGTTCATAATCAAACTGAGGCAACTGCGGAGGCCGCCGCCGCGGCGACGGCACGAAGGCGTAGTTGACGGATGGCTCAATGATGTGGCGAAGACCATCCATGTCCAGCAAGCGGCTATTTACGGCCGGCCAGACCTTGGATGCCTTCGTGGAAAACTCAACGCCCGTGTTGAAAACCGGCCTGAATTCCCTCCGTGTGGTTGTGCCAATACCGTCTGCCTCGCCGTATTCAGTCAGCCGCCCGCCCACGCGCGGCGTCACCTGCAGCCACCCGAAGTAATTTTGCGGGTACAACAATTGGTGATAAGTGTCAGCGCGCCACGCGGAATAATCCGCAAACGCGCTGTTTGCGAACTGCCGCCTGTACCAACCAAGGGAACTGTCGCTTTCGTAGTAAAAAGGCGATCCCCCCAATTGCTGGCGCAAACCGGTCAGCTTTATTTCCGGCAACCGCTCAACTGTTTCAAAAAAGCGGTTGACCCTGGGCTGAGCCACAAGGTCAAGCGACCAATTATTCCAAAACCGGTTCAATTCCAGATAGGATGAAGGCTGCACATTCCGCCGGTATTCAGGCTCGAAAAAGTCGCGAATAAAAAACGCGTCGCTTTGGCGGCGAATCATGAGCTTGGCGGTGAAGTTGGTGTCAAAATCGGCCCGGTGCGAGTAATATATCCGGTGGCGGTCATCCCGCACGGGATTGCCGCGATAGTCTGTCCCCGGCCGCTCATCACGCGCATAATAGAACTTGAATTCTCCCTCACCATACCGGCCAAGGTGCAAGTTGACATCTGCACCCTCGCCAAACCCACGCCGTTGCCGGTAGTCAAGATGAAGCGCGCCATCGAACTGCTTGCTCCAGTACATGTTGTAAGTGTTCAACAGGTATGGGCCAAACCTGCTTCGATACCCCGGCACTGTGTCCCAGTTATTGGGGTGTCTCTTAAGGTCACGCCTGTAATACGGGTAGTACATGACCGGAACATTCCCAATGTACAACACCGCCGAGCGCGCCTCAATGTATTCACCCGGAACGATTGTAACCTTTCTGGCGCGCACACGCTGAGCGGGCGTGGAGTAATCATCGGTTGTAATTGAAACCTCCCTTGCGCTATGCCCGCCGTTGGTTCCCTGCATCGAGGTGATAAGCTCGCCGGCCGCGAAGAACGGCGATTGCGCGGTCCTGAAAAAATCTGCATCCAGCCGCTTGTTTTTATAATCGTAGGTCATGCTGTCGCAACGCCAGCTCTGGCCCTCACGTTGCAACACCACGTCCCCTTCTGCATACACCCAACTGCGGTCTTGAAACACTATCACCCGCTGGGCAGTCAAAACGGCATCGCCATATCTCACAATTACACCGTTTTTCGCCGTGGCGAGGCCGGTGGCCAAATCATATTCGAATTCGCCTGAAGCATCCCTGGCCTCAACGATCAATTGCGGCGCCGGCTCACCGGCAAGGCCGGCAGCCGCCACCACGCCAAGGCACGCCCACGCAATAATCCCGCGCAGCAAATTCATCCCGCGCCGCAACCTACCCAACTGCACAACTCCTGCCAAGCCGGAAAAACAAGTTCGACCAGATTCCATGGCGGAAACAAAAATGCCGTTATTGTAAAAAATTGGATTTTCTGTTTGTACGGTAGCCCGGAGTTGGTTTATTACTTCCGCCAACAGTTATTACATTATGAAAACTCAATCATTGGACCGTCGCTCATTCCTCGCAGCAACTGGAACCTTGGGGCTTGCCGCCTTTGGCGCCCTGTCCTCAACCGCAGCCACCCAGGATTCCTCAGACCGCCAATTCCTCGTCCTGCAAAAGTACACCATCGAAAAAGAGGAACAGAAAACAGCACTGGACGCTTTCTTCAAGGATGCCGCAATCCCGGCACTCAACCGCCTCGGCATCCAACCGGTGGGCGTGTTCAGCGACACCAAGGAATCATCCACCATTTTTGTCCTGCTGCCACATCCAACCATCGAATCCGCCATCGGATTAACCAGCAAGCTGCTGAGCGACAAAGAATTTGTGGCCAAAGGCGCATCCGTCCTGGATGCTCCCAAGTCCGCTCCGGCATACAAAGAAATTGAAGCTTGGTTGATGCTTGCGTTCAAAGGAATGCCAAAGGTCGAACTGCCCGCAAAAGGCCCGAACCGCATCTTCCAGTTGCGTATTTACGAAAGCCCAAGCCTCCAGACCGGCCAGAAAAAAATCGAGATGTTCAATGACGCCGGCGAGTTGAAAATTTTCCGTGAAGTGGGGCTGACACCCGTCTTTTTCGGCGAGACTCTCTTTGGCGCAAAGATGCCGAACCTGACCTACATGCTTGGATTCGAGGATGCGGACGCACAAAAGGCAGCCTGGGGCAAATTCGGCAGGCATCCAGAATGGCAAAAATTGCGAGCCATGCCGGAATACGCCGACAGCCGGATTATTCGTGGAATAACAAATCTTGTACTCAAGCCGGCCGCTTACTCGCAAATCTAAACAGACGACAACACGTCGGGGCGGGTAATTGTGTGCGCCCAAGTCTTGACTGCAACGGAATGGCAGTCAACCAGTCGGTGCTCACAGCAAGACAAACTACACCGGGCCGCACACCGGACAGTGCGGGTCCGGTCTAATTTTCAAAATCCGGAAATCCATCGTGCGAAGGTCACAGGCAAGCATTCTCCCTGCAAGCGGTTGGCCCAAACCAGACAGCACCTTGATCGCCTCCATTGCAGCCATGCAACCTATCATGCCGGAAACGGCGCCAAAAACTGGAAACTGACGCGACCACGAAGATGGTGTTTCCCGATATAAACAAGCCAGACACGGAGTTTGGCCGGGCAAGAAGGTGGTCAGCCGTGCCTGCAACTCGAACATGGCACACTCAACCATCGGCTTGCGCTGGCGGACTGTTTCACGATTCATCAACAGCCGCTCCTCAAACCGCGGTGCGCAATCCACGACAAGGTCCACTGACCCAACCAACTTTGCAACATTGCCCTCGGTAACATTTTCCGGCACGGCCTCGACCTCAAGCCCTGGATTCAATTCCTTGAGACGCTCCGCAGCCTGGATTACTCGCGGCTGCCCAAGACGGCTATGTGACATCAGGATTTGCCTGTTCAAATCGGAAGGCTTCAATACGCCCGCATGGGCAAGCACCAGCCGGCCAACCCCGGCCGCGGCCAATTCCAATGCCACTGCCCCGCCAACCCCGCCACACCGGGAAACCAATACCGAAGCGCCCTTGAGTTTTTTCTGGCCGGCTTCACCAAAGCCCGGCACCCACATCTGCCATTCGTAAACGGCTTTTTCCAGCTCGGACAACTCGTGTTCCATGCGATAACGTGATTTTATGGCCCGGACACAACGCTCACCCTGCCGTTTTCAATCCTGAGCACCAAATCAGCAAGCCGCCGTGCTTCGCTCGGGTTGTGTGTGACGTGCAAAGTGGTTACACGTGCCATTTGGTGGACCATTTCCAACACCCCGTACATCTCCTCGCGTGTCTCCTCGTCCAACGCGCTCAATGGCTCGTCCAGACAGAGGAATGACGGGCGAATCGCCAATGCACGCCCCAGCGCAACACGCTGCGCCTCGCCGCCACTGAGATTTTGCGGCTTGCGGTCAAGTAACTTTTCCAGTCCCAACATGGCGGCCAATTCCCCCACACGCCGCTGGATTTCATCCGGCGCCTCCCCGCGAATCACCAAACCAAAGGCCAGATTCTCCCGCACCGTCATGGTTTGAAACAACGCACGGTCTTGCGGCACATACCCAATCCCTCGACAGCCCGGCTCCATATTTGTTACATCCCGATTTCCAAGCCTGATTACGCCCCTTAGCACCGGACGCAATCCGCATAATGCCTCCAACAATGTCGTCTTGCCGCTGCCCGTCCTGCCCATCAACACCGCGCACGCGCCAGATGGAATTTCAAAATTCACATCGTTCAATACAAAGGTGCCGGCTTGAACCGAGAGATTTTCAACCTGTATCATGGCTCAAGACCCCTTTGAAAAACGGCCCGCGATCCACCCCATCGCACCAATATCAGGGCTGCTATGGCGGCGAAAATCATCAACAGCGACACAGCTACTGCCGCCTCCAGGTTTCCAACACTCAGCTCCAAAAACACGCTGGTTGAAAGCACCTCTGTTTTTTGGCGCGTTGCGCCTGAAAAGACCAGAATGGGGCCAAACTCTCCCAGGGCACGCGCCCATGCAAGTGTTCCGGCGGTAAGCACGCCACGCCACGCCTCAGGCAGTGTGACATGCCAGAAAGCCTGTGCCCGCGTGCAACCAAGCGTCAATGCCACCTGCTCGGCACGCGGATGTATCTGGTCAAATGTCACGCGCATGGTCTGAACGGCAAAAGCGCAAGCAACTGAAAACTGGGCCAAAATAACGCTCGGCACTGCGTATGTTACCGGCACAACTGATTCAATCATCCGCCCAACCGGCGTCTGGAAAAGAATAAGCAGGCTTAGGCCAAGAACCAATGGCGGCAAAACGATTGGAATATCCAAGACAGCCTCAACAAGCCCCTTGCCGGGAAACTTCCATCGCGACAACAAATAACCCAATGGAATCCCGACCCATAGCGACAACAGCGCAGTTAAACTGCACGATAGAAGGCTCAGTTTGATTGCATACCGTATGTTTTCATCCCGCAGCGCCGCCAATACCTGGGCCGGCGTGGTGTATGCAGCATCGGCAACCACCATTGCAATAATAAGCAACACATACAACCCGCCAATCACCGCCAGCCCTGCAACAAACAGGATGGATGAACGCCGCCCGGGCGCGCCGACACTGCTGGACATGCTTTCGTTCATCTGCCGGTGGTTATTAACAAATTCAAGCAGAGTCGAAAAACAGAAAATCACTCCAGACGGTATTTGAAATTGAAAATTGCAAATTATCAGTGAAACATTCCCGCATGAATCCGGTGGCTTTAATAACAGGCGGAGCGCGCGGCATAGGTCGTGGCATAGCGCTCGAAGTAGCAGCAGTCGGCTATGATCTTGTCTTGAACTACGTATCCAATGAGCAGGCCGCGCTGCAAACCGCCGCCGACACCGTCAAACGCGCCCAAGCCGCCGGCCATTCCATAAGAGCCGAAGTCTTTCAAGCCGACATTTCCAAGGCGGAGGCGCGACAACGGCTGCTCGATTTCACCAAGCAAACATTCAAACGGCTTGACCTTTTGGTCAACAACGCCGGCGTGGCTCCGGACAAACGGGTTGATATTTTGGAAGGCGCCGAAGATAGTTTTGACAGGTTGATGGCCATCAACGTCAAAGGCCCTTATTTCCTTACACAAATAGTCGCGAGGTGGATGATTGAACTGACGCAGGCACCGCCCGGCGGCGCAACTTATCAACCTCGCATCGTAACCATAAGTTCCATCAGCGCCTACGCCCCCTCAACCAACCGCGGCGATTATTGCATGGCAAAAGCCGCCCTTGCCATGTTGACCCCTCTTTTTGCCGCGCGCCTTGCCGAATACGGCATAAACGTCTTTGAAATACGTCCAGGGATAATAGCCACTGACATGACCGCGCCAGTGAAGGAAAAGTATGACCGGCTGATCGCCGATGGCCTGACACCAATCCGCCGATGGGGTTTGCCTGAAGACGTAGGCAAGGCTGTGGCTGCAATTGCATCCGGCATGTTTCCTTTCAGCACTGGCGAAGTCATCAACGTGGACGGCGGCTTCCACATCCGCAGGCTGTAATCCCACGCACTACCCGCCTCTCAGGCATACAGCTTGAAATCGTTTGAAAATCCAGCGCAATCCAGAAAAGATAAAGCCTGTCTATGGCCATTAAAATTGATTTGAAACTGACTCCGGCGCAGTTGCTTCCAACCGTCCGCCGCCTGTTTGAGCTGTCGGCACAAAAAATTCGCAGCATCGAAAAAACATGGCCGCCTTCAAAAGGCGCACCGGTGCTGACTGTACAAGGCCGCTACACCAGCCGCAACTGGACGGAGTGGACACAGGGCTTTCAATACGGCTCGATGCTTCTGCAATTCGACGCCACCGGCGAAACAGAATTTCTTGAAATAGGCCGTCAAAAAATCATCCAATTCATGGCCCCGCACCTCTCGCATACCGGTGTCCATGACCATGGTTTTAATAACATCTCAACCTATGGCAACTGGCTGAGGCTGATGCGCGAAGGCAAGGCGCCCGCCGCCAATGGCGCAGTTGACCTGGCGGAACTGGCTCTGAAAGTTTCAGGCGCCGTTCAAGCCGCCCGCTGGACACCCACCGCCGACGGGGGCGGGTTTGTCCATTCATTCAACGGGCCGCATTCGTTATTCGTGGACAGCATAAGGTCCATGCGTTCCCTTGCAGTCGCACACCGGCTGGGACAAGTCCTCATGGGCGAGCAAGATAGGAAAATTTCCCTCCTGGAAAGGCTGGTAAAACACATGGCTGCCGTTGCCCGTTATTCCATTTACCACGGCGAAGGCCGGGACGCCTACGATGTACGCGGGCGCACTGCTCATGAATGCATTTTCAATCCAACCAACGGCGTATTCCGCGGACCATCAACCCAGCAAGGCTATTCACCCTTCAGCACCTGGACACGCGGGCTTGCATGGGCGCTCTGCGGGTTTGCAGAGGAGCTTGAATTTCTTGCCGTCCTTGCTGACCGCGAATTGCAGCCATTTGGAGGTCGCAAAGCCATTGAAAAGCAGTGGCTTCAATCTGCGCTCGACACCGCGGATTTCTACATCGAAAACTCATGTACCGACGGCATCCCGCTGTGGGATACCGGAGCGCCAAACATCCCACGGATGGGACAATATCTTGACAGGCCTTCAAACCCTTTCAACAAATGGGAACCTTTTGACAGCTCTGCCGCGGCAATTGCCGCCCAGGGTCTTTTGAGGCTTGGCAATTACCTCGCCTTGCGCAAGCACAAAGAAGCATCCCGTTACCGTCAGGCTGGCCTCACAATAGCCCGGACACTGTTCAATGAGCCATATCTGTCCATCAGCCCAAGCCATCAAGGATTGATTCTTCACTCAGTCTATCACCGGCCCAATGGATGGGATTATATCGCTCCAAATCAAAAAATCCCAAATGGCGAAAGCTCAATGTGGGGCGACTACCACGCCCGCGAACTGGCCCTGATGATACAAAGAGAGGCGCTCGGAGAGCGGCCACTGAATTTTTTTGGGTGCACTGGCTGACAATCCATATTGCCAGTTCAAAACCGTGCAGCAGCCATTTGCCGCTTTAATTTTATCCGGTTATCAGTAAATTACCGGCGGGTATGGCAGTAAAGTACAAGGACTACTACGAAGTGCTGGGGGTGCCGCGAAACGCCACCGATGAGGAAATTCGGAAGGCGTTCCGCAAGCTCGCACGCCAGTACCACCCTGACGTTGCCAAGGACAAAAAGAAGGCCGAGGAAAAGTTCAAGGAAATCAATGAGGCTTACGAAGTCCTTGGCGACCCGGAAAAACGCCGGCAATACGATGAATTAGGAAGCCATTGGAAATCTGGAGCTGAATTCCGACCGCCACCGGGTTGGGAAAACATGCATGCCACGGGAGGCTTCCCAGGCGGATTCCGCTTCGAGCGGGAATTCCACTTTGGCGGAACTGGTTTCAGCGACTTTTTCGAGCAGTTATTTGGAAGGCACGGCCATTTTCGCGGATTTCAAACCCATTGGCCGGAAGAAGAAGCCCAGCGCGGCCAGGATGTCGAAGCCGACATCATGGTAACACTGGAGGAAGCCCTCAAAGGCTCGGTACGCACCATAACACTAGAACGCGACGGACAACAGGAGGTCCATAAAGTCAAAATCCCGGCCGGTATATTGCCCGGCCAAAAATTACGCGTACCTGGCTGGGGAAACTTCGGCACTGGCGGCGGCGCCGCCGGCGATTTGTATCTGCGCGTGAGGCTTGCACGGCATCCTGATTTTGAAGTCCAGGGCAAGGATTTGGTTTATGAACTCGAACTTCCACCGTGGGATGCTGTGCTTGGCGCCGAGGTCAAAGTGCCCACACTCGAAGGCAGCGTGACAATTAAAATTCCGCCCGGTACGCAAAATGGCCGCAAATTGCGCGTCCGCGGGCATGGCCTGGGAAAGGAAAACGAGCGAGGCGACCTTATTGTCCAAATCAAAATCCAGGTCCCCGAACATGTAACCGAACGCCAGCGAAAGCTGTGGGAACAACTGGCTGCCTTGTCGCGATAACGGCTTAGTGAAATAATTTTTTGATTTCCGGCTTCGCAAGCACTGTCAGGCCCCATATCCCTATTGGCAGGCCAATGAGGCAGCAACAACCATTGCAGCATGGGATCATGTTGATCACCAGCATGGCCGTGACCAGCGCGTGATTTCGCAGTTTGCCCATCTCCAGTGCCGCGTAAATGGTAAGGCCGGCGAGGCCCAACTTGACAACGCTTACAACAAGGCCCATGCCGCTGTCCATCATCTTCAGCATTCTTTCAATCTCTGGATCGCCAAATCCAGATGGCAATTGAATTGCAACACCAAAAATGTTAAACAAAATGGCAAGCAGACTATCCAAAGCCACCAGTATGCCAGTCACAAGCAGGCCGATTGAAGGGCCTTGAACAGCCTGTTTGGCTTGCGCCTCTGAAAAACCGCTCTCTGCCGAAACAGCCGGAAGCGATAATGGTTCCGGGACAGTCGCAGCCTGTGACCGGCCGGGGCCAGCTTGCCGGTACGGTGCCCAATTGGCCATGCCATCGCGCCAGACTAACGTGTCATCGTTGATTGTCCCGGCCTGGTAAAGCCCGATTAACTCGGCCTCGCTTACAGGTCCCTTCTGCTCCTGCCCAACAGCGTAGTACCAGATTGTATCCATGACGCAATTTTCTTTAATGTGCCCTGCCGGTTGTCAGCAGACACACCTAACCAGCCCTCAGGGCCAACTGCAAGACTTTTTGGATGGATTATTCCGGCCGGGAAATGGATTTTGCTGAATCATCCGCCAATCCAGCCGCCGCCCACAACCAAATCATCCTGATAAAATACACAAGCCTGTCCGGGTGTGACGGCGCGCTGCGGTTGCGAAAAGCGCACCCGTGCCTTTCCGTTGCCCAGAGGCTCAACTGTTGCCAAAACCCCGGGATGGTTGTAGCGAATTTTAACCGTCGCCTCAATTGCCTGAGGCGGCGTATCAAAGGCAATCCAGTTGCATTGCTCCACCGTAAGCTCAGAACGCTCCAGCATCCCAGCCTCGCCCACCACCACTCGATTTGACGCCGGGTCCAATTCAACCACGTAAAGCGGATTGGGATTCGAAACTCTCAAACCCCGGCGCTGTCCAATAGTGTAAAATTCAATCCCATCGTGCTCCCCCAGCTTTCGCCCTCGCACATCCACAATATCGCCCCTGTGTTTTTCGGCCAGTTGCTGCTTGAGCAGAAAATTCCCGTAGTTGCCATCGGAAACAAAACAAATCTCCATGCTCTCCTCCTTGTCTGCAACCTTGAGTTGATGCCGGTGCGCGGTAGCGCGCGAATCCGACTTGGTTTTGTCTCCCAACGGGAACAATGTGCGAGAGAGATGGAACTGCTTGAGGGCAAACAAAAAGTAACTCTGATCCTTTTTCTGGTCACGACCGCGCTTCAATAGATAACGGCCTGTCCTTGGGCACTGTTCCACACGGGCGTAATGTCCGGTTGCTACATAAGGAATATCCAGGGCAGCAGCCCGTTTGAGCAACGAAGCAAACTTGACATGCTCATTGCAGACTACACACGGATTGGGCGTGCGGCCGGCGCGGTACTCCGCCGCAAAGTATTCAATCACCTCTTTTTGGAAAACCGGCCCTTCGTCCAAAAAGTAAAATGGCACGCCAAGTTTTTGGCATACCTCGCGTGCATCTGCCACCGCCTCTGGACCGCAGCAGGTCCGCGGGCCTGATGCCGAACAGGACGCTCCCCAAAGCTTGAAGGTAACGCCCACAACATCATAACCGGCCTCCAACAACAAGGCGGCTGCAGCCGAGGAATCAACCCCGCCGCTCATCCCAACCAAAACCCGCTTTTTTGCTTCTCCACTCAATCACCGAGAAGATAAGTCCACATTCAATGAATGTAAAGTAACCGGGGAAGAAACTGCCATTCCCCACATAAATTTTTATCGTTTTGTAAATGCTCCGGTGTTATTTTTCCGCCATGACAGCTTCTTTGAATTATATCCAGGCAATAACAGCGTTGCTTGCAGGGCTTGCAGCGCACAGCCTGACAGCCGCTGAAATTACGCCTGAAAATTGGGCTGATTACACGGTATCATGGAACACCAATGGAACGCGGCCCGCAAGCCTTGCTTCCATTTTGGAACCGGTGGCAGGCAAGGATGGCTTTATTCGTGTCCAAAATGGTCACCTTGTCCGCCCCGATGGACGCCGATTCCGCATCTGGGGCATCAACGCCACCATGCAGGGGGCTTTGCCGGCAAAAGAAGCCGCGCCCGTGGTTGCGCAGCGTCTTGCCGAAACAGGCATCAATTGTGTCCGCTTTCACTTTATTGATCGTCCAGCTCCGGCAGGTTTGCTGGATGCGAATCGCGATGATTCCCAAACATTCGACGAAAACCAACTGGACCGTCTGGACTATTTCATTGCGGAATTGAAAAAGCGCGGCATCTACTCCGACCTGAACCTTAACGTCGGCCGCCGTTACCGTGCCGGAGATGGCGTCAAGGAGTACGAACTCCTGGGCGTGGGCAAGGGCGCAACCTATTTCGACCCGCGCCTGATCGCCCTGCAAAAAGATTACGCGCGAAAATTACTGACGCATCGCAACCCGTACACCGGTTCAACATACGCAGCCGAGCCAGCAGTGGCGATTGTCGAATTTTTGAATGAAAACTCACTGGTAGAAGCTTGGTTCAGCGGCAGGTTGCTCGGCGAAATCAAAACAAAGCCAAGAGATGTATGGAGCGATGTCCCATCAAGTTACGCCGAAGAACTGACACGCCAATTCAACGAATGGCTCCGCACCAGGGTTTCGGCTGAAACACTTGCCCGATGGCGGACTGAAGCCGGCGTTGCGCCAGACGCGCCCCTGCCCCGGCTGCGTCCGAACCAATTCAAATCGGCATCGGCTGAACGTTTCCAAACGGAGGCCGCTTTCTATTTGGATGTTGAGGCAAAATTCTTTAAGGAAATGGCTCGATTCCTGCGCGAAGATTTGAAAGTGCGCCAGGTGCTTGTGGGCAACAGCGATCACGGCCATTACAAATCCGGCTATCCAATAGTGGCCGGCACATCTCTGCTCGATGCGGTGGACGGACATGTTTACTGGCAACATCCGCGTTACATTAACGATCCACAAACCGGCCAGCGGCGAGGCTTCGAGATTTCAAATACGCCCATGGTGGATGAGCCGCTGCGTTCCACCGTAGTACAGTTGGCGCGCTCTGCCGTTGCCGGCAAACCATACATTGTATCCGAATACAACCACCCATTTCCCAATGAATATGCCGCTGAAGGTGTGCCGATCCTGGCGGCATACGCCGCACTGCAGGACTGGGACGGCCTATTTGCCTACACTCTGGCGCACGGCGATATAGTACAAGCGCCCGCAAAAGTTGGCGGACACTTCGACTTTGCAGTGGAGCCGGTTAAAATGGCGCAACTCGCAGTTGGCGCAATGCTTTTTCTACGTGGCGACGTGAAACCCTCTCCAACCACACACCTGCGCAGCTATACCCGCGCACAGGTTTTGGAGAGCATAAGAATGTCATCCTCCGAAGCCCCATTTTTTACCCCGGGCTTTTCCCTGGCGCTACCATTGCAACAGGCCGTGCGCATCGCCTCTCTTGATGCCCAGGCAGGTTCAGTCCCGACTTCACCGCCCGCCGCAAATCCCATCGAATCCATTACAGGCGAGCTTAAATGGCATTATACCGGCAAAAAATCCGGGTTGGTGACAATTCAGACCCCAAAAACTCAGGCTGTGATTGGTTTTTGCGGTGGGAAAATCCAATCCCTGGACAATTTGGAAGCAGATGTTACACCGGCTTTTTGCGCCATAACTTTAAGCGCCCTCGACGGACCAAATATTGCACAAGCCAGACGCCTGTTACTTACAGCCTCAGGCCGCGTCGCCAATACCGGAATGCAATGGGATGAAAAACGAAAAACACTGACAAATTGGGGGACAGCGCCAACACGCATCGAACTCGTGCAAGGCGTGGTGCGCCTGCGCCAGATTTCCAATGCGCGGTCGGTCATTGCGCGTCCGTTGGACGGCGCAGGTCAACCAACTGCCGCTGCCATAAAGGCGGAAAAGAAAGGCGAAGTTTGGGAGCTGCCCCTGGGTTCAACGCCAACTGTATGGTTTCTCATCGAAGTCAGCCGCTAATAAAGTCGCCTTCGCATCCCGGCGTTTGATTCACGGCCATAATTTCTCGGCAACAGTCAACCTGTGATTCCTGCTGTGCCTCCAATAGAGTCGCCGTTTTGAGCAGAATCGCTGGCAATCTTTTTCTCAACTGCATTAATGGCTTCCATCAACATGTACATTTCAAACGGCTTCCACAACACAAGGCCGCGCACCTTTCTAATGAATGCGGCAATTTTGGCGTCTCCTTTGTGGCCGGTCATAAATATGAAACGCTTGCACAAATGAGGTCTGACTCTTTCAACCGCCAAATAAAACATGTCGCCGGCCAGATTGGGCATCACCATGTCGCACAAAATCACGTCAAAATCGCCAGCCATTACCTGTTTGATTGCCACAACGCCATCGCTGGCGAAGGTAACCAGAAAGTTTCCCTGTGACTCCAGAAATTCCTTGATCATCATGGCGAACTCGGCTTCGTCTTCCACAATAAGCACGCGCTTTGGCCCCGAAGGAACATCTGAATCGCCAATCTCGTGAGTTTTTTCGTCGTTTGTTGAGTAGTATTTCAGTCTCGCCATTACTGGGCAATTATCCGGCGGTCGGGACAGCACCGCATTTATTTTTTTTTGGTGCGCGCGGCGGGAGTTGAACCCACAACCTGCGGCTCCGGAGGCCGTCACTCTATCCAATTGAGCTACGCGCGCAAACCAGTAATTACCTTACATCAGTCGCTTGCCAATGCAAGCGGAAATCTGCCCTTTAAAATCGCGCAAATTTAACGCCAGCGTCAAAATGAATCATGCGTTTTCAACCTGCCGGGCTATTTCATCGCCAATGGCCAGCGACGCCGTGGCCGCCGGACTGGGCGCGTTAAGCACATGCAGCGCCCCGGGGCGGCAAACCAAATTGAAGTCTTGCACCAGCTCGCCCGTCGAAGTCATGGCTTGTGCGCGCACACCTGCGCCGCCTGTGGTCAAATCGCTCTCCTCAATTTCAGGCACCAACCTTTGTAACGATTCGCAAAACCGCCTGCGGCTGAAGGAGCGCAGCCATTCTTCCCAGCACATCCGTTTATGCCGGGCAAGGAATCTCCACAGCCCGCCAAATGTAAGCGCATCCCATAAATCAACAAGGTTGACATCGGTCTTTTTGTAACCCTCACGCTTGAACGCCAGCACTGCGTTCGGTCCCGCCTCCACACCGCCATGTATCAACCGTGTAAAGTGGACCCCAAGGAATGGAAATTGCGGGTCCGGCACCGGATAAATCAAGTTCCGCACCAAGTACTGTCTCTCCGGCTTGATTTTGTAATACTCCCCGCGAAACGGTACAATGCGCACCTGCCGCTTTTCACCGGCAAGCTCGCTGATTCTGTCACAATGCAATCCGGCGCAGTTTATTATGAACTCAGCCTCAAAGTCGCCAGCTTCAGTCTGAACTATCCATCCCCCGCCCTGCCGCCTGAGCTTCGTAACCTTGGCCCGGGTAACCACACGGTTGCCTTGAGCTGTAATCGCCTTTGCAAGCTCGTCCGCCACACGCGGATAATCCACGATGCCTTCCTGTGGAACATGCAATGCAGCCACGCCGCCGACGTGCGGTTCAATTTCCAGCATCTCCTCACGCTTCAACATCCGCAACCCCTCAAGCCCGTTTTGCTGCCCACGCTCGTACAGGCTTTTGAGCCGGGGTAGTTCTTCCTCGCTCGCCGCAACCACCAGTTTTCCGCAAACTTCATGAGGCACCTCATGTTCCCCGCAAAATAGGATCATTTCCTTGATGCCAGCCACTGCCAGCCTCGCCTTTGCTGAGCCGGGCTTGTAATAAAGGCCGGCATGGAGCACGCCGCTGTTATTTCCAGTCTGGTGTCGGCCCACCGCCTGCTCCTTTTCCAAGACAGTAATCCGGGCCTGCGGGATGCGCCTGCCGAGTTTGTAAGCCGTAGCCAGACCAACAATCCCGCCTCCAATGATGATGTAAGATTTTGCTCCCACGTTTACCTGCCAGCGATTGTGGTTGTTAAGAGCTTATTGGGTCAAGCGGTTATGTTTTCACGATTTGTCGCCGATGTTTGTGCGTGAGAAAAACCGTGCAACCGGTTACAACCAGCCCGTGCGGAAACGTAAATGGGCAAAGTTCATCATCGCGCTGTTTCTGCTGCCGGTCTGCGCAGCCACAGCCGAAACGCTCTGGCGCGTTTTGCGAGCCGGCGGCCACGCCGACACCGTCTGGGTGCCGTTGCTTGCTGGCGCCGCATGTTGGTTGGTTGTTTTTCTCATGCTCCCCAAGCCCATGTGGCTTTACGTCCTTGGGCATGAATTGACGCATGCCCTCTGGACATGGCTCTGCTGGGGCAGGGTCAGGCAGTTGAAAGTCTCATCCGAAGGCGGACATGTGGTGGTCACAAAGGATAATTTCTTGATTGCGCTTGCCCCTTATTTTTTCCCGTTGTATGCGGTGCTTGTAGTCCTTGGCTTTGGCATTGGCCGGCTTATTTGGCACTGGCAAAATTATCAGCCTTGGTTCCACCTCTTGCTGGGAGCCGCCTATAGTTTCCATGTCACACTCACATGGCACATTCTCAAAACCCGCCAATCCGATATTACATCGCAGGGTTATCTTTTTTCGGCAGTGGTAATTTTCCTGGGAAACACACTGATTCTGCTGATTGCATTGCCATGGCTAACCGGCACGGTGGATTTTCTTACCGTGCTGAAGTGGTGGCTGAACAGCATCGCCGCAATTTACAAAGCGATCTGGGCACTGCGTCCATAACCGCTCCTGCCCCAAGGCAATACCGGCTGATGGCGCCGGACAGCCGCCGGCTGCAAATTTTACTGCACTTTATCTGCTGTTGTGATTCGGATGCTTTTAACCTCTATGCGCTTTACCGGCTTGCTGGGCGACGGGTCAAAACTGCCCTCCGGTTTGATGCAAGGGGTGTTGGCAATCTTGTCCAGCACATCATCCCCTTTGATAAGCTTGCCAAAGGCGGTGTACTGCCGGTCCAAAAAAGATGCGTTGCCGTGCACAATGAAAAACTGTGAACCCGCCGAATCAGGGTCACGTGAGCGTGCCATCGAGATTACACCTCTTTGATGCGAACGGTCATTGAACTCGGCCTTGATCGTATAACCCGGCCCGCCGGTGCCCCACCTTGCCTCCTGGCTTTGATCCTTTGTCAATGGATCGCCGCCCTGAATCATGAAACCCTTGATAATCCGGTGAAAACAGGTCCCATCGTAAAACTTCTTGTTGGCAAGTGTTTTGAAGTTCTCGACTGTTTTTGGGGCCACATCCGGCCACAACTCCACAACCATTGTGCCTTCGGTGGTCTCTATTACTGCCACTTCATTTGTATTCACTGTTTTTTTCTCCTCTTTCTTCGGTGCTGATTCCACAGGCTCGGCGCACATCGCCCAAGACAGCGCCAGCCCCAATACGCTGAAGCAAAACACCATCTTTTTCATTGTCTTCATCAATCCAAAGTTTGTATGACCGCCGCCAGCTTATCCAGAAAAAAATGCGCATCCCCCCGTTCCAATCAATCCTTTTGGGCCTGAAAAACAACACGGTAACTTTTGCCTCTTTCCAACTGGCGGGGCTGCCCCAGCAGCAGGAAATTTTCCATTATGACAGGCTGATACTCCGCCCCTTCAAGCACCTTGATGTTCTTCAGGCGGAAAGGAAACAACTGGATGACCGGGCGGCTTGGCGCGACAGGTTTCGAATTGGCCGCATCCGGTCTCGCAATAACCTCGAAAGTGAACACACCCTTTTTCTCGTTGAAAACCTGCACCCACTCCGGAGGCTGCGCTTTAAGCCGTGCCTCCCAAGCCGGGTCTCCATAAAAAGCCACCACATCGCGGTCCCACAACAAACCAAGGTTGTCCTTTGCCGTTGCCCGATCTCTAAGGCCGATTTGCGCAGCAAAACGATTGAGCAGTTGCGGGTCCTTCTCCAACTCGTATGATGGGAAACGCGCCCCAACCGTGGCTGGAAAACGGCTCACAAGCTCGTGATTCAATGCGATCTGGTTGCAATAAAAAGCCTCCGCAAATGTCAGCCGACCCGGAGTTCCGAAAAAATAATCCCGCACACCCCAGCCGCCATATCCATACCATGTGACAACGGTGTATCCAATCATCTGATTGACCCCGCCGCTTCCCATGAAAGCCAGCGCCATGCTCTGCCTGTCCTGAATATGGCCCATTAAACAATTCCCGGCTGGCAGATAGATTTTTGGATTCGGCGAATCAATCCGGTATGTTTTGCGCCGTGTATCCTTCCCGTAAAGAACACCATCTTTGCAAACAAACTGACCGCTCTTGTAGGCATATCCTATCTGCCAATCACGCTCGGTGGCATGTCCGCTTGTCATGAAGAAATCGGGTTTGAACTGGTTGAAAACCGCAACCAATTCCTCGGTGGCATCCGCTGGCGCCGCTTGTTCCTGCGGCTGGCTACCGGCAAGCTTGACGACTTTGCGGCCCTGCTTGCCCTCGTCGTACCAGACACCCTCTTCAAAAGCGTCCAATGGAATGGCTGTGCCGCCAGCCCCCTTGCGAATAACCAGCGGCGTTTTATTGGTGACCATCCGGAAAACATCATGCGCGCTGTAGCCCGTGAGGATGCCCCACATCGTGTCCGGGTAAGGATCATCATCCAGCTCGCGCGTCAACCGGTGAACTGCTGCGACATAATCGCGCCCCGCCTCTTCCGGTTGTGCAACAAAGGCTGTGTAACGCGGTTTGAATTTAATCAAGGCTTCCCTGGCGTTTTCAACGCCACCGGAATGCTTGATCAATCGTGTCCCCTGGTATTTGGTAAGCAGGGTCTGCACCACCGCCCGCCATTCCGAATTAGTATAAGTCTGCTCGGAAACAACAACCGCATAACCGCCGGCCAGCGGAGTCGGGATCAAAGTTATCGCGCGCAATCTCTCTGCTGCATGTGCGCTTTGAAGCACTGCTGCCAGAACAAGCACCCGGACTAATTTCACGCCATGTCTATAAAACATGCGGCAAAACTAACAACTCCATCCGCCCTGTCCAGCATGAAGCCGGTGTATTTCGCCTGTTTTGCGGTAAACACCGGGCTTCACAGTTTAATCCCGATGTTTCCGTCAAGCCACGCGGTTGGTTTTGTCGCGCCATCGCCTCCGGCCATAGTACCTTGCCAGAACAGGAACAAACGGCAAACGCAACGCCCAAACAACAAGGCGGTTCCAGAAGCCAGGAATGAACACCACCTTCCCGCGTTCCATGGCTGAAAGTGAACGCCTGACAACTTCATCCGCGCTCATCCAGAGAAAATCCGGAACAACCGAGCGATCAAAGTCACGATAAGCAGGCGTGTCATGAAACTCAGTGCGGGTGAATCCGGGGCAAAGCGCCTGAACTCGCACCCCCGTGTTTTGCAGCTCGGCAGCCAGGGCCTCGGAAAAACTTACCATCCATCGTTTGGTGGCACTGTACATGGCGCTGGTTGGAACCGATGCGAACGCCGCAATCGAGGCAACATTGATTATTGAACCGCGTTTGCGTTCAACCATGCCGGGCAGCGCCGCGCGAATCAGCCGCGCTGGCGCAAGCGTATGCAGCCGCAACATGTCGAATTGCCTTGACGCATCCGTCTGATAATACATCCCGCCGGAACCAAAACCGGCGTTATTGACCAAAAATGTCAAATTATTGCATTGCAATATCCGCTGCTCAACGCGAGCCATTTCGGGTTCCTGTGCAAGATCGGCCGCCACAACCTCGGCTGCAACATGATGCTGGATGGACAATTCATCGGCCAACTTTTGCAGGCGCTCGACCCTCCGCGCCACCAGTATCAATGCGCAGCCACGTGCCGCCAACTGCCTCGCAAAAGCGGCGCCCAGTCCGCTGGACGCTCCGGTAATCAACGCCACATCACCGGCCACTGCCTCTTTTGTCATACCCTCAGCCACGCATGCAGATTAGCGATGAGTTTGAAAAACAAAAGCCGAATCAAATTCAGTAAAAGCGTGACCTTCAGTCGGTAATCTGATATGGTATTGCCCCATACATGTTGCGGGAACGTCTCGATCAATGGTGTGAAAGCGGAATCCTGGGCCTTGTTTTGGCCATTTTATTCTTTTCCCCACTTGCGCTGGGCGCGGTTCGCACAACGGAATTCGTGGCAGTCATGGCCTTGACCGCCGGCATGCTGGTTTTGTGGGCCTTGCGCCTCTGGATTCAGCCCAAGCCAGTGCTCCTGTGGCCGCCAATCTGCTGGGTCGTAATCGCATTTGGGATTTACGCAATGTTGCGTGCGCATTGGGCTGACGTTCAATATGACGCCCAAGCCGAGGCGCTTAAAATTGCGGTGTACATTGCCATCTTTTTCGGGATTCTAAACAATCTCTACAACAAGGAAACATGCAAAATCATTTCCCTCGCAACCATCTTCCTCGGCGCTTGCATGGCATTTTATGCACTCTATCAATTTCTGACCGCCTCTCCTTATGTATGGCACTTTGTGAAACCGGCTGTTTATGGCAGGCGCAGTTCAGGAACATTCATCTGCCCCAACAGCCTCGCAGGGTACCTGGAAATGCTTGCGCCGCTTGCCATTGTTTATGCACTGGCAAGCCGTTTAAGCCATGCCACGCGGCTGATCGTCGGCTACGCCGGCCTTGCCATTCTGGCGGGGATAGCAGTCTCACTCTCACGCGGAGGATGGGTTTCCACAGTGGCTGCCCTCGTTGTCCTGGCTGTTGTTTTGCTGCGCTCGATGCGTTATCGCCTGATTGTCTTTGCCGCAATAATTGCGCTCGGAATCGGCATTTATGCATTTTACCAAAAGGCTGAGCCAATCGTGCAACACCGCCTGCAAGCCGCCAGCGGAACCGGTCCCTCACGCGACCTGCGCCTCCGTTTGTGGCCGGCTGCCACAAAAATTTGGTTGGAAAATCCCGTCTTTGGCGCCGGACCGGGACAGTTTGATCATCATTACCGCCGCTACCGCGAGCCGGTTGATCGCACTCAAAACCGGCCGATCTATGCCCACAATGATTACCTGAATACACTCGCCGACTACGGCCTGGTGGGGTTCGGACTCATAAGCATGGCATTCATGCTTTTATTTCGCGGCGTGGCGCGCTCCTGGCATGCGGTTGCCTACTCGTCCAACGGCCAACAGTCCATTGGAACAAAAGCCGCCTTCTTGATAGGCGCATCCGCAGGCCTCGTGGCAATTCTCGTTCACTCACTTTTCGACTTCAACATGCACATTCCAGCCAATGCCATCCTTGCCGTCACCTGGATGGCTTTGCTCAGCGCATTTGTGCGATTCGCCACTGATGACTACTGGGTGCAAATCCGCTGGACAGGCCGGATTCTGGCCACCCTATTCCTTACAGGCGCCGCGATTTATCTGGGCATTGCCGCAAACCGTTGTTCGCGGGAGGCATATTGGCTTGAACAAATGGAAAAGGCTCCCACCCGTACAATGCAAATTCGCGCTCTTGAGCGCGCCCTTCAAATCGCCCCAAACAACTATCAAACCGCTTATCTACTTGGGGAGGCATACAGACTATGGAGTTGGGAGGGCATCGGCGAATATCAGGAGTTGGCGAAAAAAGCCATGCCATGGTATTTCAAGGCCATGGAATTGAATCCCCTTGACCCATACAGCCCTGCGCGTATCGGCATGTGCCTGCATTGGTTGGGACGTCATGATGAGGCGGAGCCATGGTTTCAACGCGCCCTGGAGCTTGACCCAAACAACTGCTATATTGTCGCGTTAATGGGCTGGCACAAATTCCAGTTGCGCCAGTATGGCGCTGCTTTCAAGTGGTTTGAGCTGTCGCGGCTTATAAGCTGGCACGACAACCCATTCGCTGCCACTTACTATGATTTGGCACAGAAAAAAATGGCCGAGCAGCGCCAGGGCAATCCGCCTTAACCAACACGGATGACATGTTGAATTCGAAACAATCTGTATTACGGAGCTTATGAAACTGACCATTTTGTTCCTAACTTTGGTCTGTTGGGCAACGGCCTCTGCGGAAACGGTGACTGCTTTCGGAAATGGCGCCCCGCCTCAGGCCAGCAGCTCCGGCTGGACCAACACATATTCAACACAAATCCGTGCCATTACCAACATCAACCCGTCATTGAACATGACCAATTACTTCACGCGCATACAAGTCCGGGCCGGTGAAGTCCTTCGGGTTTTGTCCAACACAACCGGCGGCAGCAGCCCCGCCCCCGCTGCTTTCACCATCTGGACATCCACTGCCACCAACCGCTACAACACCACCGGACTGGTCATCGTTGGTCCTGTGACATTTGAATTTATGGGGGAAGTAAGCCCGCAACAGCCCGAAGATTCATCCGTAATCACCGTCTCCATTCAACGCATTGACGAGCCGCCGCAACCCAACCAAAGCGTGGTAATCCCGGCTGACACAGCCGGGTCGGTGAACGTTTTTATCGAAACAAGCACCAATCTGGCATCCTGGCAACCAGCCGCTCCAGGATTGTACGGCGCAAGACCTTACAACCAATATTTCCGTGTTCGCGCCGTGCGTAATAATTAAACGCCACAGCGCCGCCTTTTCGGGATTGATGTCGCTCAGCCTATAAATGCCGCGTGAATCGCGCGGGCAGCCGCTTCCGCCCGGTCAAGATTGATTACCACCGATATTTTGATTTCACTGGTGGAAATCATCTGGATGTTCACGCCTTCGCGGGCGAGGGTGTCAAACATCTTCGCAGCAACCCCCGAGTGACTGCGCATGCCGACGCCAACAATGGAGAGCTTGGCGATTTTCTCATCCGCCTGAACTCCTTTTAATCCCATTTCCGACTTGAGTCCCTCGATGACCTTTTGGGCCTTCAACAAATCGGCCTTGTCAACCGTGAACGAGATGTCAGTGGCCTGAGCGCCGGCGCTGGTGTTCTGAACAATCATGTCCACGTTGATTGCCACGTCAGCCAATGCCTTGAAAATCCGCGCTGCTGTCCCGGGCTGATCCGGCACACCCAACACGGTTATCTTGGCTTGGTTCTTGTCCAGGGCCACCCCGCGGATGACCACGCCTTCCATGCTTTTGGTTTCTTCTTTCACAATTGTTCCTGGGTTGTTGTTCATGCTGGAACGAACTTCAAAAATAACGCCAAATTTTTTGGCAAACTCAACTGACCTCAATTGCATTACCTTCGCGCCGGCCCCGGCCAGCTCGAGCATTTCATCATAGGCGATTTCGTCCATCTTACGTGCGTTTGGCACAATCCGGGGGTCCGCCGTGTACACTCCATCAACATCGGTGTAAATCTGGCATAAATCGGCTTTCAAAGCCGCCGCCAGCGCAATCGCAGTCAAATCAGAACCACCTCGCCCCAAAGTGGTGATCTGGCCTTCAGGTGTCTCCCCCTGGAAGCCGGCCACAATTACCACATGCCCCTCATTGAGCAGCGCGTGCACTTTCTTCGGGCTGATGTTCATTATCTTGGCCTTGGTATGAACACCGTCTGTGACGATGCCTGCCTGCGCGCCAGTAAGCGAGACTGCCTTCACCCCAATGGCCTGCAAGGCCATCGCAGTCAGTGCAATGGTTGTTTGCTCGCCTGTGGCCAGGAGCATGTCCATCTCCCGCTCGTTGGGCAGCGGCATGATTTCCTTGGCCATTTTTATCAACTTGTCCGTTACTCCGCTCATGGCCGAAACCACAACCACAACACGGTCGCCGCGCGCGTGATATTCAGCCACACGACGGGCAACGTTTTTGATCCGCTCGATGTCTCCCACCGAGGTGCCCCCGTATTTCTGTACAATCAATCCCATGAGTTAATAGTTTGCCTAATGTTAAACTGCACCAAAACCTTTTCAATAAGAAAAAAACTGCGCTGACAACTCAATCAAAATCCTCCACACGAATCATAACTGGCCGCGCCTTTACAACCGACAGCTTCGCAATCTGCCCCAACGCCTTTTGCATCGCGGCATCCGGCGCATCGTGAATCATCAGAATCAACGGTACCACTTCCCCAACATGTCCCTCCGGTTGGATGATTGATGAAATGCCTATGCGGGCGCGCCCCAAAATTCCGGCGATTTTTGCCATTACACCCGGTTTGTCTATCACGCTCAGCCGGACGTAATAGCGCGAAACCGTTTCGGACATCGGCAGCACCGCCCCTTCGCGCTCATGTGGAACAAATGGCGGTATCCGGTGATGCGTGCCGTTTTTCAGGTCCAGCGCGGCATCAGCTATGTCGCTGAGAACAGCGCTGGCAGTGGCATCCTTACCAGCCCCGCGGCCATAGAAAAGCGTGTCTCCAACAATGTCGCCCCTGACAAATACCGCATTGAACACATGATTGACGCTGGCCAGCACGTGCGAATTGGGCACCAATGTGGGATAAACAGACACCTGAATTCGCGGGCCTTTGGCGTTGTGCGGCACCTGCTTGATAATTCCGAGCAACTTGATCGTGTAACCCAACTGTTGTGCAAACGCGATATCCTCACGCTGGATGTTGCGAATACCTTCGCGGTATATCAGCTTTGGATTTACCCAGAAACCGTGCGCCAGTGACGCCAGAATCCCAATTTTGTGCAGTGCATCGTGCCCGTCTATGTCCAACGACGGTTCGGCCTCGGCATAGCCCAGCCGCTGCGCATCCTTGAGCACGGTTTCAAAGTCCGCCCCCTCCATTTTCATCCGCGACAGGATGTAATTGCAGGTGCCGTTGACAATCCCGTAAAGATGGGTGATGCGGTTCCCAACAAAACCTTCCCGCAGGGCCTTTATGATCGGTATGCCCCCGCACACGCTGGCCTCATAATACAAATTAACCCCGTATTTTTTTGCAGCGGCAAAAAGCTCTTCGCCATGGGCCGACAACAACGCTTTGTTGGCTGTTATCACAGGCTTGCCACGCTTCATGGCGGCCAGCACCATCTCCTTTGCTATTGTAGTGCCGCCCACCAGCTCAATCACAATGTTCACCCCGGGGTCGTTGACCACTTCAGTCCAATCCAATGTCAGCAAATTCCTGGGGATTGCATAAGGACGCGGCTCATCAAACGCCTTCACCGCTATACGGCTCAGACGCAACTTGATGCCAAGCCGCGACTCCATCAGACTGCGGTTCAGTTGCAAAGCGTGATATACTCCGCTTCCAACCGTCCCGCCTCCAATCATCCCGATTGTGACCTGCTCCATAAGTTCGAGCCGCAAAGCATGCCTGTTTTTTGTTCAATGGACAATGTTTTTTGGAATGCTTGCCAACAACGCTGTTGAAAAGTTAGTTTCTGCGCATGGCCGCAAGAATGTCATTCACTCCGGCGGTTTACGAACATGCCGCAAGGTTTGTCGGGCGCTCACCGTGGGAAGTCTCCCGCAACGCGGAGCTGCTCTACGAGGCACATCGCCGTGCCTATTTGGAATATCGCCACTCCCCGGTGGTTGCAGGCATTGATATTTACAACCTGGAAGCCGAAGCCTACGGCGCGCGAATTACCATCCCGGAAGGGAACGGCATTCCGGCCATACATGAACCTTTGGTGCAGCAAATCGAAGATGCTTTGGACATTCCCCCATTCGACCCGGCCTGGGCGGGCCGCATCCCAATGGCAATCGCAGTTGGGCAGCGGCTTAAAAAGGAATTTCCGGATGCGGACATAAGGCTGCCGGTTGCCGGACCTTTTTCAATTGCATTCAATTTGCGCGGAATCAATGGATTGTGCGAAGACGTTTTGCTCAAGCCGGAAATAGTTGCGCGGTGGCTAATGCGCCTTGCTGAAAATCAGGCAAACTTTTGCCGCGCAATCGTAGCCGCGGGTTTGGATGTCGCCTTTTTTGAGTCCGCAGCCGCGCCGCCGTTGCTTTCGCCAAGGCAGTTCCGCGAAGTCGAGTTGCCTGCGCTGAAGCGTATTCTGGCAATTGCAGCCGATTGCGTTAAACACCCTGTTCCTTGCATCATGGGCGGGGATACTTACCGGATTTTTGACGATCTGATGTCCACCGGCACCGGTTTTGTGGTCTGCAACGTGGAAACAAACCAGGCTGCTTTCGTTGCCAAAGCAAAGGCAGTCTGCCCCCAGGTACGCATCCGCATCAACATGGACCCCAATGTTGTGGCAAGTCCGGACCCGCAAACGATATACCGTGAAGTTGACCGGATTATTGCGCTCGCAAACGGCCATCCCAACTGTCTGTTGGGCACCGGCTGCGTCCCTTATGAGGCCCCGCCATCCAACATCCATTTAATCCAGGAATACCTCCAACAAACGTAAATTTATTCCGGCGGTTGTAAGCGTTACTTTACCTGTGACGTTGACGGCTGCGGATTCCGCCACTGATGGCCCGTTTGCAAAAGCAAATCATCCGCTGCAGTCGGCCCCCAACTCCCTGCTTGATAAAATTCACGCTCTGTCAGCGATTTTCCCTTCCATGCCTTTACGACAGGATCAACCAGATTCCACGCCGCTTCCACTTCATCACTGCGTATAAACAGTGTAGCGTCTCCTGCCATTGCATCCAGCAACAGCCTCTCGTAAGCCTCCGGCGTGTAGGCGCCAAATTCCGCATCGTAGCTGAAATGCATCCGAACCGGTCTCAATCCCATCCCTACGCCCGGTATTTTGCCGTTGAACCGCAGCGTGATGCCCTCATCGGGCTGCAAGCGCAGTGTAATTGAATTGCTGTCGAGCAGCGGCCCGCAGCGGGCTGCAAACAGCACGCTCGGCGGCAGTTTGAATTGCACCCGCACCTCGCTGGCGTTCACCGGCAACCGCTTGCCCGAACGCAAAAAGAAAGGCACGCCGGACCACCGCCAGTTGTCTATAAATAGTTTCATGGCGATAAATGTCTCCACGTTGGAATCCGGACTCACCCGCTCCTCCTTCCGGTAGGCTGGAACCGGCTGGCCGTCAATTTCCCCCGATACATACTGCCCGCGGACGAACTGTCTGCCAACTTGCTCAATTGGTATGTGCCGTATTGATTTCAATAATTTAACTTTTTCATTGCGAATCGCCTCGGCTTCAAGCGACACCGGCGGCTCCATCGCCACCAGCGACAGCACTTGCAATAAATGGTTTTGTCCTATGTCCCGCAAAGCACCTGTTTTGTCGTAAAACCCACCACGGCTGCCTATCCCGCTTTTTTCGCTCACAGTTATCTGGACATTGTCCACCAATGTACGATTCCACAGTGGCTCGAAAATGGAGTTGGAAAACCTGAACACAATGATGTTCTGCACCGTTTCCTTGCCAAGATAATGGTCAATTCTGAAGATTTGCCGCTCACTGGCATATTTTGCCAGAGTGTCATTCAAACGACGCGCAGAGTCCAAATCCTCGCCAAACGGCTTCTCAATCACCAGCCGCCGCCAGCCCTGCTGTTGTTCACCACGATGCAACAATCCGATCGCATGCAACTGCTCCGCCACTGTCCCAAACTGGTCCGGCGCAATGGCAAGGTAAAACAATAGATTCTGTCGCAAATCCGGGTGTCCGGCTTGATCAATCATCTGCGCCAAACGGCCGTAGGCCGCCGCATCCTCCAGATTACCCTGACAGTAATTCAACAGCTTTGCAAACTCATCCCAGGCCGATGCTGCAGCCGATTGCGGCCTTGAAAGCCTTCTCATCGCCTCCCGCAGCTCGCCGCGCCATTGCTCATCGGTTTTGGTACGCCGCGCAAAGCCTATGATCCGACACGGATTCGGCAATTGCCCGCTGGCATGCAGATGGTAGAACGCGGGTATCAATTTTCTGGCTGTCAGGTCGCCGCTTGCGCCGAAGATGACAATCGTGCACGGCCCGGCCATCATGCGCCCTGAATCCAGACGGCAGGTCAGCAATTCCTCCAAAGGCTCCATTGTTTCCATAAAGGCTATTTTGCCTCTTAAACGCAGTTTTTCAAACTTGGTTTTAATTCTTGCACTGCCAGAGTTTGGCAGTACATTTTCCCCGTTTATTTTTGCTGTGCATAGGAAAATGAATTTTGACGTGAAAGGATACAGCCCCTTGAAAAAGAAGGGCTACGAGCTGGTTGTCAAACCAGTGAACTTCATTTGCATCGCCCCACAAGCCAAACAGGTAAGCCTTGTGGGCGACTTCAATGGATGGAA